>Ga0126311_10001220_pt1 | contig 12350 bp, 9 predicted proteins | sample Plot61_FD_92539 | JGI IMG/M metagenome (GOLD analysis project Ga0126311, IMG submission 92539) | Serpentine soil microbial communities from UC McLaughlin Reserve, CA, USA - Plot61 | ecosystem: Environmental > Terrestrial > Soil > Grasslands | place: USA: UC McLaughlin Reserve, Lake County...
CACGATGCGCTGGGTGCTGGCGCGCGTCGCAGGGCGCATCCGCGATGCTATAGGCGGCGTTGAGGGCGCCGAGGGCAAGGTGACGGCGATGATAGACGCCATCTTCGTGAGCCCGGAATCTAACCGCAGGTTCTACCTGGTCTTCTTCGACTTCTTGGGATATGCGGCTCGCAACGACAAGTTCGCCGACGTGAGCGCCACCTTCCACGACATCTGCAACGGACTCTACGCCGAGGTTATACGGACCGGGCAAGAAGAGGGAGTCTTCCACGAGAGAGACGCTGGCGAAGGGGCGACTGTAGTCCGTGCTCTTGTCGACGGGCTGTTCACACAGTGGATACAGAATAAAAACTGGGAGAAAGCGCACGCAGAGTGCCGCGAAGTGTGCAAGCGCTCGGTGCTGGCCTATCTGAGGGCCGATGCTTAAAGACGACGATACCTCGCGACCGGCAGCTATATGAGCGTGAGCGTCTCTGCTTCTTCCCTGGGCACGCAACCTATTGGAGAGATCGCCCGTGTTTTTGAAGGCATCTACCAGCTCAAGCTTCCAGTACCGTTTCCTCTCAAGTTCATCGCGTCGTACCTGATCGAAGGGCATGGCGGGTGGACGGTCATTGATCCCGGCTTCGATTACCCGCCGGCCCGTGAGACCTGGGAGTCGGGAGCGACAGAGGTGGGACTGTGCTTGGACCACGACGTTGAGCGCATAGTAGTAACCCATCTTCACCCGGACCATATCGGGCTCGCCCGCTGGCTCGAGGAGCGGAGCGGGGCGCCGGTTTGGATGCTCGAGGGGGAGATCGAGAACGCCCGCCACGTTTGGGATCCGACGAGGGGCACCGAAGGGTTCGTGAGATTCCTGATCCGCAACGGCATGGACGCGGGAACGGCGGAGGCGACGGCCGGCACCACGAGGCTCGGCGTTCGCTTGCCGGAGCTCCTGACCCCCCTTAAGCCTAAAGAGGTGATCGAGCTGGGAGACGGCGAGGCGCGGGTCGTACATACGCCCGGGCACTCGGACTTCCACTTCGTCTTGCACGACGAGCGGAGACGCCTCCTGTTCGCCGGCGACCACGTGCTGCTGCACATAACGCCGAACATCGGGTTGTGGACCTACACGGCCCCGCGGCCTCTAGAGCGCTACATGGCTTCCCTCAGAGGCCTGCGAGGCCTAGATGCAGACTTCATCTTCCCGGGACATGGACCGCTATTCCACGACCTCGCCGGACGCATCGATGAGCTTCTGTGGCACCACGAGGAACGGCTTTCGGTGATGCACTCTGCTTTCGATGGGAGGCCTGCAACACCTTTCGAGATTGCGCTTCGGGTTTTCCCAGAGGACCTCAGTGACCACCAACTCCGTTTCGCGCTCGCCGAGACGCTCGCCCATCTCGAGCACCTCGTAGGTGAGGGGAAGGTCGAGCGGCTGGACGGCGACGTGGTGAGCTACCGGGCCGTCTAGACCGTGCTAGCGGGCAACGAGGAACGCCTGAAACTCATCGAAACGGCGCGCGGCGAGCGACCCGCCGAGCTCTTCGTGCGCGACGGTACGATAGCGAACGTCTACTCCGGTGAGTTGCATGAGGGCAATGTCGCCGTCACCGGAGGTCGCATAGCCTACGTTGGTGAGGAGGAGCGAGCCGTCGGTGCCGACACCCGAATCGTCGACGCGAGGGGCATGATAGTCTGTCCGGGGTACGTAGAGGCTCACTTCCACCCGTGGGTGCTCTACAACCCCGTGAGCCTCGTCGATGGCATCCTTCCTCTGGGGACGACCACGATCATCGCCGACAACCTCTTCTTCTTTATGCAGATGGGTGCGGACGGGTTCCAGGCGATGGTCAATGACCTGCGGGAGCTGCCGCTCTTGTACCTGTGGATGGCACGACTCACCTCTCAAGCGAAGTTCCCGGGAGAGGAGGAGATGTTCGGGCTGGATAAGGTCGAGCCCCTCCTCCGGCGCGACGACGTGATCGGAACGGCCGAGATCACGCGGTGGCCGGCCCTGGCCGCGGGAGACCCGGCCCTGATCTCCGGCATCAACGCAGCGAAGGCCCTCGGCAAGATCGTCGACGGTCACACCGGCGGCGCTTCGGAGGCGCGCCTGCAACCCGTAGCGGCAGCGGGGATAGACGCCGACCATGAGGCCATAACGAAAAAGGAGGTCCTAAACCGGTTGCGGCTTGGGATCTGGACGATGCTCCGCTACAGTTCCCTGCGCCCGGACCTGCCGGAGCTCCTGCGCGCCATCACGGACGATGGGGTGAGCACGCATCGCCTTATCATGACCACCGACGGCCCCGCCCCTGAGTTCGCCGCCGAGCACGGGCTCGTGGACGGGATGCTCCGCGTCGCCGTCGATAACGGGGTGCCGCCGATGCAGGCGCTACAGATGGTGACCATCAACCCCGCCACGCTGTTCCGGATCGACGGTCAGGTTGGCGGCATAGGGATAGGCCGCCGGGCGGATCTCCTGCTCCTGCCCGACCTCACATCGTTCCGTCCGGAGACGGTCATCACTCGCGGGCGCGTGGTGGCCGAGAACGGAGGGCTCAGCGTCCCGCTCCCACATCTCGATTGGGAGAATTACGGAAGCCGGCCGCGCTTCGACGGCAATCTCGAGCTAGCCGACCCCACGCTCTACCCGCTCAGGGCGCCAGCAGGGCCGGAGGCCGAGGTGCCGGTGATGCACCTGAAGTCCGCAGTGATCACCGAGCGCAGGGACACGCGGGTGAGGGTCGAAGACGGGCTAGTTGCGCCGAGCGAACAGGGAGGACCGCTACACGCCGCGTTGGTGGATAGGGAGGGGAAGTGGATCTCCCGCGCTCTGGTCTCCGGGTTCGCGGCGAACCTAGAAGGGCTCGCCAGCACTTACAACACCACCACGCACCTCCTCGTTCTGGGACACCGGCCGGAGGCCATGGCACAGGCCGCCCTACGGGTCAGGGAACTGGACGGTGGCATCGTCGTCCTAAAGGGTGAAGAAGTGGTCTACGAGCTCGCCCTACCAATCACCGGCATGATGTCCGGCCTGACGTTCGCGGAGGTCGTCGAACAGAACCGACGACTCTCCGACACGCTGGCCGAAGCGGGATACGAGCACCACGACATCCTTTATACGCTCCTTTTCCTGACATGCGACTTCCTGCCCGCCTTGCGCCTCACGCCGCTGGGTCTGCTGGACGTGAAATCCTCAAAGACGCTGGCGTCGGTCGAGCGGCTGGGGAGACCAGACTAACAGTAGCGCGGCGCGGGCTGCTTTCTATGATAATGAGGAGGGGCAGCGCGCGGGACGCCGGTTACGTCGGATCTTCCAGTGATGCACCGCGCCCAAGGAGTGAAATGGGCAATGAACTCGATGTCGAACAGTTGGTGCACGAGAGCGGCATGCCCAAAGACTTGGGCGTCGAGTTTGTAGACCTGTCACCGATACGCGTGGTGGCCTCGATGCCGGTGGACCACCGCCATCTGCGGCCATTGGGGTTCCTGCACGGTGGGGGGAGCGCGACCATGGCGGAGTCCGTGGCCACGGTCGGGGCGTGGCTAAACTGCCCGCCGGGAAGATGGCGCTCGGGTCGTCCGTCAGCACCACCCACCTTAAGCCCAAGTGCTCGGGAGGAAGGCTTGTGGCGGTCAGAATACCCGATTGCGTTGACTCGAAAAGCTCGGAAAGGACGTCACAATACCGCCGGAGGATGCGGAGGGCCGTAGGGAAAGGGAGCCTGAGAGCCTTTTGCACTCGCTGCAAAAGCTAATGAGCTTTGGCCGGCTCCTTGAGACTATCCCGGTTACAATACGATCTGACCTCCCGTTCAGTAGGGGACTGCAACGTGGGGGAACATCGTAAGGACAAGGGGTGATACGGGATGAAAGATGTCTTACCGAGGACTGGCTTTCGGTTGGAGCTCGATGGCCGGTCCTTGACGATCGAGGAAGTAGTGGCGTTCGTTCGCAGGAGCGGGGACGCGGAGTGCGTCCTATCTGCGGAATGTGCCGAGAAGATCGAGGCGACGCGCAGGTTGAAGCAAGACCTGATCGGGCGCGAGATCCCGATCTACGGCGTCACGACCGGCTTCGGAGACAGCGCGCACCGTCAGATCTCCCCGTCCAAGACCGCCCGCCTGCAGCAGAACATGCTGCGCTTCCTGGGCAGCGGCACTGGACCGCTCGCCTCACCGGAGGTGACGAAGACCACGATGCTCCTGCGTACTAACTGCCTCGCCAAAGGCAACTCCGGCGTTCGCTTGGAACTGGTGGAGCGCCTACTCTTCTACCTGAACAACGACATACTCCCGCTTATCCCCGAGCGGGGTTCCTGCGGCGCGAGCGGAGACCTGGTGCCGCTCTCGTACCTGGGCGCTGCGCTGGTCGGGGAAGAAGACGTTCTGCATGACGGAGAGGTGAAGGACTCGAGCGAGGTCTTAGGCGAGCTGGGTTTGGAGCCGATGAAGCTCGAAGCGAAGGAAGGCCTCGCGCTGACCAACGGGACCTCGTTCATGAGCGCGTTCGCCACTCTGGCGGTGTGGGACGCGGAGGAGCTGGCGTTCGCCTCGGACCTGTGCACGGCGATGGCTTCGGAGGCGCTGCTCGGCAACCGCGGACACTTCAACGCCTTCATCCACGAGCAGAAGCCACATCCAGGTCAAGTCGAGAGCGCACGCGTCATCCGCGAGTTGCTGGCGGAGTCCGAGCTCTCGCTGGACAGCGAAGACATCTTCGCTGGCAGCACCCTCGGTGGGAGGGATTTCCTGGAGCTCGAGCGGCAGGTGCAGGACAAGTACTCCATCCGCTGCGCGCCGCACGTGAACGGCGCATTGCATGACACGCTTGCGTGGGTGAGGCGCTGGGTGGAGGTCGAGATCAACTCCTCAGACGACAACCCCCTCTTCGACGCCGCAAGCGGTCGGGTGCAGAGCGGTGGCAACTTCTACGGCAGCCACATCAGCCAGGCGATGGATGCTTTGAAGATCGCCGTCGCCAACGTCTGCGACCTGATGGACCGGCAGTTGGAACTGATCGTGGACGAGAAGTTCAACGCGGGCCTCACACCGAACCTCGTCCCGTTCTTTGACGAGGACAGCCCGGAGGCGGGCCTACACCATGGCTTCAAGGGGATGCAACTCTGCTGCTCGGCGATGACCGCTGAGGCGCTCAAGCTCGCGAGCCCTGCGAGCGTCCACTCGCGGTCAACCGAGGCGCACAACCAGGACAAGGTGAGCATGGGAGCAATAGCTGCCCGCGACGCTCGCAGCGTGGTCGAGCTCGCGCAGAACGTCGCGGCGATCCATCTCCTCGCCGTCTGCCAGGCCCTCGACCTGCGCGGTGTAGAGAAAGCGAGCCCGAGGACGAGAGCGGCCCGAACTCTGGTGCGCTCCCGCGTGCCGTTCCTCGATGGCGACCGCCGGATGGATGAGGACATCCGGAAGGCCGTGGATCTCATCCGGTCCGGCGAGCTGTCGAAGGCGGCCTTCGCGGGATAGAGAAAACAAGGAGGTAGAAGCCATGTCGCAGGGGAAGGAGCCCTGGCTCTCGGTCTACGAGGGCAAGCTCTCGGAACGGCCCATAGAGGGCTCGCTCACGGCGTTTCTCGAGGAAGCGGTGGATAAGCATCGAGACAACGTTGCACTTACACAGGGTGAGAGCCCGATCACCTACGGCGAGTTGCTGGAACTGACGGAGAAGATGGCCGCCGCGCTGTCCGAAGCCGGGGTGAAAAAGGGCGACCGGGTAGGTCTGATGCTACCCAATTGCCCGGAGTACGTCATCGGGTTCTTCGGGGCAATGAGGATGGGGGCGACGGCGACGCAGGTCAACCCGATCTACGTCGGGCGCGAGCTCGAGCATATCTTCAACAACTCGGGCTCGGAGACCGTGATCGTGCACGAAATGATGTACGACAAGGTGAAAGACATCCAGTCACGTACCCCGCTGAAGAGGGTGATCTGCGTCGGCCAGCCGGAAAGCGGCCTCAAGGATGACGATAGTACCTTCGACGAATTCTTAGGGACGCCCTCAGGCGGCGCGCCGGAAGTGGACCTAGATCCCCAAGAAGATCTCGCGTCCATCCAGTACACGGGCGGGACTACCGGCGTCTCGAAGGGGGCGATGCTGACCCATCGCAACCTGCTCGGGGGTGTGCAGCAAACAATAGACTTGCTCATAGAAGATCCGGAGGATTTCCCGCACAACGGCAAGGTGGTCGCCGTGGCGCCCTTCTTTCACATCTTCGGGATGACGATGGTGCTCTTGTTCAGCCTCCGGCACGGGTGGAACCTCCTGCTCGTCCGCAGGTTCCAGCCTGACGAGATGATGCAGCTCATCAAGCAAGAGAAGCCGATAATGCTCGCAGGCGTGGCGACACTCTACACGGCGCTCCACGCCTACCCGGACATGGAGGAGTACGGCCTGGACGAGGTCATGCTCTACACCTCGGGCGGAGCGAGCGTGCCTGTTGGCCTCTTGCGCTCGTTCGAGCGGCGGACGAGACGCCCGATCTGGGAAGGCTACGGGCTCTCCGAGGGAGCCCCAGTCTCGTTCAACACGTACCTCCGCGGATCCGTGGGGGGCAGCATCGGGGTCCCGATACCCGGTACCGACGTCAAGATAGTGGACATAGAGACCGGAGACAAAGAGATGCCTTTGGGCGAGCCGGGAGAGCTCATCGTCAAGGGGCCACAGGTGATGAAGGGCTACTGGCGGATGCCGGAGGAGACGGCTAACACCTTGCGCGACGGCTGGCTGCACACAGGGGACATCGCCAGGATGGAAGAGGACGGCTACCTCTACATCGTGGACAGGAAGAAAGAAGTGATCAACACCAGCGGCTACAAAGTCTACCCTAGAGAGGTGGAGGAGGTCCTCTACCAGCACCCGGAGGTGGTCGAGGCTGTGGCGGTGGGCGTCCCCGACGAGTACAGTGGCGAGACTGTCAAGGTCTTCGCGGTGCGCAAGGCAGGCAGCGCGGTTACCGAGGAAGATTTGGTCTCCTACTGCAAGGAGAACCTGGCGCCGTACAAGGTGCCCAAGATCCTGGAGTTCCGCGACGAGTTGCCCAAGAGCGCAGTCGGTAAGATCCTCAAGCGAGTGCTGGCCGAGGAGGAGCGCGAGAAGGCGGGCGTGCCGTCGAAGACCGGAAAAGGCGTGGAGGGCCAGTGAAACTAGAGCACTCTTTCGTACCTTTGGGGTTTGCTTGGTCGTCCCCGTTTGCGCGGTGGCAGGGGCCGCTGGCGGAGGTCAACAGCATAGACCTCGCCGTGGACGTTACGCACAGGGCGCTTAAGGAAAGGGGGCTGTCGCCGGAGGAAGTCACGAACCTGGTTCTGGGATGGACCGTGCCGCAGAAGGAGATCTTCTACGGAGCTCCAACGCTTGCCGCCCGCCTGGGGGCCGAGGGCGTCACCGGGCCGATGGTCTCGCAGGCGTGCGCCACCTCGGTCGCCTGCGTGGGGGCCGCTGCGGCGAACCACGAGGCGAACGCCAGCGACGCTGGCGTCACGCTGGTGGTCACCACCGACCGCACCAGCAACGGACCCCTAGTCACATACCCGTCTCCCTCCGGTCCGGGCGGCTCGCCGCAGGTAGAGAACTGGGTACTCGACAGCTTCGCCAGAGATCCCTGGGCCGGCGCGGCAATGTACACCACCGGCGAGAACGTCGCTGCGGAGGCCAAGATTACTCGCGAGGAGCTCGACGAGGTTACGGCCCTGCGCCACGAGCAGTACCAGAAGTCCCTCAAGAACGGCCGCGAGTTCCAGCGGAGCTACATGGTCTCGGTCGAGGTCCCGAAAAGGCGTAAGGAACCGACCGTCGTCGAGGAAGACTCTGGCGTGTTTCCGACGACGCGGGAAGGCCTCGCGAAGCTCAGGCCGGTCGCCCCTGACGGGGTGGTCACCTACGGTAACCAGACGCACCCGGCGGACGGGGCGGCGGGCTTGGTCGTAACGAGCGAGGAGCGCGCCCGGGAGCTGGGCCAGGACGGAGGGATCGTGCGTCTGCTCGCTGTCGGGTTCGCGCGGGTAGAGAAGGCGAGGATGCCGAAGGCCCCCGTTCCCGCAGCGCAGGCCGCACTCGCGGATGCCGGACTCAAGATTGAAGACATAGACGCGATCAAGACGCACAACCCTTTCGCCGTCAACGACGTCTACTTCTCGCGGCAGACGGGCGTCTCTCTAGAGGAGATGAACGACTACGGAAGCAGCCTCATTTTCGGCCATCCGCAGGGACCTACGGGCGCAAGGCTCATCGCGGAGCTGATCGAGCAGCTTAGGTTACGGGGCGGGGGGACGGGGCTCTTCACCGGCTGCGCCGCCGGAGATTCGGGGGCGGCGCTGACGCTGCGGGTCGAGGACTAGGACGACCCCAGATACATAGGGACAGGGAGGAGCTTATCTTGCAGGTAGAGAACGGTGCGTTCTTCATCAGCGGCGGCGGCTCGGGCCTCGGGGCGGCGACCGCTCGGTTGCTGGCTGAGTCCGGGGCCAGCGTCTTTCTGGCCGACGTCAACAAGGAGGCCGGCGAGAGCACGGCCTCCGAGATCGGAAGTAAGGCTCGCTTCGCCTACACCGACGTCAGCGACGAGGACAGCGTGCGGCATGCCGTGGACGAGGCGAGGGAGTTCTTTGGCGAGCTGCGCGGAGTCGTCAACTGCGCAGGGGTAGGACCGGCCAAGAAGGTGTTGGGCAGAAGGGGGCCGCACCCGCTGGAGGACTTCGCGAAGACCGTCGAGATCAACCTGATCGGCACCTTCAACGTCATACGGCTCGCCGCCGCCGTGATGGCCGAGAACGAGCCAACTGGTGACGGGGAGCGCGGGGTAATAATCAACACCGCATCTGTGGCTGCCTTCGACGGCCAGATCGGGCAGGCCGCCTACGCCGCCTCTAAGGGCGGCGTCGTCTCCATGACGCTGCCCGTAGCTCGGGAACTCGCGGCGCTTGGCATCCGCGTCATAACCATAGCCCCGGGCATCTTCGAGACGCCGATGCTGGCGGCCCTCCCCGAGGAGGCGCGGGACTCATTGGGCAAGCAGGTTCCCTTCCCGCCGCGCCTGGGCAAACCCGAGGAGTACGCCGCCCTCGCGAAGCATATCGTCGAGAACGAGATGCTCAACGGCGAGGTGATACGGCTGGATGGGGCGATACGGATGGCGCCGAGGTAGGGAGGAAGGACCAATGGCAGCCGAGGCGAAGGAGGGCGTGTGGGCGGACCCTTTCTTCGTGGACGCGCTCTTTTCGGAGGAGGAGCGGTCGGTACGCGACCGAGTGCGGACCTTCTCCGACCAGGAGGTCATCCCCATCATGGCCGACTGCTGGGAGAAGGCCGAGTTCCCCTTCGTCCTGGTCCCCAAAATTGCGGGTCTCGGGATCTGCGGCGACACGATTCGGGGGTACGGATGCGCGGGCCTGAGCGCGGTCGCCTCGGGGCTGGTCGCGATGGAGCTCGCCCGTGGGGACGGCAGCGTCTACACCTTCTTCGGCGCGCACTCTGGGTTTGCTATGAACTCCATCCACGCGCTGGGTAGCGAAGAGCAAAAGGAGAGGTGGCTCCCGCCGATGGCGAGGATGGAGAAGCTTGGGGCGTTCGCGCTAACGGAGCCCAACCACGGCTCCGACGTGGTGATGCTTGAGACCAGCGCGCGCCGTGAGGGCGACGAGTACGTTCTTAACGGTCAGAAGCGCTGGATCGGCAATGGTACGGTGGCCGACGTGATCATCGTCTGGGCGAAGCACGAGGATGGTGGACTGGGCGGGTTCCTCGTCGAGCAGGGAACGCCCGGACTCACGGCGACTGAGATCACGGGCAAGTCTTCGAAGCGGCCCGGCATTCAGGCGGATATTTCGCTGGAGGGCGTCAGGGTGCCGGTAGAGAACCGGCTACCCAAGGCGAGGACCTTTAAGGACACGACGAAAGCCCTGGCCGTTGTCCGCTGTGGCGTAGCTTGGGAGGCTCTAGGACACGCTATCGCTGCGTACGAGGCGGCGCTTGCTTACGCAAAGGAGCGCAAGCAGTTCGGCAAGCCCATCGCATCTTTCCAGCTCGTGCAGGACAAGCTCGCAAAGATGCTCGCAGACATCACAACCATGTACCTGCTCTGCATACAGCTCGGCCGACTCGCCGACGCTGGCAAGATGACGGACGTGGCCGCCTCGCTCGCCAAGATGGACAATGCCCGCAAGACCCGCAAGATCTGCCTCGACGCGCGAGACATCATGGGGGGTAACGGCATCCTTTATGAGTACCACGTGGCGCGCCACTGGGCGGACATGGAGGCCGTCTACACCTACGAGGGCACAGACAGCATCAACTCCCTTATAGTGGGACGCGAGATAACGGGCCTTCGGGCGTTCTCGTGAAGGACTTGAGAACGTGACCATGCAGCTCTCTGATGGCCACTTGGCGCGGTGATGAACGACAAGCAAGGCCGCCCGTCACCGTCTTGAACTGGGATAATGGGTGTTTTTCGAACCAGGCGCTGGGCATCGGTGACGAAACCCATATCCTGGGAATGAGCGATCCCCGAGAACGCGCCTGTAAACAGGCCGTAAGCGGACTGACAGCGGTGTGCGTTTGTATTGATTCGCTGGCTCACGCACCAGGTTCCCCTGAGTGCGGAGCACTCGGAGGGTCCCGAAGTCTTCTCGCGGCTCGTCGAGGCAGGCGAGGATAAGCTTGGCGTCGAGGCGCTCCAGCGGTCGCTCGTTGAAGAGGGCCATGCCGCACTTGAGAGTCGCTGCATTAGCTGCACCGCCCGACCTGGCGTGTCAGCCGCGAAGACTTCCTGGAGCACCTGATAGTCGAGATGGGGGTGCCTACTAAGCAGGGGAAAGTAAAGGCGTTAGAGGGTGTCTGAGAAGGGGTACGGGATGGTAGGATGCGCTTCCCCTACCGTCCGTCTCGACGTCCGAGGAGGCAGCCGTGAAGCCCCCCGTTCCTACTCGACCTACCTCTCCAACGAGGAGCGGGAGATACTCAAACCGCTCGTGCCCGAAGCAACCCCCGCACGCAGGCCACGGTCCCACGAAACCCGCGAGCTCTTGGACGCGATCTTCTACGTTGACACCACTCTGACACCACCGGGAACGCAATACGGTGCAACACAGGGCAAAGAAGAGAAAAGAAACCGGCTTAGATATGAGGCGTTTGCACGGAGGTGCAAACGCCTGCAACACCCTTTTTATCACTCGTAATGAGATTAGGTGAGCGGTTCGAGTCCGCTCGTCGGCTCTCCCACAATCGGCTTGGATAAGCAGGATTATCGAAATATTGGAAGCCGCCTGCCTCATCGCCGGGAGCTCTTGACACCACTGAGCTACTGGCTAAGGGCTTTGTCCATCTCGTCGGTGGTGTTCCTGCCCATCGAGGGCGTTCATCACTACGACTGGGGTCGATGGGCATGGTCAGCCTCGCGTGGGCACGATCGCTCCATAACTCGCGACTTCGTAAGGTCGCCGTAACGGTAGGGAGACGTTCATTCTGCAAAACGGTATTGTGGAAACAGGAGCAAGAGAGCGGGGTTGAGGAGGCGGTGGGATGAGCTGTCGCGCTGCTTGGCTGGCTTGGTCGTTATGGACGTTGAAAGTTGCGCTCATGGTGCTCACCATCGTGTACAGGGCGCTCTCCGTTGATCCTCACACTGGTACTTGTCCCGCTGCTGATCGGGACGGTGCGGTGGGGCGTGATAGGCCGTCAGACCTACTTGCCGGGCGTCACGATATCGAAGACCTCGGCGAGCCGCTCATAGGAGCGTAGCCGCTCGGCGTGATCATAGACGTTCGTGGTGACCATGACCTCGTCAGCTGCCGTGTGTTCGGCGAGCTCCTCGATTCTTGCCCGCACGGTCCGAGGGTCACCGACGACCTGCATCGAGCGGTAGGCGTCGGCCAACCGGCGTTCGGCTGGCGTGTAGGGGTAGGCCATCGCCTCCTCGGGGTTCGGCAGCGGCCCGGGGTTGCCGCTACGCATGCGGACCCAGGCCAGCTCCATGGAAGTGGCAAGCCTCTCCGCGTGCTCGTTGGTCTCTCCGCAGATGACGGCGACTGCGAGGATGGCCGAAGGGCGTTCGAAGCTATCCGAAGGCTCGAAGCTCTCGCGGTAGGCGAGCAGGGCAGGTGATGGGTCTGCCGGGCTGAAGTGGGAGGCGAAGGCGTAGCCGAGGCCCATCTCCCCGGCCGCCCTCGCAGAGTAGCCGCTTGAACCCAAGAGCCAGATCGGCGGCAGCCCGACGTCGCTCGGCATGGCAACCACAGACCGGAAGGGATGATCCTCCGTGAAACCACCGCCCGAAAAGGCGAGAAGCTCGCCGAACCGCTGCGGAAAGTCCTCCGCCTCAAGCCCGTCCTGTGAGCGGCGCA
>Ga0126311_10001221_pt1 | contig 12345 bp, 8 predicted proteins | sample Plot61_FD_92539 | JGI IMG/M metagenome (GOLD analysis project Ga0126311, IMG submission 92539) | Serpentine soil microbial communities from UC McLaughlin Reserve, CA, USA - Plot61 | ecosystem: Environmental > Terrestrial > Soil > Grasslands | place: USA: UC McLaughlin Reserve, Lake County...
CAAGGAAGCGGGCGTCGCATTTCTCGCGGCATCCGGGTCGAGCTTCCAGGAGAATTTCGCGGGCTTGGGCGCAGCGCGTGTCAGGCACCTGTTTGCCAAGGGACGAAAGCTTTCACCCTGCATCATCTTCATCGACGAGGTTGACGCTCTCGGACGCCAGCGCGGACGTGGTGGCGATTCAGCCTCGGCGGATCAGGATCAGACGCTCAATCAGTTGCTGGTGGAGATGGATGGTTTCGATCAGTCAAGCGCACTTGTCGTGATTGCTTCGACCAACCGTCCGGACATTCTCGACAAAGCACTCACGCGACCCGGCCGGTTCGATCGCGAGATCGCAGTTAATCTGGCTGATGTCACTGGTCGTGAGGCGATTCTGAAAGTTCACGCACGCAACCTGAAACTCGAGGACGGACTCGACCTTCAGTGGATCGCGCGCGGAACTCCCGGGTTCTCGGGTGCTGAGCTTGCAAACCTCATGAACGAAGCGGCCATCGCAGCTACGCGCGACGACGCTCCGGCGATTGGCCGCCCGCACGTTGAGTTTGCGCGCGACCGCATTTTGATGGGCGCAGAACGACAGGGTTTCATGATGGACGATGACGAGCGTTACGCGACCGCGGTTCACGAAGCTGGTCACGTTGCGGTCGGTTTGGCGGTTGAGAATGGCGACCCGATTCACAAGGTCTCGATTCTGCCGCGCGGACGGGCATTGGGTGTGACGCAGTCACTACCCGAGCGTGATCGATTCATGAAGAAGCGTGAGTATCTCGAAGATCAGATCGCGTTGTTGCTTGGTGGGCGTGCGGCTGAACAAGTGTTGCTGTCCACGATGACAGCGGGCGCTTCAAACGACATCGAGCGCGCAGTCGAGATTGCGAGAGCAATGGTCAGCGAGTTTGGTATGAGCCGTCTCGGACCGATTCATCTCGGTCAGCCGGATCAGCAGCGGAGCCAGAGTTTGCTCGACAAGGTCGAGGAAGCGACGACTGAGTTGATCAACGAACAGCTTGAGCGTGCCTGTGCCGTCGTGACGGCGGAACGCGAATCGATCGGTCGTCTGGTTGAGATGTTGATGGAACGCGACACTCTCGATGCCGACGAGATAGCAAGCTGCTTCAAGCGCGAACGAGTCGCAGCATAAGGTCCACAATAAAGACGGGGACGGGCATAGCATACTGAGTCACGTATTGTTGCCAGTCCCCGACTACTACTACCAGGCCTGATCCTAATTCAGGGCCGATGATCGTGCGGTACGCTCACGAATAGTTGCTTCGTCGAAGCGTTGCCGGCGCTGTCGGTAGACGTAATAGTGATCGTGTAAACCCGCCCACTCCCAGCACCGGATCTCTCGGCCCTCAGCCGCAGATGATGAGCATCCACTATTTCCCAATCTGGCGCCGTATTGCGCCTGGCCCAAGCCATTAACGAACTCATTGCTTGAGACGGTTAGAGCATCGACCACCGGACCGCAGTTGTCCGTCACGTTATAGCTTACTGTAACGTCCAGCAGCTTGTGATTCGATGGCAACAGCACTGGCTTGTCGACTGATTCGCCTGAGATGACCGGTGGCGGATTCGACGTCGTAACTGTAGCCGAGGAGAAATTGTTGGTGAGATCTGCATCCGGCGGGTCGGAAAAGACGTTTACGTTGTTAGTGATGGTCGTGCCGTTCGCAAGTTCACAAGTCACCGCCGCAACTATCTGTATCGTAGTACTGCCACCGCCGGGAATCTGTGGGAATGTGATGGTCCGCATGTTCCCCAGTCCTGCACAAATTCCGCCTGCGTTTGCTGAGCAACTGACGAACGTAGTACCGGCTGGTAATAGATCCGCCACCACGACTGACATTGCGGGCTCCGGACGATCATTGTTTACTGTGATCGTGTACGTGACGTTTGATCCGGTTAACACGGGGTTGGGGAAAGCCGTCTGCGTGATAGTGAGGTCAGGCGCCACGACCGCCAGATAAGTTGGATAGTCAATCTCTATCACGGGCAGGCTCGTGTGATCGCCGTCAGCAAATGCGACTGTCGTTTGTAAGTCATATTTCAAATTGGACCAGTCATCGAAGCCATTCAGCAAATTCGGCTGCACGTTTCCCACTGGCCTGAACTGCACGTCATCTCCGCTCTTCGCAGTGTTACAAGTACGATCAGGACCATCGAGAATGGATTGACCGAGTAGTACATCGTCCCCGGCTGCCACGGTGTCGCGGACGCCGTTATTGCCAGGGCCAATGCATATACCATCACCGTTCAGATCGTTTGTGACCCCCGCATCGGTCGAATCGGCATCACAATTCCAGTTAAGTGCGCCTGTTCCCGGGCCACTCCCTACTCCACCCACAGTTATTGGACAATTGAAGAAGGTGCTGTCAGTGCCATCGGCGATGCCTGCAGGTTCGCTGAGATTCACTTCGTTCAGCGTCGCAAGGGCAGAACGGGAGTAGTCGACGCGTCCTGTTAAAGGTCCAGCTCCGTCCGGATCTGTTGGTGGAACGCCTATGACCTGGAAACGATAACTCATAATACTGAGGTAGTTTGGTTTGAAGTTTAAGCTGTCGCCGCCACCATGTTGGAGATTAAGGTTGTGGCCAAATTCATGCATTAGCGTACCCGCTTGTTGCTGGATGGTGCCAACGTTGGCATCGGGCAAACCATCGCCATCCATGTCTCCGGAGCCGACATTCCATCCTCCCAGTGCAACTTGATAGTCATTGCCGGGAAGCTCTCCGCAGCCCGAGCTGGTGGACGTCGAAACTTGCTGGTGGGTCCAGAGAGAATAGTGATAAGCAAAACGCCTTGGGTTATTGGGGCCGAAGTTGGCGGGGTCAGCCTTCACCGCATCGAAGTTGCCGATGCCTGGGCCACCAGCAAAGCACAGCCCCGGAATATTGAGAGCGTTCTGATGCGGGATCGAATTACTAATGTCGACATGAAGATTGATTCCCGTCGCCAGGTCGGGGTTAGCGACGGGTGCGTTCGCAAACGTCTGAACAGCAGCGGCAACGGCTGCTGCCTTGGGCCGATGGCTGTGTGTATCTCCAACGGCACAATCGCTGCCTGCAACGGCGCAATCCATGAAGTCTATTTCCAGGAAGATATCTTTATGTTGCGGGTTGGCTCCTAAACCGGGAAGGTTGAGATCGATGACCCCGTCGCCATTCGCGTCGATGCCAAACTGTTCCCAGTCATCCCAAAGACCATCACCATCACTGTCTGCGTCAACTCGCAACACAGCGATCAAATCATTGAAGTCCATATCGCCTCCGCCAGCCAGGTCCTCCCAACCTAACTGGAAGATGCGCCCGGGGAAGTCGGCGCCATGAATTGGCGTGGTCCTAAGATGATCGAAGCTGTCAGAGTTTGAGGCTTGGTCGCTCGACCAAACATGTTCACAATTTGGATCGCTGTTTTCTTGTGAACACATGTTGAATCTGAATGTTGTTCCAGCGAGAAAGGGCTGAATACCTGCAACCGCAGCATTGGCTTCGAGTGTCACTCGGCAGCCGTGTTGCGACTGTTCTCGCTGACGACTTTTATACCAGTGAGTTCAGGCGAGGCCTCGAGTTGACAGCCGCTCGAAACCTTCACAATACCAGCCGGTGAAATTATGGACATGGTGTTACTGAACGCTGCGTCAGATGAAATAAGTTCAATCGAGACTTTCCCACCTGCCGTCAACGTCAGATCAGTAGCATTCGCATTATCTGGAAAGAGGTAAAAAACGAAAAGTAAGATCGCAACCGCGGTGACGCCCTGGGCCGGACTGAAATTTCTGGACGGACTCATGAGGCTTCCTTTCCGAGGTGAGGTTGAGAATTGAAAACTCAAATACACCCCCTTGGTAGGGTTGATGGTTGATATCCGCGGATGATTCAGAAGTGCTGGGCCAGGTCTAACGCGGATAGGTGATCGCAATAGTGATTAGCGGCTCAACATATTGGGAGCGCGACTCTCGCTTTCCAGCGCATGTTCAATCCCGCTGGACATAAGTATCTTTCCCTTTGTCTGTTATGACAAAAACGACGAAAACGTTTCTAAACTTATTAGCGTTAATGAGCGAGGGCGTCGGGATGTTCGGAGATTTCCTGGATCGCGCGGCTGCGCCCGCGTTTCGTTACAACAGCGACACCCGCAAAGATGAGTAGCGCCGCGATGATCGTGCGGGAGTTGAATGCCTCGCCGAGCAGTAGTGGCGCGAAACCAAAAGCGACCAGCGGTTGCAGGTAGATGTAGATCGCAACTGTGCTGGGCGGCACTTTCGTGAGCGCCCAGCCGTTGAGATAGTAAGCTACGACGGTCGGGAAGATGATGATGACCGCGATCATCAGCCACACTCCCGCCGTCACTGCACCGATGTTTTCCTTGCGCAACGAATAGATTCCCACCGGTATTGTCACTAAAGATCCAACCAGGAAAATCCACGTAATCACGTTCAGCGCGCCGTAACGCTCGAAAAGACTCTTCGAGATCACGATATAGATCGCATAAAGCAAGGAGTTGCTAACGAGCAACATGTTGCCTGCTGTCGTTTGCATTGAAATATCGGCATGTGCCGGGTTCACGAGATAAACAACGCCGCCTGCCGCGAGGAGAATGCCAAACAGTCGCCTCAGCGATAGCCGATCGTGACGAAACAGAATGCTGACGAAAAGCGTGAAGACGGGAATTGTCGTGCTCAGCAGCGCCGAGTTGATCGCCGTAGTTAACGAAAGACCTTTGACGTATAGAAACTGATTGCCGACCACGCCCAACATGCTGCACAGCGCCAGTAACAAAATATCTCTGACTGGCATCTTGAAAAGCGGCGTGAGTTTGCGTTGCAGCAGGGTGAAGGCCAAAGCCGCGCCAGTGAGCCGCAAAGAAACAAGACTCGACGGCGACATAGACCGCAGCACGACCTTGCCAAGGACGGGCCACGAGCCAAACAGAACTTGAACCGCGATCAGAGCCAGGTGTGGTCTGAGACTGTCTGAGGATTCTTTAACCGGCGTCATTCTCGTGGCTCACACAACGAGATACAGCGGGTTCTCCAGGATCTTCTTGAAGGTTTGCAGAAACTTTGCGCCAGTAGCGCCATCGATGACGCGGTGATCGCACGACATCGTTACGCGCATCATCTGCCGGATCACGATCTCATTGTCGCGCACGACCGGTTTCGGCGACATCGCACCGACTGCGAGAATCGCGCCTTCAGGGGGGTTGATGACTGCCGTGAACTCGTCGATGCCGAACATTCCCAGGTTACTGATCGAGAACGTCGCTCCCGTGTATTCTTCCGGCTTCAATCTGCGCGAACGCGCGCGCTCGGCCAGTTCGCGAACTTCGGCTGCGATCTGGCTGAGTGATTTTTGATCGGCGGCACGAACTACAGGTGTGATCAATCCGTCTTCGATTGCTACCGCGACGCCGACGTCGGCGCGCTCGTAGTAGCGAACAAACTTCTCCTGAAAGGAAGCGTTCACTTCAGGGTGTTGGATGAGCGCCGCGGCCGCCACCTTGATGATGACGTCGTTGATACTGATCTTCAGATCGGGATCGAGAGCGTTGATGCCGCGACGCATTTCCGCGGCGCGGTCCATCTCGATCTCAGTGGTTAGGAAGAAATGTGGGACTGGTCCGAGCGAGGTAACAAGCCGGCGTGCAATCGTCTTACGAATCTCGCTCGCAGGTTCGTCACGATAGGCTGACGCTCCGATTTGCGGAACTTGTCCTGCTGGAACTACGCGCGGATAACCCGGCTCAGGTTTTGGCTGGCTGATCGCGGCTTCGATGTCTCGCTTGATGATGCGCCCGCCTGGTCCACTGCCTTGCAGCGAACGCAGGTCGATGCCGGCGTCCGCGGCCATACGCGCCGCGAGCGGCGAAACTATCATGCGACCTGAATCAGTTTTGGGTTGGCCATTATCAACGCTGCGCGCGGCTGGAGCAGCAGCGGCTACTGCGGCCCTGGCTTGCGATTGAGCTGGCGGCTGAGGCGCGGGTTTCTCCTGCTCCTGCTTCGGTGGCTCTTGTTTTGGTGCCGCAGCGGCTGGGGCCTCAGACAACATTGACGCGATGTCTTCATCGGGTTCGCCGATGACCGCGATCAGTTGGCCCAACGGCGCCGCCTGTCCTTCGTTGATGATGATCTTGCGCAGGACGCCGTTTGCGAGCGCTTGCATCTCCATCGTCGCCTTGTCGGTGTCGATTTCCGCCAGCGGCTCACCCATGGAGACCTTGTCTCCCTCTTTTTTCAACCAACGCGAGATCTGTCCCTCCTCCATCGTTGGGGAGAGCTTCGGCATGATTACCTTCGTTGCCATAGTCTGTGCAATCTGTGGAAAGAGTTCTTAATCGATATAAGCGACTTCACGGACAGCGGCGACAATTCTTTCCACATCCGGTATCGCAAGGTTCTCGAGATTCTTCGCGTACGGCATCGGCACGTCCGCACCCGACACGCGCTTCACCGGCGCATCGAGATAATCAAACGCGCGCTCCATGATCTCGGCGCTGATCTCCGCGCCAACACCACAAATTGGGTGCGACTCTTCAGCAATCACCACGCGATTGGTTTTCTTAACTGACTCGACGATCGTGCCGATGTCGAGCGGCCTGATCGTGCGTGGATCGATCACTTCGCACGACACGCCCTGTTCCTCGAGCTGTTCCGCTGCCTTGAGCGCAAGAGGAACCATCAACGAGCGCGCCACGATCGTTACATCTTTGCCTTCGCGTTTCACGTCCGCCAAGCCAAGTGGAATCGTGAAGTCAGGATCGTCCGGAACCTCGCCTTTGTGTCCGTACATGCGCTCCTGTTCGATGAACACCACCGGATCGTCATCACGAATTGCTGACTTCAAGAGTCCCTTCGCGTCGGCGGGCGTCGAGGGCATCACGACTTTCAAACCCGGAAAGTATGCATACCAGGATTCGAGCGCCTGTGAATGCTGTGATGAAACCTGAAATGCTGAGCCGCCTGGACCACGAAATACAATCGGGATCTTGAACTGGCCGCCGGACATGTAAAGCATCTTGGCGGCGGAGTTGATGATCTGGTCGGTGGCCAGGATCGAGAAGTTGAACGTCATGAACTCGACAATTGGCCTGAGTCCGGCCATCGCCGCGCCCACTCCAAGACCGGCAAAACCAAGCTCGGTGATCGGCGTGTCAATAACTCGCTTCGGTCCGAATTCATGCAGCAAACCTCTGGTGACCTTGTAAGCGCCGTCGTACTCGGCAACTTCTTCGCCCATCAGGAAAACTGACTCGTCGCGGGCCAACTCTTCTTTGAGGGCCTGATTAAGTGCGTCGCGGATCGTAAGTGTCGACATGATTTATTTGCGGCCTGGCTCGATCGGATTGGCGTAGACGTCTGTATAAAGTTCTTCCGGGTCGGGAAGTGGACTCTCCTCGGCAAAACGCAATGAGTCTTCCACTTCTTTACGCACTTTGCGATCGATCTCTTCAAGCGTCTTCTCGTCGGCGACCTTTTCTTCGAGGAGCGTGGCCGAAAAGAGTTTGATTGGATCGCGTTCCTGATACTTCTCAATCTCAGCGCGTGTCCGGTAGTTACCCGGATCAGACATCGAGTGGCCCATGAAACGGTAGGTGCGAATCTCTAGCAGCGTGGGTAAGTAATCTTTGCGAGCGCGTTCAACTGCGCGCAACGTGGCCTCGCGAACGGCGAGCACGTCCATTCCGTCTACAAACTCTGAAGCCATTTCGTAGGCGCAAGCCTTCTTCGAAATGTCGCTCAAAGACATGGCGCGAGCGAGCGACGTCCCCATGCCGTACTGGTTGTTTTCACAAATGTAGATGCAGGGAAGTTTCCAGAGCTGGGCCATGTTGAGCGACTCATGGAACGCGCCCTGATTCACAGCTGCTTCGCCAAAGTAACAGAGCGTCACTTGATCGGTGCCCTGGTATTTGGTGGCGAAGGCGGTGCCGGTTGCGAGAGCTATTTGTCCGCCGACAATCGCATGGCCGCCAAGGAAACCGAGCTCCTTGTCGAACATGTGCATCGAGCCGCCCTTGCCTTTGGAACATCCGGTGGCCTTGCCGAAAAGCTCGGCCATGATGGAACGCGCGGTCATTCCCTTGGCGAGTGCGAGTCCGTGTTCACGATAACTGGCGAGTACGTAATCGTCTTTGCGAATGGCGGAAATCGAACCGACTCCGACGGCTTCCTGACCGATGTACAGGTGACAGAAACCGCCGATCTTGCCTGCGACGTACGCTTCCGCCGACTTCTCTTCGAAGCGACGAATCAGAAGCATCTGGCGATAGAGTTCGATCGCTTGTTCGCGGGAAAGTTTACTGAGCCGATCCTTCTGTCGTTCTTTGGCTTCGTCTCGTTCCTGTTTGAGTTTTTTCGAATCCACGTCCGGGGGTGCATCCATGACGCCGGTAGAGCTCTGCTGCTCTTCGGCTTTGGCGGCTGAAGGTGGTGCTGCTGTTTGTTTGCTCATAAAACGTCGGATTATAAGCGAGAGCGCTCTGAAACAAAAACACGGTTTCACGCAAAGGCGCAAAGAACAACGAAGGCGCAAGTTGGATAGGGATTTCTTTGCGCCTTCGTTGTTCTTTGCGCCTTTGCGTGAAATATCGGCGGTGTGTTAGGTCATCATGTCGATCGTGCTGTGACCCGCCGCAGCGACCGTCAGAACCGTCTTACGAGCGTTTTTGTCCTGCTGCATGCGACGTGCAGCGGCAGTCAGGAGTTCTTCGGAGGTCTCACCATCGTCCGGAAAACAAGCAACACCCAAACTGACGCCAAGCCCAACCATTGTCCCCGTGCGCACAGAGAACAGTTGCTCCTCAACGGCGTTTCTCATTCTTTCACTGATCGAGACGGCCATCTTGCCCGACGCCATCGGCATGATCGCTACGAATTCATCCCCGGCGTAACGCGTCAGAATGTCCATCTGCCGCAACTCGCGACGCACCACCCCCGCCACACTCGCCAGCAGTCGATCACCAATCGAGTGCCCGTACTGATCGTTAACGACTTTGAAATCGTCAATGTCCATGCAGACCAGCGCCAATGGCTCCCTGTTCATGCGCTGGCACTCGGCAATGCGCTGTTCCAGCATCATGTAGAAGCCGCGCGCGTTCGGCAATTCCGTCAACGGATCGACAAGAGCGCTTTCGCGAGTCCGTTCGTAAGTGAGCGCGTTGTTCAGTGCGCTCGACGCGTGCTGGCAAACTGATTCAAGCAGACGCACATGCTCGGTTGTGTAAGAAGTGCGACTCTGTGAATAAAGCGAGATCGCGCCAAACGCACCATCTTCTCGCAGCAGCGGCGACACCAGGACGCCACGGAAACGTTTCACGACCTCTTCCGGAATACCGGTCAGATCCAGATCCGGCGACGCGTTGCACATCGAACGTGAATTTGCGATCACCCAACCCGTAATGCCGTCGCCGATATTGATTCGCCGGCGCTTGAAAAGTTCAATCTCTTCGCCGACCACGTGCGCAGCGATCGCTTTGCCCGAAGGATCGTCAACCAGGTAAATGACGCAGGTGTCGAACGGCACGATCGCCCGCAACTTGTTCGCGATCAACGTCACGGTGTCGCTCAAGTTAAGCGACGAACCAATCGTCTGCGCAATCTCGTGCAGCGCGAAAACTTCGCGTTGCGCCTCGCTAATGGATCTGAACCCTGAGGCGATCTCTTCCGAAACACCGAGAATGTCAGGCGCGAGGCCTGCATCAGGCTTCGTCGAGGTCTGGTCATCAACGGCGGGCGCAGAAGCAACTTGCTCCTTGATGTCCTGCGAGTCGATCATTCGATCAAACTCTTCGACGTGTTTGATAAACATCTGAACGATCTTCGGATCGAACGCGCTTCCCACCATGCTGCGCAACAACGCCAGCGACTCCTCGCGTTTCATGCCTTTGCGATACGGACGATCGCAACGCGTCGCATCGTAGAAATCGACAACAGAAATAATGCGCGCAACGAGCGGGATCGATTCGCCTTTGAGTCCTTTTGGATAACCACTGCCGTCCCATTTCTCGTGGTGGTACCGCACGATATCTTCGACCGGGTAAGGGAAGTTGACGCGCTTGAGAATGTCGCCACCGACACTCGGGTGGATCTTCATCTTCGCGAATTCCGCTTCGGTAAGTTTGCCCGGTTTGTTCAGAATGTATTCAGGCACCGCTAGCTTGCCGATGTCGTGAAGCAACGCGCCCGCGTGTAACGCACGTAGTTCGGGTTCCGAAACTTTAAAGAGCTCTCCCATCTTCGTCGCGTAGAGTTGCGTGCGGCGAACGTGACCATGAGTCGTCTGGTCCTTCGCGTCGATCGCGATGGCAAGCGATTCGATGGTGTTCATGTGGATGGTCGCCATCTCTTCCGCGTGCTGCCGGCGCTCAGCTTCCGCGTGGTGAAGCTCTTGAAGGCGTCGTTCGTTGAAGTAATAGAGCAGAAAGACCAACGCGGAGATCAACACGCCCATCGCCGCGTAAGTGAAACTGCTGTTCAAGATGGCTGCGCAAAGGAGAACGGTGAAAACAGTGACGACAGCGATGCCCGTCATCACAGCGGTGATCCGTGAGTTGGTTTTCAGCATTGCTGGGGCCAATCCTTCCGAAAACTTAAACTGTGTACGTGATGATCGCGCTTGGTAAGGTGCCAACATTGTTGGACACGGTGATAAATATAGCCATTTCAGTGGGTTGGGTCAAGTTATCCGCAGATTACGCTGGTTCTGTGTAATCTGTGGATAAAAGCTGTTCTGCCAACGCAAACACGTTCGTCACCGGTTGCTTGCAGGTGTAGTGCTCACACACGTAGGCGGTGGCTAAATCGTTGACAAGTGGGCGGTTTTCCAGCAGCGGAATCGTCGCGGCTTGGTCCTCGAAGCTAGGGGCGACGACTTTATTAGGCAGGTAGCGGCGCCAGGTTTCGGCGAGCAGGGGGCTGATATCCACCGCGTCTTTCCCAACAATCGCCACTTCTTTTGGCGTCGAGAGTAGAAAATCTGCTGCCGAGAGCGCGTATCCGAAGCCGGATGGATAGCGCCGGACTTGATCACCGACTTCGCGCAGTACGGCAATCGCGAGGTTGCGATAGCTCTCTTTGTCCGTGAGCGTCGCCAGTCGTAAGAGCACAAGAGCGGCCACTGAGTTACCCGAAGGCGTCGCGTTATCAAAGTAGTCTTTCGAACGCACGATCAGGTTTTCGTGGCTCTTTCCGGTGAAGAAAAACCCGCCGCCGTTTTCATCCCAAAACTCATCAATCATCCGGTCTGTCAACGCCAACGCTTCATTCAGCCAACGAGACTCGCCGGTAGTTTCAAACAACGTAACGAGACCTTCGATCAGAAATGCATAATCTTCGAGATATGCGTTGAACTTCGCGACTCCGTCTTTCCATGTGCGAAGCAGCGAACCGTCACGCCGGAGATTTGAAAGCACGAACTCGGCATTTCGACGCGCGGCCTCGGTGTAGTCAGGACGATTCAGGACCACACCAGCCTCAGCGAAACTGGCCAGCATCAAACCGTTCCACGCGGTGAGTATCTTTTCATCGCGGTCAGGTTTGATGCGCTGCTCGCGCAAGTCAAACAGTTTGCGCTTACTTTGCTCGATCGATGCGCGCAACTCAGGCTCAACCGCGCGCGTCACGTTTGGAATGTTCTTGCCTTCGAAGTTTCCCGCTTCGGTAATGTTGTAGTACGCGGAAAACGTGCGTGCATCCGCGTCCCCGAGTGCCGCGCGAATCTCATCCATCGACCAAACGAAGAACTTTCCTTCATGACCTTCCGAGTCGGCATCCTGAGTTGAATAAAACCCGCCTTCAGCGTGCGTCATCTCGCGCAGCACGTAGTCGAGAATGCCTTCGACAGTCTCACGCGCCAATGCTTCCTGGCTTACCTGAAAATAATGCAGATACAGACGCGAGAGGAGGGCATTGTCGTAAAGCATCTTTTCGAAGTGAGGCACGAGCCAGCGCGCATCAGTTGAATAGCGATGAAAACCACCACCAAGCTGATCGTACATGCCGCCGTTCGCCATCTTTCGGCAGGTGTGACTCACCATCTCGAGCGCCTCGGGATTGCCGGTGCGCGCGTGTGTGCGCAGCAGGAATTCAAGCGTCATTGCGGGTGGAAACTTTGGCGCACCACCAAAACCGCCATTCGTCGAGTCGTAATTCCTGATAATGCCGGCGTACGCAGCATCCAACAACTCAGGCTCGATCGCATAATCGGAGCCGCCGCTCACACCCAAACGCTTCAACTCATTCACGAGCGACGTGCCCGTCTCGCGAATGTCGTCCTGCCGGTCGCGATACGCCTCAGCGACACCGATCAAAACTCTTGGAAATCCGGGCATGTTGTAACGATC
>Ga0126311_10001222_pt1 | contig 12343 bp, 13 predicted proteins | sample Plot61_FD_92539 | JGI IMG/M metagenome (GOLD analysis project Ga0126311, IMG submission 92539) | Serpentine soil microbial communities from UC McLaughlin Reserve, CA, USA - Plot61 | ecosystem: Environmental > Terrestrial > Soil > Grasslands | place: USA: UC McLaughlin Reserve, Lake County...
CCGTTCGGAGTCGGCGCGATCGAGGGCAAGTCCGGGGCACCGTTGCGCGTCATCGAACCGGGCGGGAGCTCGTCAACTCCGGAGTACGCGCCCGGCGAAGAGCCAAGGCCTCGCGACGGCGAACCGACGGGTTCGGCGCACGGAGAACTGCTCTAGTTCGTATCCGTCACACCCGCGATCGGCGGATCAGCCCGCCCCGGCCAGCTCGATCGCCCGTTTGAGTTGCGGATCGGCGACATTGGTCGCCTGCGACGGCGTCATCGATCCGAGGTCGTCGGGCACGATGGGCACGACCGCGGCCGGGCGTTCGACGTCGACGTCGGGCGTGATCCCCTCGTGCCAGATTACGCGCCCCTTCGGCGTCAGCCACTCCACGGTCCCGATCCGGAGTGCCGACCCGTCGCTCAGCGGGAACTCGCCGAGAACCGTCCCGGTTCCGAACGTCTTGACGCCAACGAGCTTCCCGCGGCCGGCGTCCTGGATCGCTCCGGCGACGATCTCGGCGGCGCTTGCCGTTCCCTCGTCGACAAGGACGACCAGGGGGATGTCGGTCGCCTGGCCACCGGCCGAGACGGGGGTCGGGACCTCCTCGCCGGCTGCATTACGCGAGATGTAGAGAGTCCCAGACGAGAGGAATTCGCTCCCGACGCCGACCGCCTCGTTGACGTAACCGCCCGGGTTACCGCGCAGGTCGAGGATCAGGGTCGTCGCGCCGGCCGCCTTGAGCTGGCCGATCGCGTCGCGAAGCTTCGTGGTCGCTCCGCTCGAGAACTGCTCGAGTCGGAGGACGGCCGTCGTCGTTCCGGGCACCAGCGCCCACGAGACAGGCTCGATCGTGACGTCGGCTCGGGTGATCCGAAGCGTTCGCTCGGCACCCTCGTCGCCGGCCCGAACGGTCAGGACTACCTGGCTGCCTGCCTCGCCTCGAATCCAGCCGATCACCTCCTCAAGGTCGACGTCGCGCGTCGTCTTGCCGTCGACCTCGAGGACGACGTCGCCGGCATGCAGACCGGCCTTGTCGGCCGGGCTCTCGCGGAACACACCGACGATCAACGGCAGGCCGTTGACGGTCGTGTCGACCTCAGCGCCGATCCCGACGTAGGAGCCGGACAGCGCCGACCGCTCGGCGTCCCGCTCTTCGGGCGTCATGAATTCGGTGTGGCCGGTGTCGCCGACGGCCTCAGCCAGGCCGTCGATCGCGCCATATGCGAGCTCGCGATCGTCGAGGTCGCTCGCGTTGACGAAGTTCTTGTGGATCGCGTCCCAGGCTTCCTTGATGAGCGCGAGCTCGTCGGCCTCGGACGGTGAGCCGCTTGGACGCGTCGTCGCGTCGGCCGTGTTGCCTGTGGTCGGCGCCATCGAGGTGGTCGCCGCTCCAGCGATGCCTCCGTCGAGCCTGCCGAATCCGATTCCCGCCACGAACGCGAGCGCGAGCGAGAGGCCGGCGATTCCGCGTCGGAACGTGGAGCGTCGAGTGCCGGAGCGCGGGGCAGTTGGCGGCTGATCGGGATCGATGGGGTTCATGTTCTTCTTTCGTGGGAGGCGTCGAGGTTGACGAGGATGCCGCATCCGTGTTGATTTCGGGCCGCGGGGCCGGTGAAGGTTCGTTCGCCGGGTGAAAGTAAGCGGCAGGCAAGCGCGCGCTGCGAGGATCAGCGCCGTGACGCGCAGCCGGCGAACGAACGAGATCCTGGAGGGTGATCGGGAGGCGGCGAGGATCGCCCTGACGCTCGGAGCCGAACTCCGAGCGGCACGTCGGTCGGTCCGTCAAACGCAGCACCAGCTCGGTCGTCGCGTCGGGTTGGGGACGACCCGGATCTCCGAGCTCGAACGAGGCTTTGGCGCATCGGCAACGCTGTCGACCTGGAGTCGGCTTGGCATGGCTATTTCGCGTCCGTTGGCAATCTCGTTCTCGCGGAACCTCGCGGCTTCTCCCGAGCCGACGGACGCTGGACATCTCGCGGCGCAGGAACTCGTGCTCCGGCTGGCTCGCGAGAACGGTCGGACCGGTGTCTTCGAGATGCCGACCCGAACGTCCGCGGCTCCGGGTGTTGTTGATGTCGCGATCCGCGACGATGGCGCGCTCGTGCTGATCCTGGTCGAGATCTGGAACCGCGTGACCGACCTCGGAAGCGCATCGCGATCGACGAGTCGAAAGGTGGCCGATGTCGAGGCATCCGTGCCCTCGCCGGCGTTCCGCGTGGCATCGTGCTGGCTGCTCGTCGAAAACGCTGCGAACCGCGCGATCGTCCGGCGCTTTCCCGAGATCTTCCGCGCCAGATTTTCCGGATCCTCGATTGGATGGACAAGGGCAATAGCAAACGGAGGGATCCCGCCACTGGCGTCGGGCGTCGCCTGGATCGATCCTCGAAGCGGTCGCATCACGCCTGTTCGCATCCAGCGCGGACCTCGGTGAGGCCGCTTGGCGCGACGAATTCCTCTCCGAACGGCAAATCCGGCCTTAGACGCCCACTAGGAACGGTGCCTGAGGCGCGATCGTGTCTTGGGTATCGGATTTGTGCGAGCGGGCCCCGGTTGGACCCAGTGCACTCGCCGAATCGTTCCGTTGACTGCGTGCTAACCCCCAATTTGACGGCGGGAACGAAATCCAGCGGGGGAAGCGGAAACGAGACGCTCCCAGCCGAAGGGACGGGGGTTTGCCGGTGGGAGTGGCATCGGGACCGGGAAGGGCGGATTCGGCTCGGCTCGCCTCACGGCTCGCGGGCGGCGCCTGCCTCAGTTCCGGCGACCCGCGAAGATGCCCATCAGCTGTCGCACGTCGGCGACGTCGTCGGCGTCGGGGCGCTCCTCCAGGTACTGCGCGAGCGTCGCCACCGCTTCCCCGAATCGGCCCATCCGGCCCAGGAGGAGCCCGCGGTCGCGGCCGTGGTCGGGGTCGATCGGCTCAGCGACTGCGAGGAGTTCAACGGCGGCCATCGCCGCCGGCCAGTCGCGGGCAGCGAGATGTGCGGCGCGCAGGTTGCGCAGGACGCGGGTGAGGATGTCCCGCTTCGACGCAGGACGCAGCATGCCGGCGTGGAACAGGACGTGGTCGCCGACCGAACGGCGGATCAACGCCTGGCAATCGTCCGGAGTCAGCCGCCGGCCGCCATCGGCGGGGTCGAGGAGCACGCCGCCGGGAGCGCCGATGATGAAGTGCCCGGGGAGGCCGATCCCCGCGAGCGGCAAGCCGATCCGCCAGGCGACCTCCAACTCGACGATCGCGAGGCTGATCGGCAGTCCCACCCGGCGCGCGACCACCACGTCGAGCAAGCTGAGGCTCGGATCGTGGAACTCCAGCGCCGTTGGACCACGGAACGAAGCCTCGCGGTACAGCACATCGTGGAGCCGGTCGATCACGTGGGTCTCCGAGTCGCCGACGTCGAGCCGGACACGGACGAGCTCGGCAAGACTCTCGAGCGCCGCAACGACGCCGTCAGCTTCGACCTTGGGCCGCCCGTGCGACGCGATCGCCAGAGCGCCGTGGGCGAGATCGATCTCGTGTTCGGGCTGGGCGATCAGGCGCTCGAATCGCGCTCGCGTCGCGGCCAGCTCTAGCTCGTTTCGGCTCACGTGTCGATCGTACTGCGGTCCGTCTCGAAGGCTCCGCGTGGTATTCTCGGCAATCCCTACAGATTCACTCGGATATCGCGATGGAGGAACGAGGCGTGACGTCCGCGCGCTCGGCACCCGGACTGCTGGACCTTCGCCCGGCACCGGCCGGCCTGCCCGAAACGGACCTCCGCCCGCCCGTGATCCCCGAGCCCGGCGATCCGTTCGCGTCGTTGCGAGTCGTCGACCTCATCGCCCGGATCGAGCGCGGCCGACCGACGCGAATCGCGGACATCGTCGACCGGCTCAACTCGATCCACCTCGACTGGCTCTTCTCGGTTGACGTCGTCATTCACGTCGTCCTGCAGCTGCAGGCGAACTGGATGGCCGACTATCGAAACAGCTCCGGGATCGTTCTCGACGAGGGCCCATACGGCCCCACGGTCGAGATCGAAGACTCGACCAGGGTCGATCCGTGGATCGTCCGTCAGGCGCTTCGCGACGCGGCGAAATGCCGCGAGCGACTCGACGCCTTCACCCGCCTCGATCGTCCGACGGGGGAGGGTTGAACCGATGAAACGGTGTCCCGAGCGGGCCCGATCGGACTGATCGGTCACCCGCTTCCATCCCCGTCACCGCGATTTTCTGAACGCTTCCAAGGAGCTGCACATGACCGTCGCCGGATACGCCACCGACACCCTCGTCGACAGCGAGTGGGCGAAAGCCCATCTCGATGACCCCAACGTCCGATTCGTCGAAGTCGACGTCGACACGACCGCCTACGAGCAGAGCCATATCCCGGGAGCCGTCGGCTGGAACTGGACGAGCCAGCTCGCCGACGGCATCCGCCGCGACATCGCGAGCCGCGAGGAATTCAGCCGCCTGCTGAGCGAAAGCGGCATCGGGCCGGACACCACCATCGTCCTCTATGGCGATAACAACAACTGGTTCGCCGCGTGGGCGTACTGGCAGCTGAAGCTGTTCGGTCACGATGACGTCCGGATCCTCAACGGCGGCCGCAAGTTCTGGCTCGACAACGGCCTGCCCCTCACGACCGACGTGCCGTCATACGCGACGACCAACTACGAACTCCCTGAGCCCGACTTCAGCCTGCGGGCGTTCCGTGACGACATCCTGCCGCGGATCGGCGACGCCGAGCTCGCGCTCGTCGACGTCCGGAGTCCAGCGGAGTTCAACGGCGAAATCATCGCCCCGCCCGGCATGAGCGAGACAGCCCAGCGCCCCGGCCACATCCCGGGCGCGGCGTCGATCCCGTGGGCCCAGACGGTCCGAGAGGACGGCACGTTCAAGAGCCGCGAGGAGCTGGCCCAGCTCTACGAGGGCAAGGGCATCACCCCCGACAAGGACGTGATTGCCTACTGCCGCATCGGCGAGCGCAGCTCGCATAGCTGGTTCGTCCTCCACGAGCTCCTTGGTTACCAGCGCGTCCGTAACTACGACGGCAGCTGGACCGAATGGGGCAGCATGGTTGGCGTGCCGATCGAGAAGCCGGCGCTCGTCGCGGCGGGCTGACCGCCCCTACAGCATTCCCGGATTGGGTAATAGGCGAGCTGGATCAAGGAGATCCGGCTCGCTTGCCATATACGTGTCACGCGCTTCGAGGCGGAAGCCGGCCTCGAGCAATCGGCGCGCGGCGGGATGCGGGCCCGGGAGGCAGACGAGGACGATCCCGCCGCGAGCGACTCGCCTCAGCGCGGCGTAGGCGGGCGCGATCGGTTCGTGGTCCGGCCGAACGAGTAGTCGGTCGAGCGCTCGGGCCGTGCCGTTCTGTCGGGCACGCCCGTATCCGGCCGCGACGATGTCGCCGTTGTCGAGCACGACGAACGGGTCGCCGTCAGCTTGCGACGCCCAGAACGCGTGGTCCTCGGATCGATCGATCCCCGTCCAGTCGAGCTCGAGGGCGGCCAGGCGGCCGGAGTCCGCGCTCTGCGTCGTGAGATTGCGATCATCGCCTGGAAGGAGCGTTGCCGTGCCCTCGAGATAGAGGCACGTCCACAGGGGCGCCATGCCCGCCCGAATGTAGAGCGGCATTGCCCGCGGATCGTCCGAGGCGAACGTCGTCCGGGGCCAACGATCCGCGTAGACACCGTCGAGCAACTGGCGGCCGATGCCGCCGCCGAGGCGGTTGCGGCGGACGAACAGGTCGGCCAGATGCAGGCCGCGTCCCGTCTCGAGCGTCGCTCCGAAGCCGACGAGGTGCGCGTCCTCCTCCGCGACGAGGGTCCGGCCGACGGCGATCACGTGGCGCAGGTACGGTCCGACGATGTCGACCGACGTGTGCGGGCCGTCGTTGCCATGTTCGGCGAGGATCGACCGAATCTCGGGGATGTCGGCGAACGTCGCCGGGCGAATCGCGCCCGAGCGGTCACCGTGCGGCTCAGTCACGCGGCGGGCGTCCGCCGTGGACCGCGGCCGTAAGCCGTCATGACCTCGACGAGCCGGTCGTGCGGCAGGGCGTGGGCAGTGATCCCGTCGCGCCCGGTCATCGTCTCGGCGGCAACGAGGGCGTTCACGATTGCCTCCTCGGTCGCCTCGATCGCGCCGTCGAAGAGGCCGCCGATCACGTGGTCGTTCACCGACCGAACGTCGACGGCAACTCGGCGGTCGTCGGCAAACGTCGTCCGAGGCAGATCGTCGTTTCCGGTCGCGAACGCGAGGAACAGATCTCCGCTCGAGTTCGCCCCCGTTCCGCCCATTCGCGCGATCCCCAGACCGGCTCGCTGGGCGAGCCGCTCGCACTGGTGGGGCAGGAGCGGCGCGTCGGTCGCGATGACGACGATGATCGACCCGGACCCCGGCGGCGGCGGGGCTGCCGGCACGTCCTCGTCCTGCGCGCGGTACGGGCTGGGGATCTCGGTCAGAGGGATGGCCTCCCCGACCGGCACACCGTCGACACGGAGCCATTCACGCCGGCCGTAATTCGCCTGGACGAGGACGCCTACGGTCCAGCCTCCCGACTCGGCCGGCGTGACTCGGGATGCCGTCCCGATCCCGCCCTTGAACTCGTGGCAGATCATCCCCGTGCCGCCGCCGACGTTGCCCTCCGGAACCGCACCGTCAGTCGCTGCAGCGAGCGCCTCGTCGACATGGTCCATCGTGACGTGGAAGCCATCGATGTCGTTCAGCAGCCCGTCCCATGTCTCGCCCGCAACGGGCAACGCCCAGAAGCCCGTCCCGAATGGAAGCGTCTGGACAGCGCTCCGGATGATCCCGTCGTGGACGATCCCGACGCTGTGCGTGTTCGTGATTCCGATTGGTCCGCTCAGGAGCCCGGCCTCACGGATCCACTCGAGTCCCGTCAGCTCGCCATTGCCGTTGAGGCGATGGCTGCCGGCGTACACGGGCCGAGTGAACACGTCGCCGGCATGCGGAACGATCGCGGTGACCCCGGTTCGGACGGGCCCTTTCCCGACGACGAGCGGTCCGTCCCCGCGGACGATCGTGGCATGGCCGACGCTCACGCCATCGACGTCCGTGATGGCGTTGTTCGGGCCGGGCCGGCCTCGCCCGATCACGATCCCGAGATCGCGAGCTCGCACCTGATGCCTCCTCCGGCGCCCGCTTGGGGCGTCGCGCCTATCATCGCGCCGTGATCGAGACGACGAGCGGGAGTTCCGCGACGAGGGTCGCGCGGAGAGGCGTGCCGCCGAGCGGCGTTCACCTTGAGCGCCTGCCCCAGGCCGACAGCCTCCGCCCGATCGACGTCGCCGAACGGTTCCGCGACTTGCCCGGGCTCGCCGTCCTCGAGAGCGCGCGGCCGGGACGAAACGCTCGCTGGTCGTTCCTGACCGCCGATCCGGTCGCGGTCGTCGACGAGCCGTCGCCCGGTGCCGACCCCTTTGCGGTCGCCCGACGCCTCCTCGGTCGAATGGACGGCTCGGCGGCGATGGTGGGCCGGGACGTCGAGGACGGAAACGCTGCCGCGCCGCCGTTTCTTGGCGGACTCGTCGGTTACCTGTCGTACGAACTCGGCCGGCAGCTCGAGCGCGTGCGGGCACGATCACCACGCGACCATGACCTCCCGTTGCTCCAGCTCGGGCTCCACGATTGGGTGATCGCCTGGGAGCGCCGAACCGGCCGAGCATGGCTGGGAGGCAGAGCGTGGGACGGGAATTCAACCCAGCTGGGTCGCCGCATCGAGGAGGTTCGCGAGCGACTCGGGAGCGTGGACTCGGAACCGCCGCGCCCGGAGGCGACACCGACAGCGTTCGTGTTTCGGTCCGGCCTCGATCGAGCGGCCTATCAGGCGGGCGTGGAGCACGTTCGGAACGAGATCGGCCGTGGCGAGATCTACCAGGCGAACCTGACGAGGCGGCTCGAGACGCCGTTCGACGGCGATCCGTGGCCACTCTACCGGCGCCTCCGGACGGGTGACCCCGCGCTGTTCTCGGCATACCTCGATCTTGGCGGGGATTCGCCCAAGGGTTACCGTCGAGCGATCCTTTCTGCCTCGCCGGAGCCATTCATCGCGGTCGATCCGTCCGGGGTCGTGAAGGCTGATCCCATCAAAGGCACGAGGCCGCGTGGAAGGACTCGAGAAGAGGACCGAGCCCTCGCGGCCGAGCTCCTGGCGAGTTCGAAGGATCGCGCCGAGAACATCATGATCGTGGACGTGCTGCGGAACGACGTGGGTCGGGTGTCGATTCCGGGAACCGTTCGTGTGCCTCGGCTCTGCCGGCTCGAGCGGACGGCCGCCGTCCAGCACCTCGTTTCGACGGTCGTCGGGCGGCTCGCCCCTGGGCGTGACGCCTTCGACGTGCTCCAGGCGGCGTTTCCCGGCGGTTCGATCACAGGCGCGCCCAAGATCCGCGCGATGCAGATCCTCGACCAGCTTGAACCCGTGCTCCGCGGGCCCTACACGGGGGCCCTCGGGTGGATTGGCCCGGACGGCGCGATGGCGTCATCGATCCTCATCCGGACGTTCGTCGCGGACGGACGGACCCTGTCGTTGCACGTCGGTGGCGGGATCACGTATCGCAGCGATCCAGCCGCCGAGTGGGAGGAGACGGTCGCGAAGGCGCGTGGGCCACTGAGCGCAATCGGTGGTCGAGAGGCGAGCGAGCCGTGACGACGCACGAAGCCCGGCCGGCCATGTACGCGTGGGTCGATGGGGCCCTCGTCGCCGCCGCCGATGCGTCGATCTCCGCGTTCGATCGCGGCTTCCAGCTGGGTGACGGCGTCTTCGAAACGCTTCGGGCTCGCGGCGGCCGACCGGCCGAGCTGGCCGAGCACCTCGCTCGACTCGATCGGTCGGCCACCGGGCTGGCAATCGAACTTCCTTCGGATCTCGGCGATCGGATTTCCCACGGGATCGCCGAGTTGCTCGCCGCCGACGGCCTCGACGCACCCACGGCTGACGCATCCATCCGCATCACCGTGAGCCGTGGCACGTTCTTCGGCCGTGGCCTGCTGCCGCCGACGGAGCACCCGGCGGCGACCATCGTGATTCAGGCGTGGGCAGTTCCGCCGGTCCCGCGCGACCACCTCGAGGCGGGCCTCCATCTGATCGCCAGCTCCGTCCGGCGCGACCCCGAAAACCCCCTCTCGACGCTGAAGACGACCTCCCGGGCCGATTACGTTTACGCCCGAATCGAAGCTCGCGAAGCCGGCGCCGACGATGCGCTCTTCCTGACCGTCGACGGTTTTCTGTCGGAGGCGACGTCGGCGAACATCTTCCTGATCCGCGCGGACGAGCTCGCGACGCCTGGCCTCGCGTCGGCGATCCTGCCCGGGACGACCCGCGACTGGATCCTCCGCTGGGCGTCCGAAATGGGCCTCCAACCGAGAGAGGGCTGGCTGACGACCCGCGACCTTCACGATGCCGACGAGGCGTTCCTCTCGAGCAGCGTCGCGGGGATCCTGCCTGTGACGAGGTTTGCGGGTGAGCCGATCGGTGCTGGGCGTCCCGGGCCGTGGACGTTGCGGGCGCGCGGCGATCGCGAGCAGTTCCTCCAGGGAGCAGGACTCGACGAGCACGCGCCCGAAGGCTCCCGGTGACACGCGACGAACTGATCGTCAGGACACGTCAGCTGATCGATGAAGGCGAGCGGCTCCAGGCCGACCCCTCGCTTCGCGGACTCCAGACCTGGCTCCAGCTTAGTGACGACCTGCTCGTCTCGGCCTGGGGCTCGATGGATCGGTATCACCTCTCGTGGCTGATGGTCGGCAAGCCGAAGGCGATCGTCAGGGGCCGTCGCATGACGCCGGACGAGGAATCCGCGTATGTCCGCGAGGTCGCCGATGCGAAGACGGCCGCCCTGCGGATGAGCCTCGACGCCGTCGAGCGGCAGGGGATGCCGTTCGCCGGCGAGGAGCGCGGGATCGGGCAGGGTCAGGGGATGGGCCGGCTCCCCGGCGAGCGGCGGTGACCAACCCGGTTGCGTCGGAGACGACGCTTGCCGTCGGCGGCGACCGTCAGGTTCCCGTTCCCGATCCGGCCGCCCGGGACTACCTCCTGCTTGCACTCCGGCTGGACCAGCATGTCCCCGGTCTCGTCGACGGCTACTTTGGACCGGCCGACCTGAAGGCAGCGGTCGACACCGAGCAGCTCCGGTCGCCGGCCCGCCTCGCCGATGACGCGTCCGCCCTGATCGAGCGGCTTCCGTCCGAGGTGGAGGACGATCGGCGGCGAGCGTGGTTGTCAGCGCAGCTCGCGGCACTTCGGACCCAGGCACTCGTGGCGGCGGGCGCTGGGCCGGCGTACCTCGAGCTCCTCACGCGTAGCTTCGGCTGGACGCCAGGGCGACGCGACGAGTCCGTGTTTGCCGCTGCCGCGGCCGAAATCGACCGCCTCCTGCCGGGGTCGGCGCGACTCGCCGATCGCGTTGCCGCCTGGGATGCCCGCTTCGAGATCGACGTCGATCGGCTGCCGGGGGTCATCGAATGGCTGATCGAACGATTTCGAGCCCGAGCTGGCCGCCTGTTCGGCCTGCCGGACGGCGAAGACCTCCGAATCGGGCTCGTTCGGAACCAGCCGTGGAGCGGCTACAACTGGTACGACGGCGGTCGTCGTTCGCGCGTCGACATCAACACGGACCTCCCGGTGCGCGCCGCCGACCTCGTCCACACTGCTGCCCACGAGACGTATCCGGGCCACCACCTCGAGCACGCCTGGAAGGAGGCCGACCTGGTCGATGGCAGGCGGCGACTGGAGGCCTCCGTGCTGCTGATCAACACGCCGGAGTGCCTGATCAGCGAGGGCCTGGCCGACGTTGGTAGCCGGTTCGCGGTCCCGCCTGAAGAGTCCGTCGATCTGCTCGTGGAGCTGTTCGGGCGGGCTGGGCTGTCGATCGCCTCGCATCCGGCTGAGGCTCGGGAGGCCGCGGCGCGAACGACCGAGCTCGCCCGTCCACGTCGCGTCCTTTCGGCCGCGCGCGTGAACGCGGCCTTCATGCGCCATGCCGACGGCGCCTCGCACGAAGCGACTCGCGCCTACCTCGAGGACGTAGGCCACGTCCCGACACCCCTGGCCGAAAAGCGGCTCGAATTCATCGAGCATCCGCTGTGGCGGACGTATGTCTTCGTGTATCACGAGGGCGAGGAGTTGCTGGAGCGTTGGCTGGCAGGCGCGCCACCGGGAGAGCGAGCGAGCCGGTTCGGCCGCCTGCTTCACGAGCAGCTGACGCCGGCCGCGATCGACGCCGAGATCGCCGCCGATGCCTCGGTCGGTCAGCCGGACGAAAGCGTCCGCTCGAACACGACCCGATCATCCCCGGGCGCGTCGTAGTCAGGGAACGCGCGGATGCCGTACAGGTTCATCGCGCCGGTCCCGTCGAGCGGTTCGAACCCGAGTCGCGTGTGGAACGCAACGGACACCCGATTTCCGGGCCAGGTGACGGCACGGATCCGGCGCACGCCGCGGGCGATGACGTCCGCGATGAATCGCTCGTAGAGCTGGCGGCCCAGCTCGCGCCGCCGATGGTTCGGGTCGGTAGCGACCATGTGGATGTATCCGAGGGATGGATCGTCGGGGCTGACGAACCCCACCAGGAACCCGATCAGACGGCCATCGTCCCGCTCGACGATCCACGACGTGCCGGTGAAGTGTTGGAACCACAGGCGCGGCAATAGCTCGTGGATTCGACGGCCGCCCCACCAGTCGTCGATGCTCGCGACGATCGTCGGATGGTCTGCTTCGGTCGGTCGCCGGAAGCGATAGGCATGGTCGCCGATCGTGCCCTGGCTCATCGCGACCCGACGGACGCCGCAATCGCGGCGACCGCGAGATCGAGCGCCACGAGCGGTCCGTGAACGTCGAGGAGATAGCCGACCGGATCCAGGACGCCACCCTCGAGGCGGGCGAAGCCCCAGACGCCGAGCAGCCCGACGACGACGGCGGCAACGGCGATCGAGATTGCCCTGGCGGTGGACGGACGCAGCAACGAACCGACGACCCAGCCGGTCACTGCGGCGACCGCGATGAGACCGACGGTCGCCGAGAGCGGGCCGCCGAGGAACGCGATCAACGCGGCGCCGACCGCCGCGCTGCCGACCGCTTGCGCGAGCGCCCCAGCACGGCGTGCGCTCGGTTGCGCTTCGGCGCCCGCCGCCTCTTCGCCCCGCGCCGCGAGCCGCTCGCCCGGCGGGCGATCCAGGACGCGGCGCGGCTCGCCCGGCTCGGGCCGAACTCGCGGCTCAGGGTCGCTGGTCTCGCCGTTCATCGCGGGCATCCTATCGGTTCGTGGCGACGCATCTCGCCGCGCGCTAGACTCGCGATCGTGACTCACCCGTCCCTTGGCCTGCCGCCACCGAACGAGACGGCGGGATTTCC
>Ga0126311_10001223_pt1 | contig 12342 bp, 9 predicted proteins | sample Plot61_FD_92539 | JGI IMG/M metagenome (GOLD analysis project Ga0126311, IMG submission 92539) | Serpentine soil microbial communities from UC McLaughlin Reserve, CA, USA - Plot61 | ecosystem: Environmental > Terrestrial > Soil > Grasslands | place: USA: UC McLaughlin Reserve, Lake County...
AGGAAAAGACCACTTCAAAACGTCACTGCAAAATCTGATAGATAAATTATGAGTTCTTAAAATACAGCGGGACTAGATGAATTATATTTCATTATCAGATAAGCTATTCAGATATTAATCTTAGTATTTTGCGAACATTGTACTTATTATATGTTTTATTTATGAATTACAATAGGTTTCATTCTTTTTAGATTATAGCTATTTTGTATACCTTTTCCGATATAAAGTAATCTATGGCTTGGACGTTTAACAAAAATTAGTCAAAGGATAGTTATATCTATGCATATCTACAGTTTATTTTACAACAAAAAGAAAATATCTAAAAATATACTTAGAACATTCTAGAAGAAGAGACCTATACAGTCACAAAACATTAAACAAAGGAAGACAAAGAAAAGGAAGTTATTATCTATTGAAGATATAAGTAGAAAAACCTTTAAAGAGAACGCTATATATAGACTATGACATTAATGGTTAGGATTTATTGATGCCAATGACGTTAAAGAAAAGCTATCAAAAGCAAAATAATGATACTGATAATACAGATATCAGTAATAATAATGATCACAGCGCTAAACAACAAAAAAAGGACGATCTGCCGAGAGCAATAAAGATTGCAGAAGAATTACAACAGGAAGAACGAGAGTCAGAACAGGTAGAAATAGATCCGCATGAAGTATTAGAAGAGGAAGAAAAGATACAACCACAATCACAACAAGAATAAATTTAGTCAGATTGTATATAAATAAAAGACTAGTACTAGAATACTATCTCTATCCAATCCTGTGAAGGATCAGGTACATTATTTGCTCATATGGTACAAGAAGAAGGGTACACATTTCTTTGCAGGAATTTTAACAACATCAGGAGATACAAGTGACTAGCTTGTCAATCCAAATAATATATTCAAATCATGTATAATTATTCACTGAAATATTGTTGCAGTCTTAGATCATATTAGACTAATTGGGACAGAAAATAGAGATAATATTTGTGATTATTACAATGAGTCAAAATATACGCGAAAAGGTAAGCCCGTAGATCAATAAAATTTAAAGATGATAATTGAGATAGAGAAACTCTTACTCTAGCAGATTGTAGTCTATATAAGGAACTTACATATTAATAATTGAAAAGAAAAATAAATTAAAAATGTAATTATGATATTGGATTAATTTGTCTAAAGGACGATGTATATAAGGTTTAGTCACAGTTAATATTAGTCATAAAATGTTAAATTTCAGTAAATAATTGATAGAGATCATGAAGATTTCTGAACTATGTAAAATGATTGAAGATTCAATTCATACGGGTAAATATCCACTTGAGTACGAGAATAATAATCAAAGGAATCTAGCAAATTCAGTACAGGTTATAAACAGATCGGTTTCAGATGATCTTAAAAGTAGCGATATCATAATAGAAGTTAGAATACAAGATCTGTATACCATAAGCAATTATATTCCTAATATTAAGCATCTGCCAGGAGTGATTGAAATAGATGTTCTCGATTCCTTTAAAATGTTGTGTAGACGTTTAGAAAGAACAGATGAATCCAGCAATATCTCTAACGGTAAAAGGATCTCTTCTACAGACAGACTGCGTTAGCAAAAGTACTGCGAGAAAGATAGAAACTTTGCTGGATCGAACGATAAAGGACATGGCGGTGGCGGCTGTGCTATTAGATATTGAGAATTCTCCTTACAAAAGAAGCACTCTATCTTGATGGAGCCCACAATCCTACTACTAAAATAAAGGTATATGTATTTACAATATATTGATTCCAAAAAATGTGAGGGAATTTTTCTTTCTTTGATCTTCTACCCTCTGATAGTTAGTTAGTGGTAAGCACCACCTCTTTTCATTCAGGGCTGCAGAAAATATCTTGATTTTCTTCTTTTTGTCTGCTCTAACTTAACTAATATCTTGGTCATTAATACACCGGAAATAAATCCACCAACATGAGCACTAAATGCTATTGGAAGTGCACTTACAGAGCCAATCACTGCAAATACAATTTGTATTATCAGCCAATAATAGGCCCTTGAATTGCCAGCTACAGCTGCTATGCCTAATACACCAGATATAGCTCCTGACGCACCTATCAGTACTATATCTCCATTGTGTAAGATGTAAGACGCTATAATACCATGAAATAAAGCTGCTATAATTCCTGATATGATATATACCAATATATATCGGGGAATTCCAATTGCTCTTTCTGCATATCCACCAAGATAAGCCAACGCAAATAAATTGAACGCAATATGTGTAATGTTAGCATGTATAAACATAGATGTGAACAATCTTGTCAACGATTCGCGTAGTGATGAGGATGATTGTGGTGGTTCTGATGATTGCAGCGGTAGAGAAGACAATGGATTTTGCTGAGCACTGTCAGCAGGATTATTGTTATTATTTCCATTATCAGCCACATTACTCACATAAAAAAGATGATTAGGAATAAAGCCATAATTTTGAATAATTTGTGTTTGGGAACCTGATAATAGTCCTATGGCAAAAACTACAGCATTTAATGTGATTATGGATGCTGTGGCTATAGGAAAACGCTTTATTTGTATCATCATTGGCTAGACAACGATAGATAATAAATAACATAATTTATTGGATATATCGATTGCTGTGTTTTCATCTTGCAATCTCCTATCGCAGTAGTTATTTTAGTTCTTCCACCAAAGACATCCGACCTATTGAGTGATCTCACGGACTGTCAGATCAAGAGCATATAATAAGTTAATAGTTGGAGAACTAATAGAAAGTCAAGATACATAACGACCCATCCATTTGATAATGCCTATTTTTAGAGAAAATAATAATTAACAGCCTTAATTCTTATAAGCATATAAGTCATCTTATATAACACAAAACTATGAAAACAATAACGTGTCGTGAAGCAGGATTTGAGTGTGACTACATAGTAAAAGGTGAGACAGAAGAAGAGGTTATGAAAAATGGCGCAGAACATGCGATAAAAGATCATCATATGAGATCAGAAGACATAACTCCAGAATTCAAAGAAAAGGTAAGAGCACTTATTCGATCTAGCTAAATTTTTTATTTTATTTTATTTTATTTATTTTATACTTTATTATGTTTAGAACAGAAAATTGTCGTAGGTCATCATATACAGCTTCCATGCTTATATAGGCAAATAATATATAATATGATTGTTAAAAACTCTTATTTATGATATATTCTTGATTCCAAATATAATTAAATTTATCTTGCTGCCTTCTTACACCAAATTTTATCTGGCAGAAAATTATATGTTGTATTTATGAGCCACTTTTACAGTAACGATATTATCTTTAGTCCAGATTTATTAATAGTTTAAATGATGTTTATAACAAAACGCCTCAAGCTTGTTAACTAAGTAGTCGAAATACTCGTTTATCCACTAAAGACCATATGAAATGTAATAGTAATTATTGGCTATCACTTATCACAGCAAAATCAAATAATTAATTATATGACATTTTACAATATTTTATTTTTAGAATTGTATTATAGAGGGATCTATATCTCTTAGAGTAAATTGAGCTAAAGATATGTCCTCGCTTAAAGCTGAAAGGATAATAAAAATATGATTGTTAGCACAAATCTAGAGTGAAATTTTTGAAGAACTATTATGATACCATGAAAGATTGGAAAATAACGTTAATACATGTTTAGGGTTGGCACTTCATGTTATTGATTTAGATCTATAAATACCAACCTATGCCATGTACTTTTTTGTGTGAATCAGAACAGCAAGTCAATAAAAGAGATATTCAGAATTCAACAGTAGAACTATGATAGTTTTATTAATCGATTTATTCACATATATGTCTGCCTTATCTTATCTAATTATATATTTATGCCGATAATTTATATTGCTATATAGAGAACTAGGAAAAATCTTTGATACTGTTGTTGTGTTCTTCTAGAACAGCTGACGCCTCATTCATTATGTGATCCGTATCTTTATTTTTAGATGATCCAACAATATTCATATCTATAACATCTATTTCATTATTCTGCATTGAATCAGATAATATACTGTCAGTAAGCATCTGCATATAGTTTAGTTCCATATCTGTACTAGGCACTAATCTTTCAAAATCTGATTTTAATCCTTTTACTGGACTCATTGCCGGTTCGAGTATTTCCATTATTTCACCTAAATCATGAATTGTAGAAATTCTCATTGATACCTGTTCCAACGCGATTCTTGCTTGATTTAGTGTTCGCTGGCTTTTGCGCAGTTGCAATAACTCATTTGACAAACTTTTTGCATAATTGGTATTGCGAGTTTTCACAGCATCAATTACTTTATTAAATATCTCTTGTTCCATTCCTTTCATTTTTGCGATTTTAGCATCTAATTTTGAAATTTGCAATTGCGTTTTGTTCATTACATTCTCAATTCTTGGCTTTAATGGTAGTGATTCTTTCAATTCCTTGTTTGTATAATCTATATAGTCCTTCTTTTTAGTCCAATTTGTAAAAAAACCAGTCATGAAAGTCTAGAGATCTACTAATATTTGCTAATTAATTACAAAGGTATAACTAGATAAGCTAGAAAGCTAATTACATCTAAATTTTTAACTAAATCAGATACTTCATCCTTGTAATTTTTTAAGAGAGGACAAATTATATTCTCTAGAACCTATGAACCATTATTTTAACGCTATCAGACCTAGATTATAAACATCAACTATTATGTTCTCAAGTATACCGGTTGAAAGATCTGGAAATAAGTTAACCAGGAGTAGATGTAGTGGATAAATAAGAAATAGGATATAATTCAAGGCGAATGATTCATACGTTATGAAAAGCAATGCATTGATATTAATAAATAGCAGCTGATGGATTAAAGTATAAGTCAAATTCATCCACTCTCTTATTTCCGGCTGATTTATATCATGGTCATTTTTATCATAGAAAATCCCAAATAATAGATTCTAATTCAGTATATGCAGTGGAAAGCAAAGTCTGTGCTTATTGTGGCAAAACATTTTTAGGAGAAGGGTGGCCGCATATAGAAGGCGACTCTAATAGAGGTATTTTAAAAATAGAACATTTTTGCTCTGATGAACATAAATATAATTTTTTAACTTCTGAATCATGAGCGAAATTTGTTTCTTTTTGTTCCAAATCGTCTGACTACATCTAAAGTTTAAGTAGTGAGGGAATTTGTGAAAATGGTTCATCATATGTTAACATATTTCCTGCATGAATTCTGTATTTGCCGATAAGTATGATAAGATTTCTAAACTGCATGACATTTTATGAAAGTAAACAATATTAATATATTCAAAAATATTCAATAATATATATCATCAAAACTGAGTCTAGAGTTTGCTTATTTTTATAGAATATATAATTTATTGACTCTGTTCATAACTATAATTATCATAACTAATAATTATCAGGCTTCAATTCTGCATTGCATTCTTTTTCTATCCGCTGCTTTAAGCCCAAAATATATTTTACAAAAGATAAAGACATTTTCAAAATCATAAATCTCTTTTAAAAGGCATTTTCTCTTATATATTCTCAAATGCTTCAGAAATTAATTATTTCTTGAATTGTAAGTAATGAAATCTAAATTGCAGCTGCTCCTCATAATATTGTAAAACCTTTATTTGATTCTTTAGTTAGACTAGGATTTAGAAATAGATTTATACTTTTGAAAAGTGTGCATGTGTCTTTGTAGGTTGTATCACAAAATGGTGAGATTAATTCAAGCAATCGTCAATAAACATATCTCCACAGTCCAAAAATGCCGCAAAATATTATCTAAAGATGGTATAACATCACAGGAGCTAGTTATCGAAAGGTTAGATGGGCTTTTTGATGGCATAACTGCAAATATCAAATTACAACGTACCGTATTAGCAAATATTGGACATACTGTAACTATTGCAAAGAATTTGGATCAATATCAGTTTATTATATGCACTGAAATTCCATCAATGCATGACAGCAATCCGCTCAAATTACAATTGCAAAAATATAGAATAGCAATAATTGCATCATTTGTAAAATTAGCTCCTTTATTGAGGAGCCTAAATTCTGATAAGGATTTAGAGAAGTGGAATTCTTTTGCTAACATTTTGTTAACTGAAGCCTCAGAAACTGTTGTTAAGGCTAGAACAAATCAAAAAGAAGTCAGAAAATCATATAGTATTAATGTCAGACTAAAAGAGGCACTGGACTTTTTTGGAGTTCCAGAAAAAGAGATTGATCATGAGTTAGAATCAATGTATTTTGCCTCGTAAGTAAAAATCTCATATATCATTTAGATTAGCTTACCAAAGAAATTTTGTTAGTTATTAATTATTTGGTAATAATACTAAATTATGGTTGCATTTTCTAAATATATACCTATAATTACTACTGGAATATTTGCAGACCTTTTTAGCATCTCGCTGCTGCAATTCTCTGCTGTAATTCTCTAGTCAGAAAAATAATAGAATACAAAGTGAATATCAATATGTGCTAGAATAATGCAAGTAAGGATTAAACCTGAACTAAATGAATATTTACAAATGGCAAAAGTTCTATAAAGTAGATGTTTTCTGAGATGCTAGATATTTTACTGTTTACTAACCGCTAAGAAAAAATCTCTTTTATTAAAAACTTGAATTAATTAATTCACAACACAAGGGCAATATAATGGACAGATATACACAACTATTTTAAGTCTTTTATATTTTTATACGCTGATGATGCTTCCCTTACTGCTTCTTCAGCCGTATAAAGAGTGCCTGTCTTTTTAGAAGATGCAACGGTAAATTTCAATTCTTCTATTAGAGAGCTAATTGATTGGAGCATTTCTCTTATTGCAGAGATTATCTCGGCGAAGTTTTGAGGACCGTCTTGTGAGTCCATAGTCTTTCTGACTGACTTAATAGTAGAACTTGCTTCATCAATAATTCCTGTCTGCTTAATTTCTTTCACCATGTTTTCAGCTTTCATAGACATATTATTCACAGTCTCAGCGGCCAAGCGAAGATTTTCTATATTCTTCACCATCTCTGGATCCTTTAGTGATTCTATTATAGAATGGGCCGTTTTAGCAGTTTCTCTAATTTTGTCGAGAGACATTTGCATTTCTGGTGTTCCAAATTGACGTATGATTTCTGCTGCGTTAGAAGTAGTCTCCTTTATGTCACTTAGCTTCTGTCCCATCGTATGAAATACAATTTTAGTAGTTAATTAGACTCTGCAGAAATATTATATATCAATTATCTATAACTAGATTATTTATGAATATTCTATCAGTCAATATATATATAAAATAACATCTTGTATCCTAAAGAATTTTCTCTGGAAAATAATTCGTGGGTTCATTGTTTAATCGGCAATTGACAGAAATGAGAAATTATAAATAAAATAAGAGGTAGAAATCATATTCAATCTCTCCATGATACAGGTACACTGCTAACTATTTCCTTTTTCAAGAGTGACATATACTGGAGTCGAGTTGAAAAAGATGTCGAACACAGGTGATCGCTTGGGGCCCGCTCTATAAGTTCTCTCTGTTTTTCCTCTTCTGTATATGACCTGATCTGAACATAACTTGGATTTTCCCTGTCTATTTTTGATCTTCTCAGACAAATTTGAGATGCCGTTGAGATTGAGGTCAGTTGTTAATCTTGATTCTATTTTCATATAGATAGATTCTTTATGCAGCGGTGGTATACATGAGGCTCGTTGTTAAATTAATGTTTGATAGAGCAAGTGCGTGCTCAACTGGATTGACTCCATTATCCTCTTCTATCATACTTCTGGTTCGTCTTTTCTCAAACACAAAGGATTGACTTCTACTGCAGGTTAGGCAAGTACCATAAAAATAGTTTATCGTTGTATAATTCTGCGCATCGTTGATCCATCGGTCATCGGCATTGAAATCTATTTAGGAATGCTAGGGTTCCCTTAATGCCTTCGACAGTTTCAAAAAGCTTCTCAGCATTACTTCATTTACAATTTTTTCCACAGTCAATTTAAAGGAATGTATCATTTTCACTTATATAATATCTCACAAGTCTGTGTTTATAACTCCATTCTGACAGATCGCATTTTCAGAATATAAGATCCTACTCTTAAATTCAAAAATATAGGTATTTAAACTCCTAATATTATAGTCCACAGCTGTCAAATACTTTGAAGTTTAGTTATATCGCTAAAACAGCAACTCTTATTGGTCTGGTAGTAGTTGTATTAGGAAGTATATTTATTCTTCAAAGTAAATCAGTTGTAGGACCGACATCTTCATTTATGTATAGTAATTCTGAATGGACAATCAATGGTTATATTATCATCATAACAGGGATAATCATATCTGCAATTGGTGTCATATTATGGTGGCGGGATCCAAATGAGGATGCAAGCATCCATAGAATTTGACTCCTGCTTCATTTTGATTATACCATTAGCATGTATTCTTCACCTAGATTTTAAGAGTATTGTCTAATGTAGATTATTGGTTCTGAGTCGATTAGTACTATATACGCATACATTGTTGTGTTCAAGAAGCAAAATAGCATTCTGCTATGTACAAATATAATGTAACATTTTCCCTTTTAATAATTCAGCTTTTACAATTGAAAACCATGAAAATAAGGATTTATTTTGTTCAAATGCTATACTGAGACATTTCAAAGACGATATAATTAGTAGATAACATTCGGATAACTTTATATGCAATTTGGCATTTCAAAAATTGTTATTCCAAGCAGTAATGATGATTAAATTAAAAAAGAAGATATGTTATTTAATAGCAGTTTGACATTTATTCTAAAATGTGAAAATAGACATAATTCAGATATTTACCTCTGTAACAATCAATGAATATTATTATGGATTTAAAAATGCAGAGAGATATCATATTATCACTAGTAAGAATTTTGTTGATGAAGATGCAGAATTTCGTTCTTCCAGCATATAAAGTAATTAAAGTAGCGAATGAACAAATGCTCTACGAGTTGATATTATAATGTTGAATGTGGGTGTAATAGAATATGCATGTGATTGATAAAAAAAAATGTGAAGAAATAAAAAAATTAGGCGATAATGTGAAAGTATTCTTGTTATGATAGTAGAAGTAATTTATTATAAATTGAGTAGAAACGATGGATCAAATATATCCAAGTATAAATAATCCCATAGCGGTGGCCATTGTCAAACCCCAAACAACCTTATTCCAATCAAAAATTTTCTGTCCATCTAATACACCAAACGGCATTAGATTGAATAGTGCAATCCAACCGTTAAATGATGCACCTGCTGCCAGATATGGGTAATATGGATAGTAATAAGACGATAAGGCTAGGAGTACAAAACCCATGACCAAGTTTGTCAATGGCCCAATAAATGCAACTCTGCCAAATCTGTTTCTATCTGATAATCCAACCATTACAGCACCAGGGGCTATAAACTTGAATGGCATAATTGGTAGTGCTGATATTGCTGTTACTATAAGGCCATATATCTGGGCTCTAAATTCTGCCCAGCTGCCGTAAAACTGAGCTAAGAACTTATGAGCTAATTCATGAACAAGGAATGCGCTAATAAATATAGCTAAGAATTGCCAAGAAATATATCTGTAATTGTTTAATGAGAGACCTACAGCAGTAACTAACAAGGCAGCAATAGATAAATGCAGTAATTCAGTTTTGGATGACTTTATTCTTATTGCTCTGGATATCGAATTCAAAATACTGCTACTCCCATTTCCAACTCCATGTGCTTTACCTAAAAGTACATCCTTTCTTTTCTCTGTGTATTTGTCTATAAAGGGACATGAATGATTAATGGGATTTCTATGGATATTACAAAATGATTCTTTACAGTAATTACATTTAAACGGAATACTTTCGTTTACTCCGCAAGAATAACATTGAGACATGGTTTATCTCCTACTATTACCATACGCAACAACAACCTATGTTCCAGTAAACCCGAGCCTGCCTATATCCTTCTATGTATTTTAAACACTTTGCATAATCGTTGATGATTTTAAATTGACAATAAGAATATGGAATTGCTGTTAACAAAGTACCATTTGAGTTAATTTGCTTATGATTGCACAAAGCCTTTCTTTCTCTTCAAACATATATAACAAAATGCATAATTAAACCATGGGGCAATTTTTCACATGACACTGATGGACAGTGATGGTTATAAGAATATAACTTTATTATATCTTATAACAAGTCTTATATTTTTGAATTATCTAATTCTGATATAGACCCATAATAATAAAAACACCATCTATAAAATCATAATTTTAGTCATAAAGCAATACCGATCTCTATAATTTTCTTGAATTATAGGGAAATACTAAAATCTTATAATCAATACTAGGAATTGTGTGGCACTTTGTATAATCAAGAATGTTGTAATATTGAATATATCCCACAATTAGTAGTTGGTAGGCAGTTGTCATTCAGATAATTAATAGTCCTTCTTCTATGAACTTTAGAGATATGTCTATATCGCTAAACATCTACTTTTATAAGGAGAGAGAAAACATAGTTGTATTTGAAACAAAGAAATAGAGTACACTTTTATTCTTTATTAGCATAGCAATAATATTGTCGCAGGTACATAGTATAAAGTATGAAAAGATTTAGCCAGTTCAAGTTAACAAAAGGACTTATTTTGTTATTTGTTGTTATAACAGTAATTCTTCTTTATTACGCTTTTCCAGTTTATTATTATGATGCGTTACATGTACAAGCACAACTACAACAACAACCATCACAACAACAGCAGAAGTCACCACCGCCAATAATAGGAATAAAGATTACATCACCTAGTACAGGCCAACAAGTGCCAGTTGGCCAGCTTACCATTTCAGGAACATCTACAGACAATATCGCTACTGATTGTACAGTATATTCTGATTGGAATAATACAAAGCCTTCACAAAAAGCTATAGCAACTGGTAGTGGTGGAGTAAATGATTATTCCACTTGGAAATACACGTATACCAACAATTACCATCTTATTACAAACGGAACAAACAATCTAACTGCCAAATTATCTTGTCTTAATAATAGCAATGCGACTGCTAATTTAACAAAATATTATAGTGTAAATGTTATTGGAGTAAATTTTGAAGACAATAGAATGAATGTGAATGCAAATTATACTATTCCGCCTATAGTGAAGGTGCCATCACAACCAATAATAGTTGAAGCCAAAACTCAGTCAGGATCTCTTGTTAACTATAATGCATCTGCAACTGATAATACCGATATGTCTATAGTACCAGTTTGCGATCCACCTCCAGGTTCCGTTTTTTCATTAGGCAATACTACAGTTAAATGTAGGGCAGTCGATAATGATGGTAATGCTGCAGTAGCATCATTTACTGTAATAGTACATAAGCCTACTTCAACTACGACAATATTCACAATCACCGAAACTGGTACTTATAGTGAACCTACTAATCTTCCAGCAGTTGCGGCCAATGACGTCAATTCGTGTAACCAAAACCTAGCAATTTCTAATAACGCCGTTGGAGCAAGTGGTAGTGAAGTTGAAAATCCACCTTCAAACGTAGTAGATGATAATCTTGGCACTCGGTGGTCAAATCTAGGTATTGGCTCTTGGATTGAGATTGATTTAGGTGCACAGAAGACCATTTGCAATGTGGAAATCGCTTGGTATAACGGTAATGAGCGACGATATAATTTTGTAATATCAGTATCAAACGACGGAAGAACTTTTTCAAATGTGTACGAAGGTACAAGCAGTGGTAAGAGCACTTCATCGGAAAGATATACCTTTTCTGAGCTTTCAACAACGAGATATCTAAAAATCACAGTTAATGGAAATACTGATGTCGATAGCGATGAAAAAAACTGGGCAGCCATAACAGAAGTAGATTTAAATGGATATGAGGTCAGATCTACTGAGATTAAGCCCTCCTCACCCAGTATTATAATGCTAAACATATCAGGTGTCTATGAACAGAGCAGTGTCTCATCTGGTGTCGGCGGACCGAAAATAGATCCGAGTAAAATGGAAGGAACTCTTGCCATTATTAATTCTACAACAAACAAAAAGATAAATGAGTTCGATCTAGCACCCATTAATATTGCAGTAACACAACTCTCTAAAAAGATAACAATTATGACTCAGTTAGATGATCCAATTACATCCGGTACTGTTAATGCCACATTGAAGTTCAAATCGCCTATTGATTTTAAAAATGGCGGTAGTTATAGCAGTACAGCAACAGGTGCAAATATACTCACATCAGCGGTGGATGGAAAAACATATGATACCAAAGGAACTGCGGAAGGAAAAATTACTATTCATACT
>Ga0126311_10001224_pt1 | contig 12342 bp, 12 predicted proteins | sample Plot61_FD_92539 | JGI IMG/M metagenome (GOLD analysis project Ga0126311, IMG submission 92539) | Serpentine soil microbial communities from UC McLaughlin Reserve, CA, USA - Plot61 | ecosystem: Environmental > Terrestrial > Soil > Grasslands | place: USA: UC McLaughlin Reserve, Lake County...
TATATCAAACTTCTCAACCGCAGTCCGAGGCACAAGCCAAACCGGACCTCGCGGGCTGCTTTCGTCCCTCTCCGCACCATCGAAGCGGCCCTGCTTTATCCAGAGCATGACCGTCGAATACGGCACATTTAACTCTTTCGCTACCTGTTGACTTGTAAGCATCTCTTTTTTACCCATGCCGAAAGGTTATAGCATCCTCTGATTTTTACGGCAATCTAATCATAAACTCGCTAATAGAAATAAATCAAGAAAATGTTAGAGAATGCTATAAATTATTCTTGACAAATCTTAGAGCATACTCTAAGATTACATCATCGCAGCAAGATTGTTTGAAAGCAAAGCGGAAAGCTCAGAGGGTCTGGACAAGGTTGCCGTGCTGATGAGCGAGTAAGCGGGGAACGAAGCGAGGCGCTACGGTCCTGACAACAGAACGAAACGAGAGAACTGATAACGGAGCCAACCGACAGGAGAAACAACAATGTGGATCGACACAGAGAAGATTCGATTTGACGATTACAACGAAAACGGATTCACGGAAGACGAGTTGATGACCCCGGAAGAGCAAGCCGAGTTTGAAGCGTCTTTCAAGTAAAAGGTAAGGCTCGGAGAGCGCCAACCCTCCGAGCCTGAATCACCGGCCCGCTGGAACGGGCCAGAAAGTGAAACCACGCCAATGTTATCACCCTTTGATACTTCTATCCAGTGTGAAGAGTTCTTCAGCGGTTATGAAGAATGGAGCGATGGACTACAAGCCGCATTCGAGGCCGCAAACGAAGCAAGCCAAACGGTAGAGACGGAGCGCGGCGCGATGTTGATACCTCGCGAGTGCGTGCATGCTGAGTGCAGATCGAGCCGATGTAATCAGGGCTTGAGAATAGGGGGCTTCGACCTATGACTTGCGGCCTCTGTAACACGAGCATCAAGAATGGCGAGAGAGTAAACGCTCACCATCCTCTCTATCGGTCCAACGGCGGAATCGAAACTATACCCACACACGAACAATGCCACCGCGAGCTGCACAGCAAGCGCGGCGACTTTAGAGCCTGGGGTAAGAAGGCTGCCTCAAAGAAGCGATGGGCTTTCCACCTGAAAAACGTTCGCACGCATCCGGCATATGAAGAGGCTAGATGGTTCTACCTGATGAACTATGCCGATGCCGGATGGGCTGAAGGACTGTAAATCTAAGGGCCGCGCGCATCCCGCAAAGAACCGCGCGGCCCACTATCCCGCGCGCCTCTAAAGCGCGCAGAAAGGCATACTCATGACACCACAAGATAGCCAGGAGGATCAAGCAAGCCTGTTTATGGATGATGAAAGCAGGCTCATTCGCCTTGAGGAAATCACAGAGGAAGGCCGCGAGTGGCTCGCCGATCTATTCATCGTATTGAGCCGGGGAATGACGAAAGAGGGCGCAGGCCCACAAGTAGTAAAAGCCGAACTTGATCGCTTCATAGAATTGCTGTTTCGAGATTCTGAAGCCTACAGGCTGACGTTAAAGCTATACACGGGCCGGTATGAAGTTATTGGCGGAAGGGATGCTGCCGATATTATGCGCGAGGTTATTGCTAAGCATATACCCGGAGCCGACGAGCAGACGCCGCTCGAAGAGGAATGAGGGTAAAGAAGTTGGATCAATATAGAGTGGGAGTGAGGCAACGTAATCGAAAGAATAATGTGCCATGCTCCTACCCTACAAAAACAAATAATCGAAATTGAAGGTATAAAGAGATAATAAGAAAACACTGATGACACCTCTTACTATACATAGATCAGGATATCTTTGAGACCTTGAATGTTGCAGAATCCTTGTTAATCTTGAGAATCTCTATATCAAAAGTTCCCTTACAATTGTAAGTTGTTTTGTATCCATCTCCTCTATTTTGAAGCCATAAAGGTTCGCATTCAACAGAGTCGACAACTGCAGTAACTCCATACCCAGAAACGCTTTGTGTTTTTGTAACTTGATTTAGCGTAATAGTGAGAAAGCCATTAAATAAACTTGCAGTTCCACCTTTTTCTATGGATACCTTGAAAGTATTTTGTTTTAGTCGTGTAGGATTCAGGCGAATATCTTCCATGTCAGAGTTTGGTGATATAGACACCCGTTTTTCATACCTCTCATAACCATCAATTTCTACTACGAGGCGAACATTATCAATTGCCTTCTTCAGTGGAACAGAGAATATTCCTTCTGAATCAGTATATACAAAAGACGGTAAATCCTGACCTTCTAGGCTTACCTTTGCATTTGGTATCCTTGCTCCTTTAACAGCATCTATAACCCGCCCTCTAATCTGCGGACCAACATAATTAATCTGCGGGTCAACAGGTTTAATTCTTGATTTATACTGCCACCACCCAACTAAAATGGTGGCTGCTGCTGTAATAATTGTGGCTATAATAATAACTTTCTTTCCACTTCCGTTTCCGTTGGGCGCTACACTCTGAGATTTTGCCATTGGTTTCCTGAACTATAGCCTCTTGAGATAAGGTACCCAGAAATTACTAAGGGTGCCAATTTATTAAGTTAGTTTACACTATTGTAACGTCTAGTCTTAGGGAGCAACCATGAAAGACAGACAGCTTCTCGTTATATTATCAACTCATAAATCAATCTCCTCTGCAGCCATTTGTTAGGCGCTTAATTCATCTGGGAGGCTTGCCAAAAGCATCACAACAGAAGCAATAATCAAGATATATCTACCGCTAGGCTAACAAAAGACTGCCCACTGGGATAACAAATACGTCTTGCTTGGTATTGTCATCAATTAGATTGCTAGACACTTGGATTGATTACTGTCAATCCAAACAAACAGGTTCCAAACAGGTATTCAGCTTAGCTTTAATCTTTACTAGGATAGAAATGTCATAAACCCAGTTCTGCCTCAATTAGATAGAGAGGTTTCCATTATGCTTTCGGGACTGAACCTTGATAGGTTCCATTATCGCAGCAAGACCCAGCGCAGCAATTTCCGCACTCTGCTGATACAGCACAAGCACAGGTAGTGACTCCGTCACAAGTTACACAGCACCTGCTAGCCGCCATAATAAACTCTATCGACGCAGGCTTATCGGGCTCCAAGACATAATTCAATGCCGCTCCTGGCTGAACCTGCTTAATCTGAAAAGTAAACTGCGAATCGCCATAATAGAATGCTGCTACAGAACCATTTGTAAGTGTAAAAGGATCTAGGCTTCCTATTTGATTGATACTTTCACCTATGGTCTTCCCTTCTCTAATAATAGGAATTATACCAAAGGCTTTGACCGCGATGGCCCCCGTCTTCTGATCTGCTATATAAGGAGTGAAGCCAAAGATTGCAACACCTTTCTTTTCAATCCTTATCAGCCCCCCCTCAAGCTGAGTCACCTTTACAGGTCGGCTATTATCAATGGTAATTTCCAAGACTATTTTTGTTTCCGAAATTGGAACTGTATATGCTTGGATTAAAGAAGGTGGGTCTTCACTTTTTGATGCGGCTGGATTCCCAGATTGAACTCCTAACATAAATACGAACCCGGTCATCACAAGCGCAAGGGGGAAGACTCTCGAAAGAGTCGCAAATTTTCTCATCAGATATCTCCTATTATGCTTTAAAATTCATTGTACTTTCTCCGTTTGTAATTCCAAACACATTGCTAGCGAGATACGAAGGCATCTTTTAATCCTTTACGCAATCTACAATAGCAAGAACATTTTCCGCCAAACCCAGGTACCATCTTGTAGTTTACTGATTTGAGGCATCCACCTGTTAGGTGAGGACTAACGCACATCCACTCGGTTTATCCAAGCCATCGGATAATCCACTCATTATTTTATAGACGTAAAATAATCTTTTTTTTTCAAATTGAAAAATAAATATCAGAGTCGCTAATTCCAAATATTAGAGTGACTAATTACTGCGTTCTAGAATAAACAGGATATAGATTCTATAAAAAGCGTCTAAGTGTTAGATGTATGAACCTTAATCGTCTTCTCGGCCAAGAATCACCTCCTATTTCCCAAAGCGAAAATGACCGGGCGAGAGTCTATTACATCGATAAGAAAAATGCAACAAAAGAGTTAAGCAAATTACAATTGCAATATTTTTCGGATTATAGTATATCAATTCTATTACGAGGTTATTTTGTACTAAGCGGGCGCGTAATCATGACAGAAACGGCAGCAGTCCTTTTAATGACTACACCCGACTACAGCTCTAATTTCAGAACGGTATTATGAAGATGCATATTTGTTAACCTTGAGGTTCTGATATGATTACTGATGTAACTGGGGAAAGTATTGAGCATAGTGTCACTGATCTCAATTCTAAAAAAAGGATATTGAAAAAAGAGCAATGGGTTTGGCGATTACATATTAGAAGTTTGGGATGGGCTATTGTGGGTGCTTTATTAATTATAGCTTCAGTCATAGGAATAAATAAGCTTGGCTGGCTGCAAGTAAAAGACTTCGCTTCATCAATGCCTGAAGCGAATACTCCAGTGACAATAATATTACTTAAAGATCAGACCTCAAAGGTACTCGGAGAGCTAGATATTAAGCTGACCGATACGCAAGTAGATAATAACTCACAAAAGTATAAAGTAACTGCCTTTATCTCTGCGCCAGGACAAAGAACATTAGAAATCAGGGAGCAGGAGGCTACCCCTGAAATCACTTATACCTATCCAAAAAATGGCGCTTTTAAGGTCAAAGTCATTTCAGCTGACACAAATTCAGCAACTTTTCAAGTACAACGAAAAAAGAGATGAGCTTAGACACTGTTGAATTTCTATTGTAAACCGGATAGATCAACCTAGGTTTGGATCAATTCTCATATCTAAAAACCACTCAAAAGTATGCTTAACTGAAGCATTGTCATCAAAGAATACTATAAGCCAATTTATACCGCCATTGAACGACCTCGGTTAAGTAGACGAATTTCAGGCCCGCCCCCTTACCTTCCGGGCTTTGCCGAGTTTTACACAGTCATTGCTTGCTTCTGACAGAGCTTTCTCCCTAATTTTGCCTGGTTTCTTTGATCCCTGCACATTCACCTGCTGTCCTCCATCAGCCGCGATGTTGACCTGCTTCGGATTGTTGATCGTCACCGGCATTTGATACCGCCTCAAGTCTCGCATCTGCCGAAGCGTCCGCAAAAACATCCGGTTAAATCTATCGGCCATCTGCGTGACCCGTTCGAGATATTCCGCTGCCGTTAAGCGCGGAGGCTGCCAGTCGCCCTCGTCATACGATCTTCTTTCTGATTTCTTATTCCTGGCCTTCTGCTCGATTACCGTGTCAATATTATTCGCCACTGAGAAAGTCAGGCTGAGCCAATACTGCCACCCCACGTAACACTGTGCGAGCATATCCACGAGACTTGATTCGATGCCGCCTCGTGGTTGCCATTCGTTAATGAATGAATGACGGATGAAAGAAAACTGCGCCCGCTCAAAGGGCGTTTTGCAATCAACGGCCCTCCCAGCATACATCCCTGATTTAATGAGATCCTCTGCCCCGTTAAATATAGCCTGCATGCCGAGCACGGCAGCGTCTTTATCCAGTTCAACCGCTGCCGATACGTCATGCCATGATATTTCCTGAATTGGCTTATTGCGTAGCCTCTCAACCGCGTCAGGCTGATCCGCCCCGCTCGCGAATGCTTCTATATACTCAGGTGTCCATAGCTGCTTCAGTCCCTCGTCATCGGGGTATCGCTTGAGCAGATCATAACAACTCTTCTTGCGGTCTTTATATTCCTCAACCATCTGCCCGACAAACTCAGTCACGAGCCCTCGCAGCTCCGGCGATAATTCTCTCTCATGGCTCTCGATGAGATGATGGAATAGGCGCGGCTCCGGCGCTTCACGTTTGCTCATATCTTCCACTCCCTAAGCGCCTCGCGAATCATTCGCAAGATAGTATTTCCGCTATTGTTTATTCCCTTGATAAGCTCTCGCATCTGCCTTTGGTTCTCTTTCCTGGCCTCACAGCCTTTGAAAACGCGCTGAAAATCGGTCTTTTTGACGTACTTTTTGCGCTGTTTTCTGCCCTCTCGCCAGAACTGCACATAATACGGCCCGTGCAACTCTCCCTTTACACACTTACAGTTAGAGCGGCCACAGCGCATATACTGGGTGCAGACAGACCCCTGCAAAGGCTCGATCTTATGTAACAAATTTTCAGTTTTGTTTCGCGGGTGTCTCTGTCTCATCTGCCACCTAACATCTTTTTTCTAACTCCCTAATGCTCTACTTTATGAAGTCTCCGCACCTCCCGCAGGTTGTAAGGCGCAATCCATCATTGCCGCAGGTAATACAGAAGGTTTCTTGATTATTGCTGCGAAGATTATCATCGGACGCTTGAAGATTATCAGAGGGGAGAGGATGATAACCTTCGGCTAACTGTGACGTATTAATCCCTTTATAGCTCGGACTTGCCCGAAGATTATCATCCTCTTCCACTTGAGACTCTTCGTGATTACCTTCGGGCTTCTCTGGCAGAACCCATACCCAGTGTTGCCCGTTCTCGCCCGGTCGCCCTTCTTTGCGTGCCTTTACTCCAAGTGATTGTTTTGCTCTGTTCAGAGTGATTTTAGTGATACCAGCTTCCTTTGCTTCCCTGTCTATTTCTTTTGATGCGCGCGGCCCATCTGACAATACTTCGCGGAGGAAGTCTTCAGCGGTACGGAGAGCTGAGCCCTTCTCTTCATTGCCTACAGATGCGAGAATCCGCCCCGCTGTTAAATCGCTTGTGCCTGTCCAATAGAATCGTCCCTGGCTTATCTTATACCCTACAGCACACCCCATTTCAGTCAGGTTGCTTTTTATGTGAACTATCGCACGACTATTCGAGTTATCAGGGTCGCTGCCCACCAATAAAGCTGATCTGCATGAAGCCGTGAAATCTATAGAACCGACGCCTCTGTAAATGGCTCGATCCTTGCCGCCCTTAGTCAAATGCCTGATGCTTACGATGGCGCAATGATACGTTTCTGCCAGCTTCGCCAGCCTCGACATGACAGCGCGAGTCTCGTTTGCTCTGTGGAGGTCTACTCCCGCTCCCAAATACGCAACGAGAGGATCAATTACTACAAGCATGGGGCAAACCTCGCTTATCTCCGCTTCCAGCGTAAGCAGCCCTATATCATTGAGAATCAGCGCGCCCTCAAGAGCAAATATCCGCTTTACGTCCGCTTGCATCGCATCAAGTCTTGGCCGAATGGTATCTGCTAGACCATCTTCGACGCCCAGCATAAGGACATTACCTGGTGAGCCTTGCATCCATCCGTCAGGCCCGGCTCCCGCAGCCGTTGCAGCAGCGAAGGCGCAAGTCAGCCAGGACTTCCCTACACCGGGATCGCCTTCGATCAGAGTCAGCTTTCCTTTCGGGATATAGGGATACCAAAGGAAGTCAACTTGCTCCGGTTGCACATCAGCAAGGCAGCGACGGGTTACTAATACTGTCTCTCTTGGATCTGAGCGTTGCTCGATATTAGAAGACCGTAAATCAAGCCATTTTTGCAGAGATGAAGTAACCTTATCTCCTAATAAGTCTGAGAGGCTTGGAAGCCCGGTTGTTTTCTGACCGTTCTTGATTTTTTGTTCCGTTCCTTCTACAAGGCGAATGCGGTCTTCAAGTTCTTCGTCTTTTGCCGCTATAGCCACATAACGAATGAACTCTTCGACTTTATTGCGCGCCCATCCGGCGCGTAGCAAAGTACCCGCGAGCGCGAGCGCCGTATCATGTCGCTTCCCCCGCTGCCAGTGGCGAGCAACAAGCGCGCAGGCCGCAAGATAGCAAACGGCTTTTAGCAGCTCATTGCCGTTGACCCGTGCCGGTGATAATTCACCCTGCCACACATAAGGCTCATTAGTGGGATGTATGCTAGGTGGCACAACGGTCTGTCCGCCAGTGCTACGGAACTCGACAATACTTGCCCGGTCATCTGTAGAAGCAAGGGAAGGATCATTACGTTTAGTGGTGGCGATAATAGGATCACAGATGTACCAGCGATGTGATGAAGGGGCGCTTGCTCGACCGCTCACCATAGGTGTCGCCGGTAGAATTGCATCAGCTATAGATAGAGCAACACTGCAATCAATGTCTATGTCAACAAGCCCTCCTGAGGGTTCGCCTAGTAGGACGCCAACATTTTGACCATTATTAAAGTAGCGGGGCACGTCCTCACGCGACAATCTTAGCTTTTGCCATTCCTTCAAGTTCGGCTTCTTCGACCCGTGCGGTATAGGAACAGGCATCCAGCCGCGAGACAGATAATCCAGGGCGGCTTCAAGTGCGTTGCTCATCTCTGCCCTTTTACGCGAGCAGGCTGCTCGACATTGGCAAGAAATTCGTCAACATGCCGTGGTAAGTACAAAACCTTGTCACCAATCCGACAGTAAGGAAGCTTGCCAGAATTACGTTGCCTCCATGCTGTAGTGCGGCTAATGCCCACACGTTTACAGAACTCTTCCTCGCTCAAAGTTACTTTTTCGGGTGGGGATGCTATTGCTAAGTCTTTCATACCGTCTCCTATTTCACATTCTTGTTGACAATCAAGCTTATTGATTGCCTACAGTTGCAATCTAGGAAACAGAAGGTGGTAGGATCAAATTTTATTTGGAGTGACCAAATTCAGGCGTGATCTGGGTACATTCAAATCAGGTTTGAAATGACCCATCATAGACTGGAAGGGTTTACGTACCTTCAGTCTTTTGATTTTGCATCTTCTCTATGGCCTCTAACTGTTGTTGCCCTTCTCTATAACGCCTCCTCAAGGTTTCATATGATATTTCATCAGTACTGATTTCTAAAAAACAGCAAGCATGTTTGAGGATAAAGGCAAATGGCGAGAGACGCCGAGGAATGTTCTGACCTTTTTCCCAAAGTTGTTTGCGAGCGGTAAATGCTTCCTTTATGAGATGAAAAGGCACGTCTTTCAGGCTCGTCTTAGCTTTGAGAGACTCTATACACTCTAAGTCGTATTGTTCAAACTCCATGAGATCAATTATATATTCCCAAACATTTTTCTTGTCGCGAAAAGGTTGCTTTAGGGTGTTGACTTTAGACGCATAAAAAATTCGGTCTCTCGAACTCTCGAAATATATACGCCTTCGTCTGGCTCCTCCTTGCTTTGGTGCTCTTAACCTGCGCCTGGTCCTCTGAATAGTTTGCTTGAGAATACTGTTTAATATAGCGGTAGTATTATATTTGAATTTCACGGACTCTTTTTTCTCATCTTCAAATCTTAGCTCATTCCATTCATGCGCTGTTATATAAAGTGACTCCATTACATGCTCTGATAGGGCGGCTTTGAGTTTAGCTATCAAGCCTTTCTCAAACTGTTTTTGAGCAAGTTGGTTATATATCCTAATCATCACCTCTTTCTGTTTAGAGCGTCTTCGCCTTATGTCCTCGGCTTCGTCAGTATTCACTTTCCGGTGCGCGATTTCCTTTTCTACATTGGATGCGTAGTTATTGTTAATACGTTCCTCAAATAAACGATAAACATTTTCTAGGGCTGGCCGAAATTTATAGATACCGGAAAATGTTCCTCCACAATCATCTGTAAAACTAAACTTCCAATTTTGAATTGTTTCCTGGTTTGTTGATTCCTCTGACACAGTAGTTGTTTGAGACTCAGATGTATTGCCTTGTTCTAGGCCAAAATCCCTTTGCAACCCTATGACGATGCTATTCAGAAGATATACAAGCGCCTCTTTATTATTACCTGTCGCATCTAATATTGAAGCACAAAGGATAGGCGCGGATAATGACTGCATAATTAAGGAAGCAGCCCACTGAAAGAACGACTCTGCTCTTTTGTGGATTAGGTCAAGTTTCCGATTATCCACCAATTCATTTAGCGAAGCTCCATTCTCTTTATACCAAGCTAGCAGGCTCGTAAACTGTTGAGTATCTTCCTCCTTCACCAATGGTTCTACAATCCACTTACGGAGATTCGAGCTATTCTCTACTATATTCATGTTTTGATGTAGATCAATTGCTCCCCTTTTATAGAGTTGTAATAGATAGGCTTGTATTATTTCTTTTATTTGAGGCGAATCATATTCTACAATCAGAGAGAAGGCTTTTTCTAAATCAACTTGCAGCTTGAAAATTGAGTCTCTCGTCGCATCTTCTTTCTTACGGCTATGTGGCTTTGATTTTGCCATATAATTCCTCTATAGAATTGGCATCAATGCAAGATGCTCAATAGCTTATTTCAAAAGCGGAGAGCACATTATTCTGGCTCCTTTAATTCACAGATTCAGGACCATTCGCAGTCATGGCCATACTGTTGAAGGTGTCCAAAGCTGATGCAGCTTGCCTTGCCGTTTGATCGTCAACGTTCACATACCGGCTGAAGGTAATCGGCTGAGTATGTCCGCTCACCTTCATAATTAAATGTGCTGCCATGCCGCTTTGAATCATGCGAGTGATGGCCGTATGCCTGCAATCGTGAAATCGGAAGGATTCTATTCCGGCTTCCTTACAGGCAGATGCGAAGGCTGTTTTGATTGTATCCGTGATGCCAAAAACAAGCTGGTCTACATCCTTCGTAGATTTCTCGAATAATTGCTGTAGCTCGTTTGCAATTCGGCTAGTCATTCCGATAGCGCGGCCACGTTGCGTTTTGGTTGTAGTTGCTCTCAAATTGATAAGCCGATTTTCAAAATCGACATCCCCCCAAGTAAGCTTGAACAACTCGCCGCGCCGCGCACCTGTGTCCAGAGCAGCAATCAAGAGCGCCCGTAAATGAGCCCGGCGACCAGTACAGACGGAGAGTAAACGGGCTTCTTCCTCATGGCTCAAGACGCGCTCGCGCCGAACCTCATCAGCTTTGGAGATCAAAGGCGAACCCATTTCAAATGGAGATCGAGCAACCCATCCTTGCCGTACCGCAAACCGAAGCATAGCCCGTAAAAGTTCAAGCTCTCGATTCGCGCTGGCAATAGTGCGAGCTTTGCCGCTCGCTAAAGTCGCTTTCAATCTGTCTTGCTTGAATTGCTCTATATCTGAATGTGTGATGCTTTTGACTCGGCGTGATCCAAAGTAAGAAACAAGAGTCCGAAGATAGCCACGTGGCGTTTGATAGCTTCTAAGGCCTCGCACCTTTCTATCATCGTGGTATTCCGCCGGTTGAATCTTTCGCTCCTCATAAGTCTCAGCCAGTGCTTTAAAGGTCAGCTTATCGCCTTCAATAGCATTCTCGCCGCGATCATCGAGCTGCCGTAATAGTCGCCTCAACTCTTCCTTGGCATCTGTCTTGTTCTCAGCATATCGCTTGATGTTATGGCGCTTTCCTTGAACGTCTGTATAAGTGACTCTCGCAACCCAATCACCCTTCTGGCTGATTGTAGTTTCAGAAAGCTTTGCTCTGTCGCCTAGCTCTTTTCTTAAATCGTTGGCTATATTTTCGGCAATTTCCGTAGCTTGGTTGAGGCTCTTTGCGCGCTTTTTCACGCTCTGCCGATTACCTTTTAAATCTGCATATTCAACTGCGCCAAAGTAGATTTTCTCCTGATAAATATAGCCACTTCGATCTTTAGCCATAGCTACTCCCTTAAAATGACGGACACATTGACGGACACATTGAAGTGTAACACAGGCAAATCAGCATTAACTCGCGTCAACCTCAATAAGGCATTAACTATTGTTCTGTTTGGGTTTAGTAATAAAAGTGCGGCATGGAGAAAGGCACTGAAACGTTGCGAGAACCGGCTGTTAACCGGAGGGTTGTAGGTTCGAGTCCTACCTCAGGAGCCAGATTTATCAGCGATTTAGGGGCAAGTGGACCACTGCCCCTTTTTCGTTTTTGACCAACTTTTGACCAGTTTCTTCAGAATAGCTTGCGAGAGCCTCCACAGCCCTTCTTTTCCTGAGTTCCGTAGCGTGCGTGTATCGCTTCGTGGTCTGCAGGCTTCTGTGTCCAAGCACTTCAGCAATAGCAAACGCATCGGTGCCTGCATCAGCTAGCCTTGTGCCTGTCGTGTGGCGCAGGTCGTGAAACCTGAAGTCGTGAATTCCAGCCTCCCGGCAGGCAGCGCGGAAGCCGTTCTTGACCTCTTTCACGTTGACCCCAGTTGCCAGGTTGGCAAAGACGTGTTCATACTCGCCATTTTGACGCTGTAGCTCAAGCAGTGTGTCTTTGACTAAAGAATTCATGGGCACATCCCTGTCATAGCCTGTCTTTGTGTTTGTGACATAAATAAGACCTCTTGCGAAGTCTATGTTTTGCCACCTCAGGTTCAAAAGCTCTCCTCTGCGCATTCCCGTGTGGATAGCTAAGATGACGAGCGGCTTAAGGTAAGCACGCTTGCTTGACAGGGCCGGATTTGGCGTGGGGCGTGGGA
>Ga0126311_10001225_pt1 | contig 12338 bp, 13 predicted proteins | sample Plot61_FD_92539 | JGI IMG/M metagenome (GOLD analysis project Ga0126311, IMG submission 92539) | Serpentine soil microbial communities from UC McLaughlin Reserve, CA, USA - Plot61 | ecosystem: Environmental > Terrestrial > Soil > Grasslands | place: USA: UC McLaughlin Reserve, Lake County...
GCGCTGGTCGCAGCCGCCCGAGATAGAGCGGGGCGGGCTGATGGTCGCGGTCGCGGCGGGCGGGCTCCTGGTTAATTTAATATGCGCGTGGATGCTCCACGGCGACCACGCCCACGACCTGAACGTGCGCGGCGCGTGGCTGCACGTCCTGGGCGACGCGCTCGGCTCGGTCGGGGCCATTGCGGCGGGCGCGCTCGTCGCCGCGTTCGGCTGGTACGCGGCCGACCCGCTCTTCAGCGGCTTGATAGCGCTGCTCATCGTGTGGAGTTCGTGGAACCTCATACGCGAGGCGACGAACATTCTTCTCGAAGGCACGCCCGCGCACATAAACCTCGCCGCGGTCGAGGACGCGATACGCGACACGTCGGGCGTCGAGGACGTACACGACCTGCACGTCTGGACCATCAAGTCGGGGCACGAGGCCCTGTCGGCGCACGTCATACACGCGCCCGGAGTGGCGCAGCCGGAGCTGCTGCGGCTCTTGCGCGCGCGCCTGCGCGACGAGTTCGGCCTCGGCCACCTGACGATACAGATGGAGACGGGCGACCTTGAGGACGAGCCGTTCCACTTCTGCACCTCGGGCGTGGCCTGCTTCCGCTCGTCGAAGGAATAGCTGTTAGCTGTTGGCTATTAGCTGTTAGCTGTTAGCCGGATGAACAGCAAGTGGACTGTATCGTGTTAACGCGCGAGCAACGCCGCGGCGGTTGCCGTAAGCCAACAGCCAACAGCTAACAGCTTCTTTATGGAAATCAGCCTTCTCATCGTCCTCGACCTGCGAGAGCAGGCGGCCTTGCAGGCGGCGCTCGTCACGCACGGCGCGCCCGACTCGCTCGTGACGTTGGCGCTCACGGGCGCGTGCCGCATACGCACGCTCGACGAGGCGCGACAGCTACGCCGCTGGCTCGCCGAGACGCGCGCGTCCGGCAAGACAGACTTCGCCTCGCTCAACGTCATCGAGCGCGAGTTGGTGCGCTTCGGCGTCTGAACACTCAGGAGGCTCCTCATGACAAAGAGGGAAGTGGTTTGGCTCGTCGTCGGGCTCGCGGGCCTCTACTTTCTCTGGAACGTCGTCACGTCGTCGTCGGGCCTGTTCGCCGGCCTGCGACTCCTGGACGGTTCCGCGACGCCGCGCGGCGCGGGTGCAGTCTTCCTTCAGGCGCTCCTCGTGACCGCCTTCTACGCGGCGCTCGGCCTCTACTGCGTCAACGACGGACGCTTTTTCGTCAACATTTTGAGTCGCGAGTCGGGCGGCTGACACTTTCTAAAAGATGACTCACGTCGAACTAGGCTACGGCCGCGGCACGCTCGCCCTCGAACTCGAAGGCGGGCGCTTTCGCGTGTTGGAGTCAGAAGGCGCGGACGAGCGGCCGATGACTGACGCCGAGGTGGGCGCGGCGATTGACGACCCGCTGGACTCGCAGCCGCTCGAAGACATCCTGAGTCCGGGCGAGAGCGTGCTCGTCGTCGTCTCCGACGCGACGCGCGCCACGGGCAGCGCGCAGGTCGTCAACCTACTCGTGCGGCGCCTCATCGCGCTCGGCGTCGCGCCGTACGACCTACGCATAATCTTCTCGACCGGCCTGCACCGCGCCGTCACGCGCGAGGAGAAGGCGGAACTCCTTTCGCCCTTCATCGTCCAGCGCGTGCGCACGCTCGCGCACGACGCGTCGGACGAATCGTCCCACGTCTCGCTCGGAGAGACCGAGCGCGGGACGCCTATAGAGTTAGACCGCGCGCTCTTCGAACACTCGCACGTGATTCTGACGGGCGCGGTCGGCTTCCACTACTTCGCGGGCTTCACGGGCGGGCGCAAGTCGGTCTGCCCCGGCCTCGCGTCGCGGCGGACGATTGAGGCGACGCACCTGCACGCCCTCGACTTCGAGCGCGGCGGGCGTCGCGCGGGCGTCGGCACGGGGCTCCTGGACGGCAACGCCGTACACGAGGAGTGCGAGCGCATCGCCGCGGAGGTCGCGCCGTCGTTCCTGATAAACACCGTGACGGACGCGCGCGGGCGCGTCGTGCGCGTCTACGCGGGCGACTGGCGCGCGGCGCACCGGCACGCCTGCGCCGAGTACGCGGACTCGCACGCGGTCAAGATAGACGGGAAGCGCGCGCTCGTCGTCGTCTCCGCGGGCGGAGCGCCGCACGACCTGAATCTGATTCAGGCGCACAAGGCTCTTGAGATGGCCTCGCACGCGTGCGTGGAGGGCGGCCGAATCGTTCTCGTCGCCGAGTGCGCCGACGGCCTCGGCCGCGCGGACTTCGCGAAGTGGTTCGACGCGGAAGACTCTCGCGCGCTCGAAGCCCGACTGCGAGACGCCTACGAGGTCAACGGCCAGACCGCCTGGTCACTTCTGACGAAGGCCGAGCGCTTCCGAGTCCAACTCGTCTCCGCGCTCCCCGACGAAGACGTGCGACACATGCGCATGACCCCCGCGCGCTCAATCGAAGAGGCGCTCGCGCGCGTCGAGGCCGGAGGCGACGGCTACGTCATGCCCCGCGGCGCGGCACTCATGCCCGTCGTCGCCCCATGAAGGCGGGCCTTCATGAAGCTTGAACTTCTAAACTTGAAAGTCTCGCCGTAGTGAGTCGCGAACTCGCGAACATTGAACTTGAAACTTGAACCCTTGAGTTCGACGGAGGAGGGGAAGTGAGAAATAAACTCTTCGCGCTGGCGTCCGCGCTTCTGTTCGCCGTCGCGTGTCAGTCTTTGGCGCGCGCGCAAGCTGCGCAGCAGCAGTCTTCCGAGACGACCGCGGAGGCGCGGCCGAGCGAGCCGCGCGTGGCGTTGGCGCAGGCGGCGACGGCGTACGACGTGGAGGGGCACGAGGCTCTGGGCGGTCGCCTGCGCACGCAGTCGCTCGCGGGCACGACGGACGCGCCCGTGCGCAACACGCGCATCGTCGTCGAGAACAGGAGCCCGGTCTTCTACAACTACGTCGCGGGCTGGGCGACCTTCTACGGCGAGGACGGCGTGCGCTGCGGCGAGGGCCTCTGGAAGCTCGAAGCGCTCGCGCCGCAGGAGCAGGTCGAGGTGGACACGCCCGGCCTGCGTCTGACGTGCGCGCCCGCGACGTGGCGCATCGTCGCGACGACGCTCCTGACGCGCACGGGCGACGTGGCGAAGCCGCGCCAGCAGACCGCGCCCCCGCCCGCAGAGACCGGCGGCGGGCAAACGAGCGCCGCGGCCTCGCAGACTTCGGACTCCGCGGCGTCGAACCCGACAGTCGTCTCCACTTCGGGCGCCGGTCTACCGCCGCTCGAAATCAACGTCAACGGCAAGACTATCCCCTTGCAGCTCGGCAACCCGCTCGAAATACAGGTCGGCAAGGAGCGCGTCCGCATCGTCGTCCAGCAAGCGCCGTGAAGGGAAGTGTTGAGTGCGGAGTGCGGGGTGCAGAATGAAAGGCGGGCAGTCTTCATTCATCACTCTTCACTCTGACTTCCGCACTTCGCTTGACTTGACGTTTGCGGCGCGGCGGTACGAAACTTGGGGCACATAACTACCCCGACCGCGGCGTTTGCAAGAAGGAGGCACGAGATGGCTGACGAGAAGAATCAGAACAAGTGCGCGCGCGAGACCTGCGGCTGCCCCGCGGCCAAGGACAGCAGGTACTGTAGCGAGGAGTGTGAGGACGCGGCCAAGGTTCACATGATGGAGATCGGCTGCACCTGTCACCACCCTGACTGCGGATAATGCTAAAGTAAACAGAACCGCGAGCGGTAGCGAGCGGGCCGGCGGCAGGATTAACCACGGAGACACGGGGGCACGGCTATGTGAGTCTTAGCCGTGCCCCCGTGTCTCCGTGTTAGACCTACCCACTCGCTACCGCCCGCGGTTCTGTTTGGTAAGCGCAATGTAACGCAAACGCAATCAAGCGCGGGCTACCCGGCCTTACCCTTAACCTCATCTTACTTGCGTCCGCCGACGACCCCGTTTCGTTGCCGCACGCGGAATGCGTGGCGCCGGGCCTTGGCCGTCGGCGGGCTCCAAACACTAAACACCTACAGCGGCATTCACAAGGGCGCGACTCCTCGCTGGGAGCGCGGGCATCCCTGCCCGCATTGAGCGCTTTAGCGCGAAGACCGAGAAGCGCCTTCACTCGACGTAGAGTTAAAGCGAATCGCCCGAAGCGCGCTGTCGCACGCTTAGGCGGGCAGGGATGCCCGCGCTCCCAGCGAGGAGTCGCGCCCTTGTGAACACCGCTGTAACAGAAGAAGGGGCACCTCCGATAGGCGCGTGAGATTTCCTTTGGGGGGATTCTATGCGTCGAAACTTTCTCGCCGCCGCCTTAGTCCTCGCGGCCCTCCCGGCGGCCTCTCTCGCACGGACGCGCGCGGGTATAATGGAGGCCATGAACGAGAACGGACTCGACCTGAAAGACATAGTAGCGGTGCTGGCGCGGACGCCCGCGAGCCTGACGGCGCTGCTCGAAGGGCTGCCGGACGTTTGGGTCAACGCGACCGAAGGCGGCGAGACCTGGTCGCCGTACGATGTCGTCGGCCACCTAATACACGGCGAGCGCACGGACTGGATTCCGCGCGCACGTCACATACTCGCGGGCGAGTCGCGGCCCTTCGACAAGTTCGACCGGACGGCGCAGTTCACGGAGAGCCGCGGCGAGAGTCTGGGCGAACTGCTTTCGACGTTCGCGGGGCTTCGGCGTGAGAACGTGGCGGCGCTGTCGGCAATGAACCTGGCGGATGAAGACTTGAGCCGAAAGGGCCTGCACCCGGAACTCGGCGAGGTCACGCTCGGGCAACTGCTCGCGACGTGGGTCGTACACGACTTGGATCACGTCGGGCAGATCGCGCGGACGATGGCGAAGGCGTACGCGGGAGCGGTCGGGCCCTGGAGCGCGTACCTCTCCATACTGCGCGACAGGGAATGAGTGAGGGCTCGGGCGCGTTAGAATAGGGAAGGGGGCGGCGCACCGTCGGATGCGCCGCCCCCTTCTCTTTCGCCGCGTGTGACCACGCGGCGAAAGAGCCCGCGTGGCCTACTTCGCCCAGTCGAGGTTGAAGCGGAGGCTGTCGAAGTTCGTGACGAAGGACGGCTCAAGCGGCGTGCCGTCGGGCTTGCGCGTGTAAGCGAGGAACTGGTCGGGGGCGATGCCGCCGCCTCTAGGGTCTTTGACTACGGGGCAGATGCTGTAGAGCGCGCCCTCGGAGCCGTTCGGGTTGCGCAGCCGCTTGGCGGCGAGGCCCTTCGAGAAGAGGTCGTCAAGCTCGCTCAGGGTCCTGATGATGGGCGTGCCGTCGAGCGCGGTGCCGTTGCGCTTGCGCAGGTCTTCGAGCGTCTTCTTGCCGTCGGCGGTGTTGAAGGCTCGGTCGGTGAAGCTGACCCAGACGTGTGTCCAGAGGCCGAGCGGGTTGTTGCTGAAGTAGCCGTTGCGCATGTCGAGCATCACGGACTGGCGCAGGTTGCCGAGGCCGACGGGGTTGCCGTCCTTGGTCGGGAACACGTACTCGATCATGTTGTCGGCGGTCTGCCGCGCGAGCGTGCCGGACGCGTTGTTGAGGAAGGCGTCGGGGTTGAGTTCGCCCATGACAGTCCAGTAGACGGGCGAGCCGCTGTGGTTGTAGGCCGGCAGAGTCAGCAGCGCACGTACGTTGCGCTGGTAGGCGAAGAACGGCGCGTCGATGACGGCGAGGGGGGCGACGCCCTGTCGGCGTCCGACGATCTTGGTCGGGTCGATGCCGTTCTTGCGGTAGAAGTCGTCTGTGAAGTCGTAGAGGCGGTCGGTCACTTCCGCGCGCGCGTGCAAGGGGGACGCGGCCAGCGCGAAGAGCGCGGCCAGGACGTACATGAGCGAGGTTATCTTCTTCAAAACTCGGGTCTCCTTATGTTCTCTTAATTCCCGCGGGGGCGTCCGCGTGGCTTCCGCCCGTCCGCATGACAGAGGCGCGGGGGAGAGAATAAATACCGGCCGCGCCGAATTATTTTCGCGCGTGGCTCGGAAGGGGCCGGGCTAAAGAAGAGGGGCCGCGTTACGGGTACGCGGCCCCCTCACTTTCACGCGGGTTGTGTTCGCGCGCGTCACTTCAGCTCGACGATGAGGACGTGCACCGCAGTGCTCCCCACCTGCCCTGCGTGCGTCTCGGCCCTGTGCCACATCACCTCGCCGGGCTTACTCGTAGCCTTGAAGGGCTTGCCTTTGGGGTAGGTGAAGTTCGTCTCGCCGCCGTCGAAGTTGTACGTGACGTAGTCCGGGTGCGAGTGCATCGGCGTCTTGTCGCCCGCGGCCGCGCGGTATTCAAGCACGCGCACGCGTTCGTTATCGAGAAGCACCTTGTAGTGGTCGGGGTCAACGCTCACGGGGTCGTCGCCTCTCGCGGCGCGCGGGGGGGCCGACCTCCTCGGCCCCTTCAGCTCGAAGAGCAGTCCTCCGAAGTCCGCGACGGCTTCGGAGGCGTGCGTCTCCGCGCCGCGCCACATCACCTCTCCGGCCGCCAGGTCGGCCTCGGCGGACGCGCCCTTCGCGTCAGTGAACCTGACCTTCCCGGCTCGGGTGACGTAGACGACGTAGTCCGGGTGGACGTGCTTCGGGGCCTTCTGCCCCGCCTTGGCGGTCACTTCGAGAACCCTGACGCGCGCGTTGTTCAGACGCACCTTGTACATGGCGGGCGCGACCCTCGCAGGGTCTTGCGCCGCCGCGTTCGCCGCGAGCGTGAGCAGCGCGAGCAGTACCACGCACGCCTTAACACCGGTAGAGCACTTCATAAGGGGGATTCTCCTCTCGGCACACGCCGACTTCGATTCGTGGAAGCTTGCAACTTGGTTGGTAAAAGCCGGCGAGGAACCTTGCCTTGTGTGCGGCGCACACTATCACAGAGGGGCGTGCGGGACAACGCCTTTCACGTCCGTGGCGGCGTCGCACGCCGACGCGGCCCGGTTGATGAGGCGCGGCGCTCACGCTACTATTAGTCGGAAGGAACAAACCGACAGAGCATGAGCAGGACGATTCACTTCGCGGACAGGGGAGTGCGCGCGCGCACGGCGGCGTCTGAGCCGGAGGTGTTGGCGCGGCTTGAGGAGGTCGTCGGGGCGGAGAACGTTTTGGTTGACGCGGAGCGCGTGGAGCCTTACGCGGGCGACGCTCTGAAGGAGAAGTTTCCGCCGGAGGCGGTCGTGCTGCCTCGGAGTGCGCAAGAGGTTTCGGAGATTTTAAAGCTCGCGAACGAGCGGGGGTTTCCTGTGACGGCGCGCGGGGGCGGCGTGGGTTATACGGGCGGCGCTGTGCCCGTGGAGGGCGGAATCGTCGTCGGGACGGATAGGATGAACCGCGTGCGCGAGGTGAGCGTCGAGAACCTTTACGCCGTGACGGAGCCGGGCGTGACGACGTACGCGCTTCAGCAGGCGGTGGAGGAACTCGGGCTCTTCTACCCGCCCGACCCGGCCTCTTATAAGAACTCTTACATCGGCGGGAACATCGCGGAGAACGCGGGCGGCATACGCTCCGCGAAGTACGGCGTGACGAAGCACTACGTGCTCGGGCTGGAAGTCGTTTTGCCGACGGGCGAGATAGTCCGCACGGGCGGCTCGACGAGCAAGAATGTCGTGGGCTTCGACCTGACGGGATTAATCTGCGGGAGCGAGGGGCTACTCGGAATCATCACCGAGGCGACGCTCAAGCTCCTGCCCCTGCCCGAGGCGACGCGAACCGTGCGCGCGACGTTCAAGACGATGCGCGCGGCCTGCGCGTGCCCGCCCGCGTTCACGCGGGCGCGCGTGACGCCGGTCGCGATTGAAGTTCTGGACAGGAACTCTATACGCGCGGTCGAGTCGGAGTTCGCGTTCGGCATAGACCCGGACGCGGGCGCGCTCCTGCTCGTCTCGGTTGACGGCCCGCGCGAGGAGGTCGAGCGCGAGGCGAGGATTGTCGAGGAGGTCGTGAAGGAGTCGGGCGGCTACGACGTGCTGCGCTCGGAGTCGCGCGAGGACGAGGACAGGCTTTGGGACGTGCGGCGCGCGCTCTCGCCCGCGATAAAGAAGTTCGGCACGCTGAAGTTCAACGAGGACGTGGTCGTGCCGCGCTCGCGCGTGCCCGAGTTGATAGAGCGCGTCGAGAAGATAGGGCGGAAGTTCGGAACCTTCGTCGTCAACTTCGGCCACCTCGGCGACGGAAACATACACGTCAACTTCATGTGCGAACGCACGGACGCCGGGGCCGTCGCGCGCGCCCGCGCCGCCGTCGGCGAGACCTTCGCCGCGTCGGTCGAACTCGGGGGAACCATCAGTGGCGAGCACGGCATCGGCTACGTCAAAGCGCCTTACCTGAACATGGCCCTCGGCGCTGACACTATCGAAGCCATGCGCCGCATCAAGCGCGCGCTCGACCCCAAAGGCATTCTCAACCCCGGAAAGATGTTTATGAGTGATGAGTGATGAGTGACGAGTGATAAGAAAGGACGGGCTGATGCCTGACTCTTATCACTCATCACTCATCACCAACGTTATGCTAAGCGTCCTACTCGAACTACAGAGGCTGAAGCGGCTCGACCGTACGGGGTGGGTTTTGCGCGGGTTGCCGACGGGCGCGGAGTCCGTCGCGGCGCACAGTTACGGCGTGGCGCTCACGTCGATGCTGCTGGCGGACGAGTGCGCGGCGCGCGGCGTGGAGTTGGACGTGGGGCGCGTGCTGCGGCTCGCGCTGCTTCACGACTTGCAGGAGACGCGCACGGGCGACATGCCGCGGACGGTAGCGGACTACTACGGCGCGGAGACGCGTCGCGCGGCCGAGCGCGCGGCCTTCGACGACATCGTGCGCGGCGCGGGCCCGAAGCACGCCGCGCGCTACAGCGAGCTTCACGAAGACTACGAGACGCGCGCGAGCGCAGAGGCGCGTCTGGTTAAGGCCGCGGACGTGATAGACCTGCTCGCGCAGGCGCTCTATTTCGAGAGGGCGGGCGCGCGCGGCCTCTCGGAGTTCTGGGAGGGCGCGGCCGCGCGCGACTTCGGGCTCGAAGGCGCGGCGCGCGAGGTCGTCCGGGAGGCCGTCGCCGCGCTCGTGCGTGCGAGGAGTGAGCGGTGAACAGTTTTCAGTTTTCAGCGCGGACGCGTGGCCGCAACGCCCGCCGACCGCGATGAAACTTGAACTGAAAACCGAAAACTGAAAACTGAAAACTTTCTATGATTGACTGGCTGACGCGTACGATTCACGGGTGGGGGCTGACGTGGGGGCAGGTTCTGTTCGGCGTGCTCTTCTCGGTGGCGACGTTCGTCCTGAGCCTGGCGGTCGTGACCTTCGTGCTGGTCAAGCTGCCCGCGAACTACTTCCACTCGTCGCACGGCCGAGAGTTCCTCGTCGAGCGCCACCCCGTGCTGCGCGCCGTAGGCATCTTCGCGAAGAACCTTCTCGGGCTCGTGCTGGTCTTCGCGGGGATAATAATGTCCCTGCCGGGCGTGCCCGGTCAGGGCGTGCTGACGATACTGCTCGGCATAATGCTCCTCGACTTCCCCGGCAAGCGCTCTTTGGAGACGCGCATCGTCAGCCGCCCGCGCGTCAACTCGGCCGTCAACGCGCTGCGCGCACGCTTCGACAAGCCGCCGCTGATGCTCGACTGAAAGGGTTCCGGGCTCGGGGTTTTGGGTTCCGGGAGTCGTCTGACGCCGTAACAGCCGACCGGCACCCGACACCTGACACCCGGAACCTTTTTCCGCGTTGACAAGGCCGAACGCCGTTTGTTAGCTTCCCTTGACTGATTCGATGATATTACGGGGCCGCCCTTTTCCGATGCATAAGCCGAAAGCCTCGAAGTGTGTTCCGGCGCGGCGCGCAGCCCTTCTGCTCGCCGCCTCGCTCATCTTGACGGGATGCGGGCTCTTCAAGCCGAGCAGGAAGATTGTCGTCCCGCAGCCGCTCGGCCCGCTCGTGGAGGCCGACGCGCCGCAGATGTTCGCCGAGATAAACCGGCTCGCCGCCGTCAACGCGCTCGACGGAAGAGTTGACATACAGTTCCTCGACAACAGCTTCGCCGAGTGCGGCATCGCCGAGAAGTACCGCACGGCCGACGGCCGCCTCGTCACGCAGCGGCCCGGCAAAATCTACCTGCTCATACAGGCCCCGATCATCGGCACGAAGATCGCCGAGATGAGCTCGAACGGCGAGCGCTTCTGGGCCGCGGTCTATCAGGGCGACACGCGGTACAGGCGCTTCGTCATGGGCACGAACAGCGCCAACTACGAGAGGCTCGACGGCAACGCGCGCGGCGCTTCGCCCGACTGCAACCAGGAGGGGAGGAAGCGCGAGGAGGCAATGCAGCGCGCCACCGTGAGCGCTCTCTCGTCCCTGCGGCCGCAGCACTTCACGGACGCGCTGCTCGTCCCGCCCGTCTCCGCCGCGGGCTCGAATTTAGTCTACGCGTCCGCGGAGACCTTCGAGGAGGAGGCAGACCCGCGCCCCGCCGCGAAGAAGGACTCGCGCGTCATACGCGGCTACTACATCCTGACGGAGTTCGAGCCGCAGTCGGCGAACTCCGCGCGCGTCGTGCGCCGCTTCTGGTTCGACCGCGTCGCGCAGCTCAGGCTCGCGCGCGTCCAGACCTACGGCGAGGGCGGGCGGCTCGTGACCGACGTGGTCTACGGCGCGCAAGCCGCGTTCGGCGACGACGGCGCGCGACGCCTCCCCTCGCAGATAGAGCTGACGCGCCCGCAGGATCACTACTCGCTGCGCGTAGTCTTCCAGGAGCCCGGCGCGGTCAAGGTAGACCAGCCGAAGGAGGAGGACGCGTTCGTCCTGAAGAACTCGCAGAGCCTGCCCGTCGTGGACTTGGACGCGGCGAAGAAGTGAGAAGAAGTAAACGGTAAATGGTGAATGGTGAATAGTGGTCGGGTGCATTCGGGTCGGGCGTAGACCTCTCGACTCGGGCGGCATTCAAAAACGATCTACCATTTACCGTTCACCATTCAACAGACGATGGAGAGCCTGGTCACAGCGAACGTGAGGCAGCGGCCGGTGCGCGCGGTGGTGAGCGCGGCCGGCGTGGCGCTCGGCGTGTGCCTCGTGATGTTGTTCACGGGGCTCGCGCGCGGGATGTCGAGCGACATGGAGCGCCGCTCGCAGAACCTGAAGGCCGAGATCATCTTCACGCGCGACGCGGGCTCCACGCAGCTCATGGCTACCACCGCAAACCTTCAAGTTCGGTACGCGGAGCTTTTGCGCGAGATAGAGGGCGTGGCGATGGCCGTGCCCTCGATACGCTTCGTCTCGCAGGGCAGCAAGGGCTTCGGCTTCGAGCAGGTCGAGGGCGTGGACTGGAACGACTTCGCCGCGATGAACGAGATGACGCTCGTCTCGGGCCGCGCGCCCGAGGCGCTCGACGAGGTGGTAGTTGACGAGGAGAAGGCGCGCAACAACAACCTCTCCGTCGGGAGCCGAATCAGCCTCTTCGGCGACAAGCCTTACAGGGTCGCGGGCGTCTACTCGCCGGAGGCGGGGCCGCGCGTCAAGATGTCGCTCGCGGCCATGCAGTACGCACTCGAAGCGCCCGACAAGTGTACGTGGATTTACGTCAAGGTCAGGAACCCGGCGCAGGCCGTCGAAGTCGCGCGGAGCATCAACCAGCAGCTTGAGGGGAACAAGATTCAGCTCACGCGCGACATCGTCACCAACATCGAGAAGAGCATCCCCTACCTCGGCGTCTTCCTGCGCACGCTCGTCGGGCTCTCGGCCGTCGTGAGCATGCTCGTCGTGATGCTCGCGATGTACACGACCATCACCGAGCGCACGCGCGAGATAGGCGTGCTCAAAGCGCTCGGCGCGTCGCGCGGCTTCATCGTCGGCGAGATAGAGAAGGAGGCCGTGCTGATTAGCGTCGGCGGCGTGGTCGCGGGCTTCGCCGTCTCGTTCCTCGCGGCGTACCTGATACAGCGCGCGTACGGCCTGCCCTTCGAGTACACGTGGGGCTGGGGGCTGACGGCCGGCGTCATCGGCCTGCTCGGCGGCGCGCTCGGCGCGCTCTACCCGGCCGTCCGCGCCGCGAACCTCGACGCCGTGAGCGCGCTCGCGTACGAGTGAAAGCTATTAGCTGTCGGCTATTGGCTTTTAGCTAAGGCAATTAGTTGGATACTGATGGCTGAAAGCCGGAGGCCGGGAGCTAACAGCTTTCTTATGAGAACAATTCTACAGGCGGAGAATCTGACGAAGGTCTACCGCGTGGGGAGCATGGACGTGCCCGCGCTGCGCGGCGTCTCGCTCGACGTGGAGGAGGGCGAGTTCCTCGCCATCATGGGGCCTTCCGGGTGCGGCAAGTCCACGATGCTGCACCTGCTCGGCGGGCTGCTCACCCCGACGACGGGCCGCATACTCATCGACGACGAAGACCTCACGGCCGCC
>Ga0126311_10001227_pt1 | contig 12331 bp, 12 predicted proteins | sample Plot61_FD_92539 | JGI IMG/M metagenome (GOLD analysis project Ga0126311, IMG submission 92539) | Serpentine soil microbial communities from UC McLaughlin Reserve, CA, USA - Plot61 | ecosystem: Environmental > Terrestrial > Soil > Grasslands | place: USA: UC McLaughlin Reserve, Lake County...
CTCGACGGCCGACTCGTCGCCGCCGCCCGACTTGGACGTGCCGCCGTCGCCCGCGCTCTTCTCGCCGCCCTCTGCCATCTCGTCGCGGCCTCAACCCTCTCCCGCGCCGGACTCTCCGAGGAACCCCGCGTCGAAGGGGTGCGGAAGTAGCTCCTTCATCTGGAACGTCTCGATACCGCCGCGCAGGTTGGCGAGCGTGACGGGGATGTCGCCGCAGAACTCCCAGATTACCTGCCGGCACGCGCCGCACGGCGGCGTCAGCCGCTCCGTGTCCACGACGACGGCGAGGCGCGTGAACTTTCGCTCGCCCTCCGAGAGCGCCTTCCAGATGGCGACGCGCTCGGCGCAGATCGTCTGCTCGTAGGCCGCGCTCTCGACGTTGCAGCCGGTGTAGACCGCGCCGCCCTCGGATTCGAGCGCCGCGCCGACGCAGAAGTTCGAGTAGCGCGCGAGCGCGCACTGGCGCGCGTTCGTCGCCGACTCGATCAAGTGTCGAAGGTCTTCCGTGCTCACGTCCGACTCACTCACGTTCTCTTTACTCACTCACCCTCCCTGCTCGACTCTCAGGCTCACGCCGACGGCCGCGGCGTCCGTGCGCGAGCGGCGCGCGTCCGCGAGGCGCTCGCGTATGCGGCCCGAGATGAGGCCGATGCTGACGAGGTTGTGCCCGCCCTCGGGGATAATCACGTCGGCGTAGCGCTTCGACGGCTCGACGAACTGCATGTGCATGGGGCGCACGGTCGAGAGGTATTGTTCGATTACAGACTCGGCGGTGCGCCCGCGCTCGGCCACGTCGCGGCGCAGCCGGCGTATGAAGCGTATGTCGTCGGGCGTGTCCACGTAGACTTTGATGTCCATCTCGTCGAGCAGGCGTTGCTCCGCGAAGATGAGAATGCCCTCGATGATGATGATGGGGCGCGGCCCCATGTGGAGCGTCTCGGCGCGGCGCGAGTGCGTCTTGAAGTCGTAGAGCGGCAGCTCGACGGCCTCGCCGCGTTTGAGCGCTCGCAAGTGCCCGACGAGCGAATCGTTGTCTATCGCGTCCGGGTGGTCGAAGTTGACCACGTTACGCATGTCGAGCGGCAACTGGTCTAAGTCGCGGTAGTACGAGTCCTGCTGGAGGAAGATGACCTCGTCCTTGCTCACCGACTCCAAAATCCGGTTCGCGACCGTAGTCTTCCCCGACCCCGTGCCCCCGCAGATGCCTATTATCATCGCTTCGCTCTGATAAGTGATGAGTGATGAGTGATAAGTGATAAGAAAGAGCCTGTTCTTCCTCTTATCACTTATCACTCATCACTCATCACTGTAATTTAGGTATCACACGCCTCAGCAGTTCCGCGAACGTCTCGCGGACGCGCTCGCCGGTCTCTATGACCTCTTCGTGGTTGATGGGCTTATCCAAAACGCCCGCGGCCATGTTCGTGATGCAGGAGATGCCGAGCACGCGCAGGCCCATCTGCCGCGCGACGATGGCCTCGGGCACGGTGCTCATGCCGACCGCGTCCGCGCCCAGAAGGCGCATCATTCGAATCTCCGCGGGCGTCTCGTAGGACGGGCCGGAGAGCGCCGCGTAGATGCCGCGTCGCAGCTCAATGCCCATCGCGTGCGCCGCGGCGACGGCGGCCTCCTGATACTCGCGGTCGTAGACCTCCGTCATGTCGGGGAAGCGCGGGCCGAAGCGCGCGTCGTTCGGGCCGAGCAGGGGGTTCGTGCCCATCAGGTTCAGGTGGTCGCTTATGAGCACGAGCGCGCCCTGCTCGAAAGAGTTGTTCAGGCCGCCCGCGGCGTTCGTCAGCACGAGGCTCGACGCGCCGGCCAGCGCGAGCACGCGTACGGGGAACGTGACCTCTTCGAGCGCGTAGCCCTCGTAGAAGTGGAAGCGCCCCTGCATCGCAGCGACGCCGACGCCGCCGACACGGCCCACGACGAGTCGGCCCGCGTGCCCCTCGACGGTCGGCCGCGCGAAGCCGGGAATCTCCGAGTAAGGAATCGCCTCCGCGCCTTCGACCTCGTCGGCGAACGCGCCGAGGCCGCTGCCGAGCACGAGCGCGACGCGCACCTCTTCGGACGCGCGCGAGCGTATGAAGCGCGCGGCGTGCTCCGCCCGTTCGTAGAGCGTCCCCGGCGTCAACTCTTCGTTCGGTGCCATACGGTTCGACCCTGCGGCCCGCCGCTACTTCGCGTCGGACGACTCGCCCTTGTCTTTCTCGTCGAAGAACAGGATGTTGAAAACTAACACGAGCGCGCCGACGGCCGCCAGCATGAAGAAGATGATGGCGATGGCGGGGTAGCCGAGTATCCGCCAGGTCGTCTCGACCCGCATCATCAGGGCCGCGCCGACGATGAGCGCCGCCAGCAGCAGGCCCACGGTGATTCGGTTCGCAATCTTGTGCAGGCTCGACAGGAGGCTGCGCTCGTCTATCGCGTCCACCTTGATGTTGATGCCGCGCGTCGAGAGCGTGTCGATGAGCTGGTTGACGCGCGAGGGCAGCCTCTCGACGAACTCCTTCAGCTCAAGGACAGTCCCGTAGATGTTGCCCGCGGAGAGCGTGCTCCGCATCCGCCGCTGCATGATGGTGTCGGCGTAGGCGCGTATCGCGAAGTTCGGGTCGAACTTGGGGTCTAAGGTGTGTACGACCTGGTCGAGGTTGAGGAGCGTCTTCGCGATCATCGTGAACTCGCGCGGGAGCCGGAAGTTGAACTCGCCCGCGATCTGCTGTATGCGAAGGACGACGCGGCCCGCGTTCAGGTTTTCGAGCGGCGTGTTGTGATTCTCCAACACCAGGTCGGCGACGCACGCGCGGAAGCCCTTCTCGTCGAAGTCCGACTTGGGCTCGCCCAGCTTGATGGTTATCTCGGCCGCCTCGTCGCCGTGGCCGTTGCTGATGGCGAGCAGCAGTTGGAGGAGCGTGTCCTGAAAGCGCGGGCTGACGCGCGCGACCATGCCGAGGTCTATGATGGCGATGCGCGAGTCGTCGGTGAGGAAGACGTTTCCGGGGTGCGGGTCTGCGTGGAAGAAGCCGTCGATGAGTATCTGTTGCAAGTAGGCGCGGAAGAGGTCTTCGGCGAGCGTGTAGCCGTCGAGGTCTATCTTCGCGAGCGGCGAGAGCGCGGTTATCTTGCGGCCGCGTATGTAGTCCATCGTCAGCACGCGCGAAGTGGTGTAGTCGTCGAGCGGCTGCGGCACGACTATGCGGTCGAAGTCGCGCAGGTTGTCGGAGAAGGTGACGAGGTTGCGCGCCTCAAGGCGGTAGTCCAGCTCGCGCAGGAGGCTCTTGCGGAACTCTTCGAGCACCGGCGTGAACTCGTACTTGCGGCCCGCCTCGGTGTGCGCGTCCATGAACGCGGCTATATCGCTCAGGACTTCGAGGTCTTTCGTCATCTCCTCGCGTATGCCGGGGCGCTGGACTTTGACGACCACGTCGCGGCCGTCGCGAAGGCTGGCGCGGTGAACCTGCCCGAGCGAGGCGGCGGCGACGGGCTGCGACTCGAAGTGCGAGAACGCCTTCGAGATTCGCACGCCCAGCTCGTTGCAGACTATCTCCTCGACTTCGGTGAACGGGAACGGCCCGACCTTGTCCTGTAGGCGCGTGAGCGCTTCGATGTAGGGCTGCGGCAGGAGGTCTGCGCGCGTGGAGAGGAGCTGCGCCAGCTTGACGAAGGTCGGCCCGAGCTTCTCGATGTCCGTCGAAAGCTCCTCCATCTTCGCGGGCGAGACCTCTAACTCCTGCGTGCCCTCGATGGCGGCGTCGAGCCCCGCGCTGCGGACTAAGTCCGAGCGCCCGTACCTCATCAGAAGCACGGCGATGTCCTTGTAGCGCTTCAAGTGCTCGGGCCTGAGCGAGATTGACATAGGAGTGAGCAGTAAGCAGTCTAAATTTTGTTCACGTTAGATGGACTGGTTGCGCGGAACTAATTTACTACTCTCCACAGTCAACAGGCTACTGCTCACCGCTCACCGCTCACCGCTCCTTGTTGTACGCGAGGCCGAGCGAGCGCGGCGCGCGCGACTGGCCGATGAAGCCCGCGAGGACGACGATAGTGAGCACGTAGGGAATCATCTGGATGAACTGATTCGGTATCTCCTCGCCGCCGAAGCGCACGCCCTGAAGCTGTATCGCTATCGCCTCGGTGAAGCCGAAGAGCAGGCACGCGAGCATCGTCTGGACGGGCCGCCACTTGCCGAAGATGAGCGCCGCCAGCGCTATGAAGCCGCGGCCCGCGCTCATGTTGCGCGTGAAGAGCGACGACTGCCCGATTGAAAGATACGCGCCGCCAATGCCTGCGAGCGCGCCCGAGAGCAGCACGGCCGTGTAGCGCATTCGCTTGACGCTCACGCCCGCGGCGTCCGCGGCCTCGGGGTTCTCGCCCACCGCGCGCAGGCGCAGGCCGAACGGCGTGTAGTAGAGGACGTAGTAGCTCAGGGGCACGAGCGCGAAGGCTATGACGACGGGCGTGAGCGGAATCAAGTCATCCTTCGGAACCTGCGGCGTCGAGCCCGAGGAGAGGAAGAAAGCGCCGCTCAGGAGCGCTGGCACGCCCGTCAGAAGAATGTTTATCGCGGTGCCCGAGACGACCTGGTCGGCCCTGTAGCGTATGCACGCGACGGCGTGTATGAGCGCGATGGCGGCCCCCGCGAGGATGGCCGACGCGAGCCCGACCCAAGGGCTCCCCGCGTACCAGGTCACCGACGCGGCAGTGAACGCGCCCGCGAGCAGCAACCCTTCGAGCGCGATGTTGATGACGCCCGAGCGCTCCGAAAACATGCCGCCGAGCGCCGCCAGAAGCAGCGGCGTCGCAAGCCTTATCGCCGAGTAGAGCAGTCCGAGGTTGAAGATTTCAGTCATGTCTTTTAGCCGTCGGCTTTCAGCTAAATCTTCGAGCGCCTGAGAAGGCTGAACCTGTTCGAGAGCCAGCGGAAGTTTACGCCGACGGCGACGAAGAGGATGACGAGCGCCTGTAGGACTTCGACGAGGTCTTTCGTGACGTGCTGCGAGAAGGCGTCCACGAATATGCCGCCGCGCAGGAGCACGCCGAAGAGCAGCGCCGCGAAGAAGACCCCGACGGGGTGGTTGCGCCCCAGAAGCGCGACCGCAATCCCCGTGAAGCCGTAGTTGGCCGAGAAGCCGTCGTAGTAACGGTATCGGTAGCCGAGCACCTCGTTGATGGCTATCATCCCCGCCAGGCCGCCCGAGACCGCCATCGCCAGCACTATCTGCCTTCGCACGTTTATGCCGCCGTACTCCGCGGCCGAGGGGTTCGCGCCCGTCGCGCGAATCTCGTAGCCCCACTTCGTGCGCCACAGGAAAACGTATACGAGCGCGCACGCGAGTATCGCGAGGAGGAAGGCTATGTTTATCGGGAGTCGTTCGGGTATGCCCGGCACGAAAGAGCTGAGGCGCGGGACGTGCGCGGCCGCGCCTATCTCCACGCTCTGCATGATGGGGTCGCCCGGCTTCTTGTAGTAGTACTGCGTGAAGTAGCTGACGAGCGCGACGGCGATGAAGTTCATCATGATGGTCGTGATGACTTCGTGCGCGCCGAAGCGCGCCTTGAGCCAGCCCGGTATCGCGCCCCACGCGCCGCCCACGAGCACGGCCGTCAGAAGCGCGAGCGGCACGAGCACGACGGCGGGCAGGCTCGCCCAGCCGTAACTCACGTCCTTACCCGCGAAGTCCTGTATGACCGTCCCGCCGAACTTTATCGCGACCCACGCGGTCGCGAACGAGGCGGCGTAGAGCTGCCCCTCCGCGCCGATGTTCAGCAGGCCGCAGCGGAACGCGACCGCGACGGCGAGCCCCGTGAAGATGAGCGGCGTCGCGTAGAAGAGCGTGTAGCCGATGCCGTCCGGCCACGTCAGCGCGCTGCCCAGAAGCAGCCCGTAGACCTCGAACGGGTTGTCGCCGATCATCCACACGATGACGCCGCCCACGACGAAGGCGACGATCACCGCTATCACGGGGAAGAAAAGTTCGCGGAGAAGTTTCATAAGAGGTGATGAGTTCGGAGTGCGGGGCGCAGAATGAAGGGCGAGCCTTCTTTAATTCTGCGCCCCGCACTCAGCGTTCTGCACTGTCCTTGCCGCCGCCCGTCATCATCAGGCCGATCTCTTCGTGGCTGGCGGCTCGCGGGTCTACTTCGCCGACGATGCGGCCGTGGTAGAAGACGAGCAGGCGGTCTGCGAGCGACGTGACCTCTTCCAGCTCGGCCGAGACGAGGAGTATCGCGCAGCCCTCGTCCCGGAGCGCGACGAGCTTTCGGTGTATGAACTCGATGGCCCCGATGTCCACGCCGCGCGTCGGCTGCGAGACGAGTAGGAGCTTCGGCCCCAGCCCGAACTCGCGCCCGATGATTAGCTTCTGCTGGTTGCCGCCCGAGAGGGCGCGCGCGGGCAAGTCGGGGTTGGCGGGGCGCACGTCGAAGTCGCGAATTATCTCCTCGGCGCGGGCACGAATCCCTGCGATGTCCAGCAGAGGGCTCACCGAGACGGCGGGCTTGCGGTAGTGCAGGCCGAGTATGGAGTTCTCCGCGAGGTCGAAGTCCAGGAGTAGCCCGCGGCGGTGCCTGTCTTCGGGCACGTGCGCGATGCCCAGCTCGTAGCGCTCGCGCGTCGTCGCGCGCGTCACGTCGCGGCCCATGAAGTCCACGCGGCCGTTAACTTGCGTCGCGGGGACAAGACCCGCGAGCGCCTCAATCAACTCCGTCTGCCCGTTGCCCTCGACGCCCGCGACGCCGACAATCTCGCCCGCGCGCACGTCGAACGAAACGTCGCGCAGGCCGCGCCCGCCGCCGCCCACCGCGACCGTCAGACGCTGCACGCTCAAGACCGTCTCGCCCGGCTCGGCGTCCGGCTTCTCGACGCGAAGCAACACGTCGCGGCCGACCATCATGCGCGCGAGGTCGGCGGCGCTCGTCCCGGCCGTCTCCACGCGGCCGACGACGTGACCGTCGCGCATGACGGTCACGTCGTCCGAGATTGCGAGCACTTCGGAGAGCTTGTGCGTGATGATGATGACGGTCTTCCCCTGCTCGCGCATGCGCCTGAGTATCGCGAAGAACTCCTCGACCTCCTGCGGCGTCAAGACGGCCGTCGGCTCGTCCAGTATGAGCAGGCGCGCGTGGCGGTAGAGGGCCTTCAACAACTCGACGCGCTGCTGCTGCCCGACCGAGAGGCCGCCCACGAGCGCGTTCGGGTCTACGGAGAGGCGGAACTCGTCGGAGAGCGAGCGAATCTCCTGCGCGGCCTTTCTCAAGTCTATCGCGGCGGCCGAGCCGGGCTCCGCGCCGAGCACGATGTTCTCGGCGACGGTCATCGTGTCCACGAGCATGAAGTGCTGGTGAACCATGCCGATGCCGAGCCGTATCGCGTCGTGCGGCGTCTGAATCTGCCGCGGCTCTCCGTCAACCACTATCTCGCCCGAGTCGGCCGTGTAGAAGCCGTAAGCGATTCGCATCGCCGTGGACTTCCCCGCCCCGTTCTCGCCCACGATGGCGTGAATCGTCCCCCGCTCGACCTTGATATTAATGCGGTCGTTGGCGAGCACCTCGCCGAAGCGCTTTGTTATCTCACGTAATTCGAGCATATGTTATGGAGTGATGATTGATAAGTGATGAGTGATAAGAAGGAAAAGCGCGCGATGTATTTTCTTATCACTCATCACCCATCACTCATCACTGATTCATTGCGTCCGTGACCTGAATCTGGCCGCCGATTATTTTCTGCTTGGACGCCTCGACCTGTTGGAGCACGTCGGGCGCGATGAGCGGCTTGTTGTTGTCGTCCATGGCGTAGGCGACGCCGTCGGCGTCGAGGCCGTAGACGTGGAAGCCGCCTTTGAACTGGTGGTTCACCACGTCGGAGACTATCTGGTAGACGGCGTTGTCCACGCGCTTGACCATGCTCGTTAAGACGAAGCCGGGCTTGACGCCGTTCTGGTTCGCGTCCACGCCGATGACGAAAGCCTTCGCGCGCCCTCCCGCGTCGCGCCCCTGCTGCTCGACCGCGTCGAACGCGCCGAGGCCCGAGTTGCCCGCGGCCGTGAAGATAACGTCCACGCCCTTGCCTATCTGCGCGAGCGCGAGTTCCTTGCCCTTGCCGGGGTTGTTCCACGCGCCGTCCGTTACGCCGACGTAGTTGTTTATGACGTTGACGTTCGGGTTGACCGACTTCGCGCCCTCCTCGTAGCCCTTCGCGAAGCGGTGTATGAGCCCGATGTCCATGCCGCCTATGAAGCCTATAGTTCCCGACTTCGACTCGCGCGCGGCAATCATGCCGACGAGGTAAGAGCCCTCGTGCTCCTTGAAGACGAGCGAGGCGACGTTCGGAAGCTGGCTCGCGCCGTCCACGATGGCGAAGTTTATGTCGGGGTAGTCCTTCGCGACTATCTCCATGATGGGCGCCTGCGCGAAGCCGACGCCGATGATCAGGTCGTAGCCGCGCTCGGCGAAGGCGCGCATCGCGGGCTCGATGGAAGTCGGGTTGCCGGGCTCCACGTCGCGCATGAGTATGCCGAGCGAGGGCTTCTCGCAGGGCGTGCCGTCGGGGTGCTTGCCCGTCTCGGCGCACTTGACGCCGTCGAAGGCCGCGGCGTTAAAGGAGCGGTCGTCCTTGCCGCCGATGTCGAAGACGATGCCGACGCGAACCTTGCCGCGGTCTTCGGCGCGCGTCTCCTGCCTGCACGAAGTACCCGCGAGCAGGAGGGCGCACACCATGACGGAGACGAATAACGCTTTGAGCTTCATTGTGCGATCACTTCCTTGATGAGTTCGGGCACGCGCGCGGGCGGCTCGTCGCCGACGCGGTAGGCCGCGCGTATGCGCTCGACCGCGTGGGCCGCGGCCGACGCGTCGCGGCAGTACAGGAGGCCGAAGGGCTCGCCCGCGGCGACGAGCTGGCCCGTCTTCGCGCGCGCGAGGAAGCCGACCGCGGGGTCTATACGGTCTTCGACGCGCGCGCGCCCGCCGCCTATAGAGGCCACCGCGCGCCCGACCTCCGCCGCGTCAATCGAGACGACGTAACCCGCGTGGACGGATTCTACCCTGACTTCCTCAACCGTCAAATCGGAAAGCACCGAGGGGTCGTCGCACACGCGCGGGTCGCCGCCCTGCTCTTCGACGTTACGACGGAAGCGTTCGAGCGCCGCGCCCGAATCCAGCGCGCGCGCGACCGACGCGCGCGCCTCTTCGAGCGTCCCGCCTATCCCGGAGAGCGCGACCATGCGCGCGGCCAGCTCGACCGAGAGGTCGCGCACGGGCCGCGTCTCGTCGTCCGATTCGCCGCGCATGATGGAGATGCACTCCTGAACCTCGTTCGCGTTGCCGACGGCGAGCCCGAGCGGCTGGCTCATGTCCGTGAGCAAAGCCTCTGTGTGTACGCCGCAGGAGTTGCCCGTCCGCACGAGCGCTCGCGCGAGTGCGCGCGCGCGGCCTTCGTCGCGCATGAACGCGCCGCTCCCGGTCTTAACGTCTAAGACGAGCGCGCCGAGTCCGGCCGCGAGCTTCTTGGACATTATCGAGGCGACGATGAGCGGAATCGACTCCACGGTCTCGGTCGCGTCGCGCAGCGCGTAGAGCTTCTTGTCGGCGGGCGCTATCTCCGCGGTCTGCCCCATCATCGCGTAGCCGACCGCGTTCAGGATGCGTCTGAACTCGCCGAGCCCCAGATGAACCCTGTAGCCCGGAATGGCTTCGAGCTTGTCGAGCGTGCCGCCCGTGTGCCCTAAGCCCCGGCCCGAGATCATGGGCACGGCGACGCCGCACGCGGCGACGAGCGGCGCGATGACGAGCGAGGTCTTGTCGCCGACGCCGCCCGTCGAGTGCTTGTCGGCCTTGGGGAGAGGAACGTCCGAGAAGTCGAGCACGTCGCCCGAGCCGAGCATCGCCTGCGTCAGAGACTCCATCTCGGCCGTCGTCATCCCGTTCAGGAAGACGGCCATCAACAGCGCCGACGACTGGTAGTCGGCCCAAGTGCCGTCCACGACGCCGCTGACGAACGACGCCACGTCCTCGCGCGAAAGCTCCACGCCGTCGCGCTTCTTACGAATGATCTCCTGCGGTCTCATCTGCCGGATTGAAGTTCAGTCCTCATCATCCTCTTCAAGAACGCCGACCTCGAAGGTGTCCTCAATCGGCCCGTAGCCGATCAACTTTTTGGCGGCGGCGAGATGATTCGGAACGTGAGCCAGGAACTTGTAAATGAGCTTGCTCAACTGTTCGTCGTCCAGACCGTCAAGGTTGTTCCAGGCGCTGTGCAACTCTTCGAGGTCGCCCGACCAGTCCGCCATGTGGAAGCCCACTTCCCTCGCCCTGTCACCCCCTAAATCCGCGGAGAGGACGGCGGCAACCCTGTCTTGAATCTCCTTAAAGTCGGACATCCGCTGCGAGTCTTTCAGACGCGTTCGAGTAGGACGACGGCCTGCACGGTGACCGCGCGCCACTCGCCGACGGCGTCGAGCCCTTCGCCCGACTTGGCCTTGACGCTCACGCAGTCGAGGCCGACGCCTAAGACTTCGGAGAGCCGCGCGCGCATCTCGTCCACGTAGGGCCGGAGGCGCGGGCGTTCGAGCATGACCGTCGCGTCGAGGTTGACTATCCTGTAGCCGCGCTCGCCCGCGAGCCACATCACGCGCGCGAGAAGCTGCATGCTGTCGGCGTCCTTCCAGCGCGGGTCTCGGTCCGGGAAGTGTACGCCTATGTCGCCCTCGCACATCGCGCCGAGCACCGCGTCCGTCACGGCGTGCGCGAGCGCGTCCGCGTCCGAGTGGCCCTCGGCCCCGCGCCCGCTCTCGACGCGCACGCCGCCCAGGACGAGCGGCCGCCCCTCGGCCAGCCTGTGCGTGTCGTGCCCTATGCCTACGCGGTACATGGTTCCAAGTTCCGGGGTCAAAGTCTCAAGTCGAAAGGCAAAGCTCTTAACTTTGAACTCGGAACTTGGAGCTTTGAACTATGATTTCCGCCAACTCGAAGTCGCGCGGGGTCGTGACTTTGATGTTGTGCGGGCCGCCCTCTACTATCCGGACTTCGACGCCGAGTCGTTCGACGAGTGCGCTGTCGTCGGTCGCGTCCGCGGCCCCGCCCGCGAGCGCGGACTCGTACGCGCGTCGCAGCAAGCCGAGGCGGAAGCACTGCGGCGTCTGCGCGTGCCAGAGTCGCGAGCGCTCGTGCGTGCGCAGGACGCGCCCCGCTTCGGCCTCCTTGATGGTGTCAACGGCGGGCGCGGCGAGTATGGCCGCGCCCGCCTCCTCGGCCTCGCGCACGACGCGCTCTATCTCTTCGGGCTCGACGAAGGGGCGCACGCCGTCGTGAACCGCGACCACGTCCGAGTCGCCCACGCCGGACAGACTACGGAGTCCGTTCCAGACCGAGAGGGCGCGCGTCTCGCCGCCCGCGACCGTCCGCGCGAGCTTCCGCAGGCCGTACTTCTCGGAAAGCGACAGGAACTCTTCGCGCTCCTCGCCGGGCAGTACGACCGTCGTCTCCGCGACGGCCGGGCACTGCTCGAAGCGACGCAGCGTGTGGATGATGATTGGGATGCCGGAGATTTCCCGGAACTGCTTCGCCCGCCCGCCGCCCATCCGGCTCCCGCGCCCGGCGGCGACGATGATAGCGACGTTCATAGCTCAGGGAGTGATGAGTGATGAGTGATAAGTGATAAGAAAATACGGCGCGCGCTTTTCCTTCTCGTCACTCATCACTCATCACTCATCACTCATGACTGCTCTGGCTCCGGGCCGCGCACGGGGGCGTGTGCGGGGGCGTGTGACGTGCGCGGCTCGCGCTGGAAGGAGCGGCGCGAGGGCTCGCGCGCGGGCCCGTTTCCCTGGCCGCCGCCGTTCTCGGAGTCCTCCCAGAGCCGGCCGAAGATCATCTTGCCCGCGGTCGTCTGTAGGACGCTCGTCACGGCGATGTCGGCGTTCTTGCCTATCATGCGGCGCGCGTTGTCCACGACGACCATCGTCCCGTCGTCGAGGTACGCGACGCCCTGGTTGTACTCCTTGCCCTCCTTCAGGATGAAGACGCGCATCGCCTCGCCGGGCAGCACGACGGGCTTGAGGGAGTTCGCCAGCTCGTTGATGTTCAGGACTTGCAGGCCGTGAACCTGCGCGACCTTGTTGAGGTTGAAGTCGTTCGTGACGACGACGCCGTCCAGGCTCTTCGACAGCTCAAGCAGCTTCAGGTCGACTTCCTTCACGGCCGGGAAGTCCGTGTCCACGACCTGTATGTCGAGCGAGGGGTTCGACTGAAGCCGGTTGAGCATGTCGAGGCCGCGCCGCCCGCGCTGTCGCTTGTTGCCGTCGGGCGAGTCCGCGACCTGTTGAAGCTCGCGCAG
>Ga0126311_10001229_pt1 | contig 12323 bp, 9 predicted proteins | sample Plot61_FD_92539 | JGI IMG/M metagenome (GOLD analysis project Ga0126311, IMG submission 92539) | Serpentine soil microbial communities from UC McLaughlin Reserve, CA, USA - Plot61 | ecosystem: Environmental > Terrestrial > Soil > Grasslands | place: USA: UC McLaughlin Reserve, Lake County...
ACCTTGACCTTTTTGTCTACGTCCTCGAGCGTCGGCGGACGCGGATAATCCCAGACCGACTCCTGTCCACGGCCTGGCTCTATTCGTTTGCGGCGCACGAAAACCTCCTCGTCTGTGATTTCCTAAGATTATATGATCGCAAGACGTCCTCCTGTATACGCTGGCCTACGATACTAGAACGCGTAGCCAGCCCTCGCGACGGTGTATAGTTCACGGGATTCATGCGGGACGCGGCGTGAGAGAAGGACATTTGTTCTCCAGGGTTAGGAACGGTCTCTCTTCGGGGTACGACCGTCTCAAGACCAGCGTGTGGGCTGTCCTGCAGTCGGCTGTGGCTGCGAGTCTTGCTTACTTCCTGGCGGAGGTACTCTTCAGTCACGGGCAACCCTTCTTCGCCCCGATAGCCGCCATTATCTGCCTTAGCGTAACGCTCGGCCACAGGAACAGGCGGACCGTCGAGCTGGTATTCGGGGTCGCCGTCGGGCTCATGGTCGCCGACCTCCTCGTGCTCGTCATAGGGAACGGGACGTTCCAGATCGCCGTCGTCGTGCTCTTTGCGATGGCAGCAGCGGTCTTCTTCGGGGGAGGGACCATGCTGGTCAACCAGGCGGCCGTTTCCGCGGTACTGGTGATCGTGCTGCAGCCTCCCGATGCCGTCTTCTCGCCGGATCGCTTCGTCGACGCGCTCGTCGGAGGTGGGGTGGCGCTTGCGATCAACTATCTCTTCCCCATAAACCCCGAGCGCCTGGTCGAGAGGGCCGCAATCCCGGTCTTCGACGAGCTAGTCGCGGTGCTTCAGGAGATCTCCGCCGTGCTCGCGGGCGGCGGCGAAAAGCGGGCCGAACGGGCCCTGGAACGGTCCAGGGAGATTGATGGCAGGGTCAGAACTTTGAACGAGGCGCTCGAAGCGGGTCACGAGACGGCCAGACTCTCCCCCACCCGCCGCAGATCCCTGAGGCAACTCGAGTTCTACGGTAGCGCAGGTATAAGGATAGAGCTGGCCGTCATAAACACCCGCGTTCTCGCCCGTGGCGTCTACAACGCCATCAGGCGAGGAGACAGCATAGCCCCGCAGCTACCCGAGGCCGTGCTCGACCTCGCGCGGTCCGTGAGGGCGCTGGCCGCCTTTCTGGAGGACGACGAAGGGCCCGAGGAGGCCCGCCGGTGGGCGCTCGAGGCCGCAAGGAGCGCGACCGAGATACTCGAGGATCGCCACGAGCTCGGGATCAGCGTCCTCGTAGGCCAGGTCCGGTCCGCCGCCGTCGACCTTCTCAGGAGCACGGGCATGGATCAGGCCTCGGCCCTGCGGGCCCTGGAGGACGCCGCAGGCCGCGCCTCGGAGATCGGGTAGGGGCGGGTTTCAACCCGCCCCTACCCTTCGTCGATCAGGGCGTCGGCTTCGATCTCGACCAGGATCTCGGGCGCTATGAGGCGGCTTACCTCGACCATGCTCGTGGCAGGCTTGACCTTCCCGAAGAACTCGCCGTGGGCGGCCCCGATCCTCTCCCAGTCCTCGATGTCGACGACGTAGATCCTGGTCCGCACCACGTCGGAGAGCCCAGCACCCACGGCCTGGAGCGCCACCTTGATGTTGTTTATGGCCTGGACGGTCTGCGCGTAGGGATCCCCGACCCCGACGTAGCCGCCGCTCCCGTCCGTCGCTGTCGTGCCCGAGACGTACACGAAGGGCCCACGCCTGATGGCCCGCGAATAGCCGACCCTGCTCTCCCATACCGTACCGCTGGTGACGTTCTCCCGCTTCACAGTAGTCCCCCAAACGAAAAGAACGACTCCATTTTACCTCTCTACCGTCGCAGCAGCCCCCGACGTTCGAGCTCCTCCCTGAAACGGGTCCCTTCCTCGGACTCCTCCTTGTAGAAGACGGCGGGCTCTCCGATGGGAGCCGGGACCGTCTCGCGGGCGCCGCGCTGCATCGAGCCGTATCTCTCTCCGGTCCAGAGGTGTACCCATTTGCCCTCCGGAAGGTAGACATCTACGGCGTTTCTGCCAGGGTCGAGCACCGGCGCAACCATTAGATCCGTACCGACCATGTACTGGTACTTTAAACCGAGCACCTCGGGGTCGTTGGGATAGTGGATGAACGGGTGCCTGACGACAGGGAGGCCCGTCTCCGAGGCCTCCTTCACCAGCCCCATCCTGTAGGGCTTCCAGGCGGCGTATACCTTCGCGAAGCGGGCGAAGTGAAGGAGAGTCTCCCTGTCCGAGTAGATCTGGTGGTTGACCTCGGGTATGTTGCCCTCGTGGGTGCGGAAGACGGTCGTAAAGGCGCCGAGTTCGATCCAGCGCAAGAGGAGCTCTTTGGAGCGATGGTACTCGAGCAGGGGATTATCTAAGGCGGTGTAGCCACCGATGTCCGAGTGTTCGAGGCTATATCCCGAGAGCCCGCTGGAGAGCAAGCCCGTAACGGCGCTCTTGATACCGTCGTGCTCGTCCCAGTCGACGAGCTGGTCCCCGACCCAGAACAGGGTGCTGTAGCGGGGACTCTTCGTGTAGCCGGAGCGATTGAAGAAGACTATGTCGTCACCCCGGCCGGCCTCGCCTATGGCCTCGCGGTTCACCCTGGCCCACTCCTCAGCATAGCGGTCATGATAGCTCCTCGGGTCAGCGCCCGAGAACAGTGCGGCGTCGTAGGGGAGTCCCTCGCCGAAGTCGGCCATCCACCCGGAGCTCCCATTGCCGATGAGCTCCTCTTTGATGATGCCCTTGATCCAGACTCGCGCCTCGGGGTTCGTCAGATCCACGAGGGCCGCGGAGAAGCTGGAGATCGTGATCTTGTAGGGTTCGTCTCTCTTGCTCTTTACCAGATAGCCGTATCCTACGGCCTCCTCGAAGAGGTTGCGGCGGTGGTTCTTCTTCTGCGCAACGTCGTCACAGAGGAAAGGGTTTATGTAGGTCATGAGCCTGATGTTCTTCTCTTTCAGGCTCTCTTTAAGCGAACTCCAGTCGGGGTAATGGTCCCGGTCAAGCTCCCAGTTCCACCATAGCTGGGTGCCGAAGCTGGTCTTTCGTTGCCCCACCCAGTCCTGAAGCCAGATGGCGGCGACGGGTGTATCGAGCGATTCTAGCTCGTCCGAGATCTGGCGCACTCTTTGCGTGCCGCCCTGCAGTCCCACCACCGCGCCGCTGACGATCCACTCTGGCAGCGGTCGCATCCTGCCCGAGTATTCAGTGTACTGTTCGATCAGCCCTGCGGGCGTGTCTCCGCCCAGGATCTGAGCGCTCATCTGCGGGGAGAAAACCCCGATCTGGACCCTGTCATCCTCCCTAAGGTCGAAGGTCGAGTACTCATAGTTCTCCAGAAAGAGGGAACGCGCCTCGCTCGTTATGTAGTGCGGCACGCTGGCGTAGCTGGTGTAGGGATCGCCGCCGGCGCCAGCCTTCCAGTCGACGGCCCAGGTTACGGGTTGCTCGCCCCTGCCTATGCCCTGCTCCCTGATGATGATCGGCACCAGGTGCCCCTTCATGTCGAAGTACGTGTACTGGGTCCCGAAACCGAAGAAGCGCTCCCCTGGAGAAGTAGCATAGGTCAGGTAGAGCCGGTTGTAAGGCTCCTCGACTTCGACCTCGAAGCGCAACCTTCCGCCGGTAACGGGCGAGAACGAGAGCGTATAGCCGACCCCTCCCGGGTCGTCGTTGTTGGTGAGCCGGCCGGCGATTACCAGGTCGGTCCCACTCTCCTCGACGCGGTCTATTGTCTGGTCGGGATGGAGCTTTCGTATCTCGTCCTCGAGGGTCAGGTGCGCCCTCGACTCGCGGACCGTCTCCTCTCCCTCGGCGGCCGAGACGAAACTCTTTCCGGGGATGCTCTGCCACAGTATCCTGTCCGGCCTGGAGCTGAGAGCAACGCTGAGAACGAAGTCGGAAGGGTCTCGACCGGTCTCTAGCAAGACGGTGAACGCGCCGATCCGGTATGGTCCGGGGGAGACGTCGCTCGCCACCCCGGTAATGGCGCCGAAGATTCGGCTCTGCCTGTTCCATAGCACGTAGGCCAGGCCCAGCATGGCCGTCCCCGCAAAACCGGCGAGCCATAGAAACGCCTTCCTGGTTAACGTTCTTTTCATCGCGATCTCTTCGGGGCCTGGTTGCTCCCGTAATCATACAGGAGGAGTGGACCTGGCCCTTCGGCGCGGCATCAGGCTCCAGGATTTCGCGCCGGCGAGCGCGCGACGTTTGCGGGTCGTCCGGACCCAAGATCGCGGAGTGAGCCCTTCAATACGACCTCCCCACTCGAACCAGGATTCCCGTCGTCGGGTTCGAGGGTGACCTCGATCTCCGGGTAAGCCACGGCGCTGGCCGGCGCCGACATGCTCACGGTCGTGCTGCCCCCCGGCTCCGCGTGGAAGGTGCCGCAGCTGATGCGTCCGCCGCCCTCTTTGGCGTACCACATCTCGTAGTATTCACCTCCCCTGGTTCTGGGCAACCCCCATGCCTCCAGCTCGACCTTGAGGTTGTCCCCGATCCGCTCCCCCCGTAGCTCCCCACCGGCCTGCGGGGCGGCGCTGGTGGCGGTCAGGGCCAGGCCGTCGGAGGAGTCGGAGACCGTTCGGAGCACCCCGAAGCCCAAGACCGCGACTACCAGCAGCGCCGCGGCCACCGGGACCCAGAGCTTCCACCCGCGTGCCTGGCGGTGGCGTGCCTCGTTCCTCGCTCGCGCCAGCACCCAATCCTTGAGTTCCGGCGGCGGACTGCCCGCCGCCGCTCGCAGGATGCCGTGGACGTGGCGTACGTCTTCGAGATCATCCCGGCAAGCGGGGCAGCCTTCCAGGTGACGTTCCAACTCCCGCATCTCTGCGTCGGTCAGCTCCCCGAGCACGTACGGACCGAGGAACTCCTCGAAGCGATCCTCACTCACCGCGGGCCTCCTTCGGCACGGGGCTTGCGATGGCCTGCCGGAACCTCTTGAGGGCCGCGGTCGTGCGGCTCTTGATCGTCCCTAAAGGGAGACCGGTTTGGCGCGAGATCTCGCGCTGGGATAGGCCCTCGAAGTAGGCCAGCTCCAGCACCTCCCGATGCTCGCTGGGGATGCTGGAGAGCGCGGTCGCCACGTCCCAGGAATCCACGGCCTCCTCTGGCCGCGGTCCCCCGGCGACGGCATAGAGCCCGTGCTCGCCGGCGGGCCTGGGCCTGGCCCTCCGTCTCCGATCCAGGTCCGTCGCCCTGTTGCGGGCTATGCGGTAGAGCCACGTCGCGAAGCTCGCACGGGCTGGGTCGAAGGACGCCGCGCTGCGCCAGACGCTCATGAAGGCATCCTGGACCAGCTCCTCGGCCAGCTGCGCGTCGCCCAACAGCCTCACGCCCGTGGCATACACCGGCCGAGAGTAACGGTCGTAGAGTTCGGAGAGCGCCTGCTCGTCCCCTCTTGCCACAAGGCCCATCAAATCCTCGTCTCCCGCGTCCCGTACCTCCCGGCCGATGCCCCATCTTGCCCTATTGTGTCGATTCATCCGACCGATAGAAGGCCCCCGAACCCTGCCTGGAAGATCTCGCCGACGGTGAGGGCGCGGCATGCCGAAGCCATCGGGACCCTCCTCAGCGCCTGCCAGTCCTCTCTACGATAACTGTATACGCACGGCGACGTCCTCCCGGATGGCGGCGCAAACACGATGCTACGGAAGATAGACGCCATGCCCCTGGTCGGACGGCATCGAAATTTGCATCTCCTCCTCGAAGTTCACGCCCAGCCCAAGGGCCGCCGGGTTCCTCGCGAGCCCGGGCGGTCCTTCCCCGTCGCGCACCAGCATCCGGTCGCCCCTGAAGGCGAACCATAGCTCGCCAGCCAACTCATCTTCTCCCGTCGAGGAGTGAGGCCAGATACTCGGCCGGATGCAGGGCATGCCGTTCTGTTCCGTCGAGGATCTGCTCGCGGCAGCTGGTGCCCGGCGCGACGATGACCCGCTCCCCCGCCCCGCGCACCGCCGGGAAGAGCCAACGCTCCCCCATCTTCATCGAGACCTCGTAGTGGCCTTTCTCGTACCCGAAGAGCCCGGCCATCCCGCAGCATCCCGAGTCGACCACCTCGACGTCGGCGGCGAGCCCGAGCAGCCGCTCCGTCGGGCCCGTCCCTACGAGCGCCTTCTGGTGGCAATGTCCGTGCAGGAGGACAGGGGCACCTTCTCTTAGTGGAAGCTCCGCGTCGATCTCGAGCATCGCCTCCTCGAAGAGGCAGGTGGCTTCTGCCAGACTTTCGACGCGCTCGTCGTCGGGGATTAGCTTCCTGTAGTCGTCGCGCATGGTCAGGATGCAGCTCGGTTCCAGGCCGACGAGCGGGACGCCGCGCTCTACGAGGGGCATCAGCAGATCCAGGTTGCGCCTGGCGTTCTTCCTTGCGTCGTCCACGAGCCCCTCGGAGAGCATGGGCCTCCCGCAACAGACGACCTCGGGCAGATGTATTCTCGCTCCCGCGGCCGCGAAGAGCTTCACGGCACCCTCCCCCACCTCGGGCCGCTGGTACTCGTTCCAGGTGTCGTTGAAGAGGGCGACCTCCGCTGGTCCGGCGCCCTGCGGCAGTTTCGGGAAGCGCCTGGAGAAGGTCCTGTTCGTCACGCGTGGCAACGAGCGGCGGGGGTCAATGCCGGCGAGGGCGGCGGCGTGGCGCGCGAGACGTGTTCCAGCGACCGCGTTGTAGGGCGAGGGGATCAGGGCCCCGAGCGCGAGCTGTCTGCGGATGTGTCCCGCCCCCTTCTGGCGCAGGGAAAAGCCGTGTTCTTTGCCCGTCTCGTAGAGGACTTCGGTCTTCATGCTTGCGACGTCCACGCGGGAGGGGCATTCGGTCTTGCACGCCTTGCAGCCTACGCAGAGGTCCATGACCTCCTTCATGCGCCGCCCCGTGAGCTCCTCCGGCGGGAGGGTGCCCTCGATCACGGACCGGAGCATGTTGGCCCTCGCCCTCGTGGTGTCCTGCTCATCGAGCGTCACCATGTATGAGGGGCACATCGTGCCACCCGTCCTCTTGCGGCAGAAGCCGCTCCCGTTGCACAACTCGATGGCCCTGGCGAAGCCGCCCTGATCCCCGAAGGAGAGGCCCGTCTTTATGGGAAGGCGCTTCCGGCCGGGGCCGATGCGGAGCTGGCCGTCCATCCGGGGTGGGGCCACGATCACGCCCGGGTTCATCATCCCCTCTGGGTCGAACAGACGCTTGACGTCCGCGAAAGCGTGCAGGATCTCCGCTCCGTACATCTTCTCCATGAACTCCGAGCGCGATAGGCCGTCGCCGTGCTCCCCGGAGATGGACCCGCCGCATTCGACGACGAGGTCTGCGACCTCCTCGGCGATGCGCCGCATCCGCGAAACACCATCGGGGTCCGATGTGTCGAGCGCGGGCCTTACATGCAGGCACCCCACGCTGGCGTGCCCGTAGAAGCAGGCCCAGGTGCCGTTCTTCTCGACTATCTCCTCGAAGCGGACGACGAACTCCTCCAGGCGATCCGGGGGCACGGCCGCGTCCTCCACGAAGGCGACCGGCTTCTCTCTGTCGCTCGTACCGAGCAGGAGCGGCAGGATGGACTTGCGGAGCCTGACCGTCTGGCCCATCTGTTCTTGCGTGCGAAGCGGCGTCGCAACCAGCGCTCCGGCCTCGCCTGCCAGGCCGTCCAGCTCCCCGAAGATCTCGTCTAGCTCACTTTCCGCGCCGCTCCACTCCACGACAAGTACGGCTTTCGGTTTGCCCCGTACAAAGCGCGTCGAATCCTTGTAGGTGGGGTTGGCCCTCGCGCGGCCAATGGCGACGTCGTCGAGCAGCTCTATAGCCGACGGGCCCGTCTCGAGGAAACGGCCCGTGGCGCGGGCAGCCGTGGCGAGGGAGTCGAACTCGAAAGAGGCCAGGGCGCGGGCCTCGGGGAGCGGGTGGAGCCGGAACTCCGCACGGGTGATCACGCCGAGCGTGCCCTCCGATCCGCACACCAGGCGCGTGAGGTCGAGGGTCTCGGGATCTATCAGGGCGTCAAGCCCGTAGCCGGAGACGCGACGGATCATCTTCGGGAACCGGCGCCCGATCTCCTCCCCGTAGCGGTCCCCGAGCTCCATCGCCCCGCGCAGCAGCCTCGCGAGCGCATCTGCGTGACGGGCACGTCCTCTTGCCTCTTCCCTGCCGAGGGGGCCAAGCTCGACCGTCTCCCCGGAGGCGAGCACGCAGCGCAGGCCTAGGACCTGATCCGAGGTCATCCCGTAAACGAGCGAACGCATCCCCGCCGAGTTGTTCCCGACCATACCCCCGAGCGTCGCCACCTCGGAGGTGGATGTGTCCGCCCCGAACACGAGCCCGTTCGGCTCGACCATCGCGTTGAGCTCGCCCTGTACGAGCCCGGGCTCGACGGCGCAGCGCCGGCCTTCGAGGTCTATCTCCAGCGCCAGGCGCATCTCCGAGACGTCGAGGGCGAGCCCAGGGGCCGTCGCCTGCCCGGCGAGGCTCGTGCCCGCGCCGCGGGGCGTAATAGAGAGACCGAGGTCGCGTGCCGCAGAGAGGACACGCTTTACGTCCTCCTCGGAGCGGGCGACGACGACGCCGACGGGCTTGCGGAGGTAGATGGAGGCGTCCGTGGACCAGAGGGCGCGCGAGGCCTCATCCGTACGCAGGTATCCTTCGAGCTCACCGTCGAGGGCGGCGTGGAGTTGCCTTGCGTAAACTTGGGATTCGTCCGGCATGCTCCGGACAACTTTACATCCAGATAGGGCGTATCGCCAATCAGAGATCCCCACCTTCTTCGGCGAGACGGTTCAGTTCCCTGGCCAACAGGGCGAGGCGGGCCTCTTTCACCAGGGGCACTTCCCTACGGCGGCGACGGACGTTGCCAAGGTCTATGCTCTGCCCGGGGTTGTAGTGCTTTCTCTCTTCGTAGATCCTGTAGTTGGGCAGGTAGAGCTTGCGGTGCAGGTGCCTGAGGACCCCTCCTCGCAGAACCCGCGAGGAAGGCTACGCGCGCTCTCGATCGCTGGGGCCCCGCAGGGGGTCGGCGGACCAGCCGAGCAAGGCCGAGAGATCGTCCGCAGCCCTCTTGACCTCCCGTCCCGCGCTCTCCAGCCGCCTGCCAAGACGGAACCTGGGCGCCGAGACGTTGAGCGCCGCGACGAGCCGTCCCTTGAAGTCCCTGACCGGCGCCGCCGCACCGACCAAGCCGAACTCGAACTCCTCGACTACCAGCGCATAACCTTGCTCCCGCGCGAAGGCGATGCTCTCCTGTAACTCCTCGATATTGCGAACGGTGCCAGGTCTCAACTCGCGGAACTCGACGCCTGCGAGGAGACCGGAGAGCGCTTCCCGATCGTGGTCGAAGAGGAGCGCCCGCCCCGAGGAGGTACAGTAAATGGGGACCGTGCGGCCGGCCCAACCATCCGCTTTGACGGCGTGGGGTGGGGACTCGGAGAGCACCGTCAGAACCTCTACCCCCTGCAAAACGGACAGATGGGCGGTCTCGCCGACATCCTCCACGAGCCGCTCGAGTAGCGCAGGGGCGACGCTGAGTAACCTTTGCTCACCCGCACGCGCCGCGAGCGCAAAGAACCTCCAACCCAGCCTGTACTGGAGCGTCGCCGTATCACGATCGACGAAGCCACTCTCGGCTAGCGTCTTTAGCGTCCGTGACACCTGACTCTTCTCCCGCCCGATAAGGTCGGCGATCCGCACGACCCCCAAACCCCCGTCTTTGACCCCTTCTTCCCCGCCAAGAACCGTCAATATGGCAAGTTCCCGCCTGAGGTTCGTTTCTTTCACTCCCACCACCTATGCTAGTATCACATACACCAAATACTAGTGCAACTATGGTTGCCGTATATACACCCTTCTCGGCGGTGCCGCAACGGGGGCCTCCACTGCGGCGAGGATCTCGCGCGAGATGGGGGAGAGCCTCCCTGGGTCAGCTCCACGGGAAGGGTGAGTTGCTCGTTGGGTGCAGGTCTCCGGTCTCGTAGCGGGAGAAGCGGAAAGGTTCGAGCAGTTCCTGCGGTTCGTCCAGAAGCTCCTTCGCCACCAGCGCGCCGACCCCGATCATCTTGTAGCCGTGGTTGGAGTCGGCGATGACGTAGGCATTGTTCCTGAACGTGTCGAAGACGGGGAAGTTGTCGGGGGTGAAGCAGCCGATACCACCCGAGGGCTCCTTGGAGAAAAGGTAGCCCTTGCCCTCGAAGCGCCCGTGGCAGTGCGCGAGCGCCGAGGTCCACATCCTGGCGAAGTCTTCTCCGACCACGAAGTCGGGGCTATCGGGTCCGTAGGGGTCGACGGCGACCTCGCTTGCGGGCTGGTCGACGACGTAGGGCGTGGCACCACCCTGTACCCCGTTGAAGTAGAAGTCGGGCTTGTAGTAGATCCCCCAGATTTGGTCGCTGACGAGTCCGCCGTCTTCGTCGTAGAGCGGGGCATCGGTGTCCACGTGGATCACCGGCGGCATCTCGCCTTCGTTGTCCGTAAGGAAGCTCGGCTCTACCCCCAGCACGCCCTCCTGCAGCGACCAGTACGTCCACATCTCACGGTCGCGATACCGTTCGCCATCGAGACCTTTAACAGTAATCTTATCGGGCAGGTCGAGCATCTTCCAGACGTCCCTGACCCACGGGCCCGCGGCCACGACGAGGTGCTCGCAGCCGACTGTGCCTTCATCCGTCTGTACGGCGCTCACCCGTCCGTTTTCCATGCGAAGCCCGGTGACTTCGACGCCGGTGTGGATCTGCACCCCTTCGGCCTGGGCTTTGGCGGCAAGGGCCCTGATCGAGGCCTTGTTGTTCGCGTACCCGCCGCGGTGCTCGTGCAGGATGCTCGTGATGTTCTGGGCCTGCCAGTCGTGGAAGATGTTCCGCATGTACTCCAGGCATTCCTGCTCCCCCTCGACGAGCGTCGATGGGTAGCCGATCGCCTGCTGTTCCTTGTAGATCTGCACCACGTCGTCGTGCATCACCTCGGGTGAGATCTGCATGTAGCCAACCGGATGGTAGGCGAACGCCTCCTGGTCCGACTCCCAGACGGAGACCGAATGGGCCATGAGTTTGCGCATCGCGGGTTGGAAGTAGTTGTTACGGATTACACCGCAGGCGAGCCCCGAGGCTCCCGCGGCGACGCCGGTCTTGTCGAGAACGATAACGTCCTCGCCCGAGCCCTGTCCCCGCTCCTCCAACTCCTTCGCCAAATGCCAGGCCGTGCTCAGGCCGTGAACCCCGGCCCCGATAATTACGTAAGAGGCCCGCGCGGGTAGCTGCATCTTCTCCTCACCTCCGTGCGGGCGACGCGCGATCGGCCGCCTGCGATTCGTCTAGCGAGACCACATCGCACGTTACCCTCGGTCGCTCGACGTTCAGAACAACCCCACTATCTCGCCGTTCTCGTCTATGTCTATGCCCTCGGCGGCGGGTGTGGCGCTGAGGCCCGGCATCGTGCGCATCTCCCCGCAGATCGGGTAGACGAACCCGGCCCCCACCGAGGCCCTGACCTCCCTGACCGGCAGCGTCCAGCCCGTGGGCGCCCCCTTGAGCGACGGGTCGGAGGATATGGAGAGGTGCGTCTTGGCCATGCAGATTGGCAGGTTGCCGAAGCCGCTGTTCTCGTAGGAGTCGAGCATCCCCGCCGCCTGCGGGTTGTACTCGACGTCCTTCGCCCCGTAGACCTTCGTGGCGATGGCCTCTATCTTTTCGCGCAAGGACGCTCCGTCGGGGTAGAGGAACTCGAACTCGGTCTGCTCCTCGGCGGCGTCGGTGACCGCCTCGGCCAGTTCCACGGCGCCCGCCCCTCCCTCAGAGAAGTGATTGCACACGGCCACCCGCGCGCCCATGCCCTCGGCGACCTCCCTAATGGCGTCGTATTCCGACTCGTGGTCTGTGGGGAAAGCGTTGATCGCAACGACCGGTGAGACGCCGTGCAGGCGGATGTTTTCGATCTGCTTTTTCAGGTTGGCGGCACCGGCATACACGTCGTCGGGGTTCTCTTTTTGCATCTCATCGGGGAGGGGCTTGCCTGCCCTCACCTCGTGGCGGCCCGAGTGGGCCTTGAGCGCCCGCACGGTGGCGACGAGCACCGCGGCGTCGGGCTCGAGCCCCGAGTAGCGGCACTTGATGTTGAAGAAGCGCTCGGCGCCCATGTCCGCCCCGAAGCCTGCCTCGGTTATGAGAAAGTCACCGCCGCGAATGCCGATGAGGTCAGCCACGATGGAAGAGTTGCCCGTGGCGATATTGCCGAAGGGCCCGGCGTGGACCAGGGCGGGTGTGTTCTCGAGGGTCTGCATGAGGTTCGGCTTTATGGCTTCTTTCATGATGACCGTCATGACGCCTGCGGCCATGAGGTCCTCTGCGGTTACGGGGTTTCCGTCGGCGTCGCTACCGATCAC
>Ga0126311_10001230_pt1 | contig 12313 bp, 9 predicted proteins | sample Plot61_FD_92539 | JGI IMG/M metagenome (GOLD analysis project Ga0126311, IMG submission 92539) | Serpentine soil microbial communities from UC McLaughlin Reserve, CA, USA - Plot61 | ecosystem: Environmental > Terrestrial > Soil > Grasslands | place: USA: UC McLaughlin Reserve, Lake County...
CCTATTTGCTTCTGTTCTATTTGCTCGATGGTCCCGATTCCATGATTCGGGTAAACGACTTTCTGGCCGACTTTGAAGCCCACCATGCACCTCCATCGATTTTGAAATATCAGACTGCGCCGCACGCGCGGGTCTTTCGGGGAAATTCCGAGGACGCAGATTGCGTCGGAGCCCTGTTGGTAAGTAGCTTGAGTCTAGCAAGCGATCTTGCGACTGGTCAAGGTTCCTCAGCGGTGCTCCGCGGTTCTATGCGTCCTCTGTGAATATCCTTTAACGTAGAGAAACGCAGAGGGCCGCAAAGGTACGCAGAGCTATTGCTTGAGCTGATAATCAGCGAGATTCTGGCAGGGCTTTAGCTCGATCTCAGTCTTCTTTGTTTCGGCTGCGCGCCGCAATTTGACTCGTGCGGTGGCGGCTTCGGATTCGGGTTCGCGCAACTTTGCTTGTGTTGCGATCTGCGCGTCGACGTTCGCTTGTGTCAACGCCAGATACTTACCAGGCGGAAGATTGTTCAACGTGAACGTACCGTCAGACGCAACGTCAGTGGCAAAGAAACGCAAGACGTCCGTAGCTTTGTCCGGCTCGGCGGGAATTAGATAGAAGACCGATCCCGGTTGGACATGACCGCGGATCGATGCAGCACCTTCAGCAAGAGTGATCGTGACGCCCGTTAGTTGATCGCCCGACTTTGCACTGGTCCAACTAGCGGCCGCGTCAATCTTCTGTGGCTTGGCGCCCGAGGTGTTGATAACGATCGATTTTAAATACCAGTAGCGCGCATAGTATCGAGGCTCGAAGCGATACCTGCCCGGCATCACGTTTCGCCACACCAACACGCCACTCGCATCGGGCGAAGCAACTCCACCGAGTAGTCCGACATAGATCCCGTCCTCGTCTTCTATCTCCTTTTCAGGTCGTTGTAGTTGCACGAGAGTCTCGGCAAACAATGGTGCGCGTTTACCCTGACACTCCGTGATCTTCGAAGGCTCGAGCAGGACTCGACCACTGATTGATGCGAGCGGCGTTGTAATCAACTCGAGCCCAGTGACATTTGCGCCTTTGATCGTGACTCGTTTGGTTGCCATTCTGATCAGGGGTGTGTTGGGCGGTTGCTCGGCAACGATCTCTTGCGCTCTCAGCGTGTACTCACCGTCCGCCAGTCCGGCAAAAACAAAACCTCGACCTCCCGGAGGCTGATAAGTGTTCGCGAGGGCGAACCGGCTACCCCTTGTCGTCAGTGTCACTGTTGCTCCACTCGTGCCGCCAACCTTTGTTGTGCCGCTGATTGTGTGACCCGGCTCGCCGCGATAGCGAATGTCGACATCGATCTCTTCACCTGACCTCACACTGATCTCTGACGCGTTGTCGCGCATCGACGATGGCGCGTAAGTGGGAACATCATTCTCGTAAGGATTGAACATAGAGGAAAAACTGACACCACCACCGGCGCTGACGAGATACGTTCCGGGAAGCAAGCCGTAGATTCGATATACGCCACGATCATCAGTCGACTGCTCACGATAACCGAATGCGGGCGATCGCGGTGCTTGCCCGTTCGCGTCGCGAATTCGAATGGCGCGCACGCGCACGCTGATAACCGCCTCTCCGGCGCTGTTCGTTACTGTTCCCGTGATTACGCCGCCGCGGACCAACTCCAAACGAACGGAATCGCCAGGCCGGTAATACGTCGCAGGAACCGGCTCACTTGCGTATGTGGGTGCGGCGGCTGAGATGGCATAGAGTGCCGGCTCGAGTCCAGTAAGACGGAAGTTCCCTTCAGCGTCAGCTAAAGTGTTGCGCGGCGCGCCATTGGAATTAACTGCCCTGACAAACAATGAAGCTCCGCCCAAAGGTTGACCGCTGTCACTAACAACTTGCCCGCTAATCGTTCCAGTGGTGTCCGCCGAGCTCTGCCCAAGCGCAGTGCCCATCGCCACTACAACAACAAGAAGAAGTGATAATCGATGAATCATTGCCGTCAAGGTTTTACGGGTTCACTCAGATCGACATTGATCGTCAGATCCGTCGTGTGACCATCCTGAACTGTCACTTCGCGCTTTAAGTTTCGCGGTGGCGATCCCGGTATATTCACAACGATGTTGAGCTCGTAAGGTCCCGGTGGTAATCCCTCCACCAGGAAATGTCTACGTTCATCAACTATGACCGGACGCAGGTTCGACAACTGATCTCCCGGTCTCGAGATCCTTACGAAGATCCTGTTGTTTTGCGGCAACGAGCCGTTCTCGACCGTAACCACACCGCGTATTGTTGCGGTGCCGTAGGCAACAAACACGCGCACGCCCGTCGATTGCTCGCCTTCTTTGATCTGCACGCCACGCGAATTGAAGATTCCGTTGTGCTCGATTTTCCAGATCGTAAAACCTTTCGGCGGGAATGGACTGCCAGGCGCGCTGAACATGATGTTTATCATCCCCGGAGGTAACCCTGACAAATGAAAGCTCCCATCCGGGCCAAGCGCCGACGTTGACGACGACCCGTATGTGCCTCCTCCATCAGTTGAGACAGTTCCAAAACCACGCAACTGGAATTGCAATAGCTGAGCGAAGATTGCTTTGTCACCGTTTTCGAGTATGACTGTGCCGGTGATGCTCGCGCCTTTTGTGAGTTTCACGGTCAAGCCACTGACGTCGTGATCGCTGATGTCAAAGGTGAAAGGCTCAACGCGCAAGTTGCTGTTTGGAGCACCCAACATGAAACCTGTGTACTTTCCCGGAACTAACCCTTCGAAAATAAAATCTCCGCGACTATTGGCTATCGTCGAATTGTTCATGTATTCGGTTCGTTGTCCGATCTGTCGCTGTACAGCCAAACGGAGGTTCGGCGCCGGCTGGCCGTTTTCGTCTACTAACTGTCCGCTGGCGGTAAACGTTTGACCGGCACGACCGACAGTGATGTCGATGTTGTTCGTTTCGCTGCCTTCGCTCACTTCTACCACCGTCGCCTTCGCTTGATCCGTAACGTCCGGGTAGAAGACCTGCTTGTATGAATTGTTTCGCCCCGAGCTGTAGGTAACATTCATCTCATCGTCGCTTCTTCCAACCGCGACTTTGTAACGACCTGCACTCAGGCTGAACACACGATAGATTCCGCGATCGTCTGTTTGCACTGAACCGACGGCATAGATCGAACGCTGTACTCGCTGCTCATACAATTCAGCCGGATAGACGTTCACCTGCAGTTCGATCACTGGACGTCCATCAACGTCAGTGACTCGACCCGTGATCACTCCACCACGCACAAGAGCGAAATTAATACCTTCGACATTCTCATCATCACCGACGAGCACGCTCTTCATCCGGTTTTCCTTCGCGTCGCTCATCACAAACGCGGGTACTGCCGCAATGATGGAATAGCTTCCGGGTGCGAGGTTTGAAATGCGATAGAAGCCGTCCTGGTCCGTAGTAGTTCTCTGATAAGGCTCGGACGGCATAAACACGTCGCCCTTGCGCAATCCGATTGCCACACCGGGCACGCCCCTGTCTTTGATTGTTACCTGTCCGGAGATTGAGCCACGCGGAACTTTTGCGGTCGCTTTAGTTGTAGACTGAGCACACAGTGAAGCTGAGAGACTCAAAATTGTGAGCACGACTGCGCTAAATAAAGGAGTTGAGAAACGCATGCGGGCTACTCCTTCTGGGCTTTTGAGGTTGACGCAGGCCGCATCATAACGGAAGAGTCTCTTATGTGGAACGCCGTACCGCAGCGCAGAGGATGCTACTGTTGTCAGCGTCAAGACTCTACTGTTAGGATCGCCCGCCATGGCTCATTTAAAAATCACCGACGCAAGTGGTCGGCAATGGCAGTTTAGTTTTCTGCCGCAAACCACTTGCACGATTGGGCGTGCGCCCGACAACACGGTGGTGCTGGATGATCCGCGCGCTTCGCGTTATCACGCCCATATCAAGGAAACTGAAAACTCCTTCACCGTCGTCGATGGCGCCGTGATTAACGGCCAACTACGGCGCAGTGCAAATAAGGTTTTCATTAACGGCGAACCACGGTTCGAGCACCAGCTCAAAAACGGAGATCGCGTCACGATCGGCGCCAGCACCCTGCGTTTCGAGCAGCCGGTCGAAGAACGGACCACTGACGTTCGTTACGACGACAAGCCGTTGGGCCATACACAGTTGCTGATCTCAGCGAACGACGTGATGTCGACCGTGCTTCGTTCCAAAGAGGAAGTTACGGCGTCGGCGCCGCAACGCGACAAAGTTCTCGAAACGCTGCAACGCAAAGCAAACATCCTCAGCGCGCTTTACGAAATGAGCAAGACTTTGGGGTCGGTCTTTGATTTAAACGCCATCTTCGAAAAAGCGACCGACATTATTTTTCGATCGACTCCGGCGGACCGGGTCGTGGCGCTGCTGGCTGAAACTGACAGCGCTGAAGACGCGAACCTGACGCCGATCGCGATGCGCGCCCGCGACAACAAACTCGAAGCGCATGCTCGCAAGCTTTCAATCGGCCGCACCATCACGCGCAAGGTGATGAAGGATCGCGTCGCACTACTTTCGCAGGATGCTGCTTCTGACGAACAGTTTGCGGGTGTGGATTCGATCGTGTCGCAGGGTGTGCGTTCGACGATTTGCGCGCCGCTCGTCGCTGAGTCACGCGTTCATGGCGCGCTTTATGCCGACCGTCTCGATCCGTTTGCGGCCTTCAAGCCGGATGATCTGGAGTTGATCAGTGCGGTAGCCGCGCAGACCGCGATCGCGGTTGAGAATGCGCGTGCTCACGAACGGCTCGCGCGCGAGGAAGTGGCCCGCGCGAACTACAGCCGGTTCTTGCCTGAGTACGTCGTGAAGCAGATGCTCGACAATCCGGAGTCGTTCAAACTGGGCGGCGTGAGTCAGACCATCACGATCTTGTTCGCAGACATTCGCGGTTTCACGCGTATTTCCGAACATGCGGCGCCGGAAAAGATCGTCAATCTGCTGAACCGTTATTTTTCAGCCATGACGGACATCATATTTGCCCACGGCGGAACGCTCGATAAGTATCTCGGCGACGGGTTGATGGCCCTTTTTGGTGCGCCCACTACGACGCCCGATGACGCATCAAATGCACTGAACGCTGCCGTCGCCATGCAACGCCGCCTGCTCGGAATCAATCGCGAGTTGCGGGACGAAGGTTTTCCGGAGATCGGCGTCGGCATGGGCATGCACACCGGTGAAGTGATTGTCGGTTACATTGGCTCGGAGCGGCGCTCGGAATATACGGCGATCGGTGATACGGTCAACACGTCGTCACGACTCGAATCCAATGCCCGTGGCGGCGAGATCTTAATCAGCGATGCCACTGCACAGGCGGCGCACAGCCGCTACAAGTTGAAACCACGCGAGCCGATTACGGTCAAGAATCGCCAGCAACCCGTGAAGCTTTGGGAAGTTGACTGGCAAAGAGCAAGCGGTGCCTTCTAGGAATTGCCGATTGCCAATTGCCGATTTGAAGAAAAGAATTTGATCAATCGGCAATCGGCAATTGGAAATCGGCAATAGTTTTCTATTATGTCGTTCATTGGAAAAACCAAAACCTTCCTTGGCCTCAACGCCCTCAAGAACCTCGTTTCGGATTCGATGGCAATCGATATGGGCTCAGCGAGCACCATCATCGCCGTGCGCGGACGCGGTATCGTCGTCGATGAGCCGTCTGTAGTTGCTGTTAACAAAGTCACGGGTGAAGTTATCGCGGTAGGTAATGAAGCCTACAAGATGCAGGGACGTGAGGCCCGTGACGTAACGGTGATCGCTCCGCTCGTCGATGGCGTAGTCGCTGACTTCGAACGCACGCAGACGATGCTGGACCACTTCGTGCGATCGGCGCGCAGTGGTTTTTCTCACTTCAGTCGCCGCGCCATCATGAGTGTGCTTTCGGAAGTTACACAGGTTGAACAACGAGCGTTGCTGGCTGCGGCCGAAGAAGCGCGCATCGGCCGCGTTTACATGATTGAAGAAGGGCAGGCGGCTGCAATCGGAGCCGGCGTTCCGCTCAACGACGAACACGCTGCCGCGGTTGTCGATATCGGTGGCGGCACAACGAACGTCGCCGCGATAATCAGTGGGTCGATCATCGCTTCGCGCGCCGAGCGAATCGGCAGTTCTGATATCGACGTCGCGATCATGGACCGTTTGCGACGCCATCGCGGCCTGACGATCGGAGTGCAAACAGCCGAACGACTCAAGCTCGAACTCAGTTCCGCAACTGAACCTGAAGATCCGTATAAGAAAGTCAACGTTCGCGGGCGAGACGTGCAAACTGGCAGTCCGGGAGCGGTCGACATCACCGCACATGAGGTCTACACGATCACGCAACCGGTCATTCGTCGCATAGCCGAAGAAGTGCGAACGCTGCTGGGCGATCTGTCGCCTGAAGTTGCCGGCGATATTTTCGATCGCGGACTGATCCTTACCGGCGGCGGCGCTTCACTCGAAGGACTACCCACGTACCTGACTAAAGAACTCGAGTTGAGCGTGCGAGTCGCGGACGATCCGAGGTTCGCGATCGTGCGTGGCCTGTCGCAATTGTATGACGAGCCCCTGTTGCTTCGCCGTGTAGCGCGCACTGAAGCCCACCCGTTATTGGACACCGAAGCCACCGCCTTTGAAACCTGAGAATGAGTGTAGTCGATTTTTACAAACGGCAAGTGACGGTTGCTCACATCTTCGGCATTCCGGTGCGTTTCGACTATCGCTGGTTCATAGTTTTTCTGCTCAGCGTTTGGTTGATCGCCGCGAATCTCGCGCGTGGCGGGATGTGGGTGAGCCAGGTCCAACTGATGCCGGTCAGTACGACTACGGCGTGGATCCTCGGAGTAATTACGACTCTCGGTTTGTTTCTTTCAGTTTTAGGCCACGAACTCTCGCACGCGTTGATGGGCCGTGCCGAGGGAATCGAGATCGAAGAGATCGTGCTGCACCCGTTTGGCGGCCTCGCCCGGCTGCGAAACGAGCCTGACAGCCCGCGCGCAGAGTTTAGAATCGCGATTGCCGGGCCCGCCGCGAGTTTCGTGTTTGCTGCGATCAGTTTTGTATTGATGCTGGCCGCGATGATGACCAATTACCCGGTCGTCGGTGGAATAATGTTCCTGCTTGGCGCCGGCAATCTGCTGCTCGCGATCTTCAATCTCTTTCCCGGATATCCCCTCGACGGTGGCCGCGTGCTGCGCGCGATCCTCTGGCGGCGTACAGGCGACATTAAAGAAGCGACTCGCCTCGCCGGAATGTGCGGCATGTTGATCGCCGCAATTCTGATCATCTTTGGCGTCTACATGGCTGTCGCGCCGAATTTCCGAGCCTACTTCATGGGGTTCTGGTCAGTACTCGTCGGCGTCTTTCTTTTTGACGCTGCTTACAGCGTCGTTAAGCAGGTTCGCGGTCGACTCCGGAACATCGTCAGCGAAGCGATGACGGCTCCATTCGCGATCGAGCCGGACACGCTTATCAGTCACTTGATCGACTCTATTTTGCCCATGCATCGCCAGGTCGCGTTTCCAGTGGCGCAAAATCATCGCCTGCACGGAATGCTGTCGTTGGAAGATCTGAAATCATTACCACGCGAGCGCTGGCACCTCACGCGCGCCCGCGAAGTGATGCGGCCGATCGCCCCGCGATTCTTCGTCGAACCAAACGCCACGCTCGATTACGCGCAGGAATTGATGAAGCGAAACGGCATCGGCTCGGTCGCTGTGGTGGGTAAAACAGGCGAGCTCGTCGGCTTTCTCCAGTCCGGTAAATTTAAACGCAAAAAACGCAAATAAAATCCATCCATCGATTACACGAACTGTTTTACAGAATCTGTAGAATCTGTGTAATCTGTTGATAGTTAAGAACTGTCATTCTCGTTAATTGAAGGACTCGTCGTATGCTGGCCGTAATCGGCGCGCTCTTTGCCAATGCACTGATCACAGTATTGAAACTGGTCGCAGCGATAATCACGGGTTCGTCCGGCATGATGGCTGAGGCGCTGCACTCAGTTGCAGACACGACAAACCAGATCTTTCTCTTGTTGGGTCTGCGATTTTATAAGCGCCCCGCCTCGGGCAAGCACCCTTTCGGTTACGGGAAGGAACGGTTTTTCTGGTCTTTCATAGCAGCGATTTTTATCTTTGGTGTGGGTGCGACGTACGCGATCTACGAAGGCATTGAAAAACTAGCGCACCCGCACGCACCAACGAGCCTGGAATGGGCCTACGCGGTGCTCGCCATCTCCTTCTTTTTGGAGTCGTGCTCGATCGGAATCGCGATCTACCAGGAAGTCAAAGAGGCGCATCACGAGGGAATGAGCTTTGCCGAATACCTGCGCGAGTCGAAGGATCCGACCGCGAAGACAGTGCTCTTTGAAGATTCAGCCGCGCTGATAGGTATCGTGATTGCCGCTACCGGACTTGTTCTGACTGACTATCAGGTCGGCGGCAAGCTCGGCGCTTACTGGGACGGCATGGCGTCAATATTGATCGGCGTCGTGCTCGCGATCGTGGCTTTTGTGCTGGCACGCTCGTCGCGTGGTTTGCTGTTGGGCGAAGCAGCTACTCCGAAGGTGCTCGCAGCAATTAAACAGGCGATTGAGAGTCATCCCAACGTCGAAAACGTGGTTGAGTTATTGACAATGCACCTCGCGCCGAAGCAGATCCTGATTAATGCGCACGTGCATCTGCGACAGGATCTGGTCACACCTGATGTCGTGAAGTCGATCGCGGAGATCGAGGAACGCATCAAACGTGCGGAGCCCAAAGTCGAGATGATATTTCTCGAAGCCGCGCCGGGCGGAGACGCTGACGAACATCAAGTGGTTGCAGAACACATTGGTTGAAGTGTCGTTTTAGCCACGGACTTAAACCGGATGAACACCGATCAGAAAAAATGTTGTTTCTACTGCCATACACCGAGTACTTAAGACGGATGATTGAGCCGCGCAACGTCGCGGACATCATCTTTGTCTTTTTGCTGGTGTATGCAGTTTTGAAACTCCTGCGCGGCACTCGCGCCGCGCCGATGGCCGCCGGGATTGCCTTCCTCGTTTTCCTTTACTGGCTTTCCGTTAAACAAGATCTCGCGACGCTCGAGTTCGTGCTCAGCAATGGACTGTTGTACATCGGTATCGCGATCATCGTGCTGTTCCAGTCTGAGATTCGCCAGGCGTTGATCAGTTTCGGCAATCGATTTCGCATGCCTTTCACACGGCATCACGGACAGTTTGGTGAAGGCGTCTATGACGAAGTCATTCTGGCTGCGACTACTTTGGCGTCGACCAAGACGGGCGCACTCGTCGTCATCGAACGTAACGTTGGTTTAAAGAATGTGACTGACGGTGGGGTGCAACTCGATGCCGAGCTCAGTTACGACCTGCTGATAAGTATTTTCAACACTGCGAGTCCACTACACGATGGGGCGGTCGTCGTACGACGGCATCGCATTGCAGCCGCTTCATGCTTTCTGCCGCTGACGCTGAACCCGCGTCTCTCGAGAGATCTCGGCACACGGCACCGCGCGGCGATCGGTGTTACTGAAGACACTGATGCCGTCGCTGTTGTGGTATCGGAAGAGACCGGCTTGATTTCGTTTGTGCAGCGCGGCGAGATCAGGCGCGGGCTCGATGCAACAAAACTTCGTGGCGCGATCTTCGAGGCGCTCGAAGCCGGGCCACGCAAACGCAGGGAGCAAAAACACTCCGACACCGAGAACGAAACTGAAGAGATCGCTCCGGTGTAAAGACCTATGCCTTTCCAGGACGTTGACGACATCGCCATCTCCGAGCCGCAAGCCGTGCCGACGCGCGTCGAGAAGCTGCTGCGCCGGATCTTTCTCGAAGACTGGAGTCTCAAGCTGCTCTCACTCGCAATCGCGATCGTCCTCTGGCTATTAGTCACCGGCCAGAACGAACCGGTAACTGCACACCTTAACGTGCAACTCAACTTTATCCGTCCGCCAGCGCTCGAAATCAGTAACGATCCCCCGCGCACGGTCGATGTGATACTGACTGGCAGCCGTAACAAGCTGGACGATCTGACGTCTCTCGATCTCGTAGCGACTGTCGACATCGCCGATCAACGCGCCGGCGAGCGAGTTTTGCGATTAGCGGACAGGGCGCAGATCTCCTTGCCACAGGGGATAAAGGTAGACGGTTATCAGCCGAGCGCGATTCCGATTAGTTTGGAAGAGATCATTGAGCGACAAGTACCAGTCGAACCGAAGCTCGAAGGAAAGCCCACGGACGGATTCGAAGTTTACGGGGTTTCGCCAAACAAGGGCAGCGTCATTGTGCGTGGGCCGGCAAGTCGCGTGAATGCGCTTCAGAAAGTATTTACCGAAGGCATCTGGATCGCTGGACATAAAGAGAGTTTTACGGCGTCAAATGTCACGATCGATGTTGCGGATCCTAAAGTCGATCTGCGGGAGCCGGTGGTGAACGTGAATGTCGAGATTGGCGAACGCCGGATTGAGAAAACGTTCGCGAGTGTGAGTGTCAGTGCGGTTGATGGCGGCAAAGTTCAGCCGGCGATAACGATGGTGACCGTGTTGGGTGTGGCGAGTCTTGTCAATTCACTTAAGTCTGAAGAGGTGAAGATCGTTCTGGACAACGACCTAAAACCGCAACTGCAAGTGCCGGATGCATTAAAGGGAAAGGTAACGTTGAAATCCGTGCAGGCTTCGAAGTTTATATCTTTGAAATGAAAGCTCTCTTTGGTACTGATGGGATTCGCGGTGAGGCTGGACAGTTTCCGCTCGATCCCGCCACCATAACTGCAATCGGGTTTTCGTTGGCTTCGCACCTCGCCGCTTCGGGAGCGCAACCGAAAATAATCACCGGCAGAGACACTCGCGAATCCGGAGCCTCGATCGAGGAAGCGCTCATTGAGGGCGCGAGCCGGGCGGGAGCCGAATGTTTATCGGCGGGCGTTATCACTACTCCCGGCGTGGCTTTCGTCACGCGCAAAGAGCAAGCGTCCGCCGGAGTCGTAATCAGCGCGTCTCACAATCCGTACCACGACAACGGCATTAAGATCTTCGCACCTTCAGGCCGGAAGATGGACGACTCGGTAGAGCGTCTCATCGAAGCAGACGTTTACGGCAAGATTGAAATCCCCGCCGCGTTAACTGATCCCAGTCGATCGTCAGCCGAAAAACAATTACGCGAGGAATATCTGTCCTTCCTGGCTGACGAGATCGGCAACGGACTCGACCTGAAAGGTCTGACAATCGTTATCGACTGTGCCAACGGCGCCAGTTCAGCGCTTGCGCCAACGCTCTTCGAGCGGCTCGGCGCAAACGTAATCGCCATCAATTGCACTCCCGACGGTCGCAATATCAACCGTGATTGCGGCTCGCTTCACATCGACTCGCTGCGCGACAAAGTAGTCAAAGAACGAGCTGCTCTCGGCGTCGCTTTTGATGGAGACGCCGACCGGTCACTCTTCGTCGATGGAGAAGGAAACTTCGTCGATGGCGACGCAACGCTGCTGGCGCTCGCGACCCATCTCCAGTCTCACAAACAACTGAAAGGTGACGTTGTTGTCGCGACCGTCATGAGCAACATTGGTCTTGAAATCGCCCTGCGATCCGCGGGAATACGACTGGGGCGCACAGACGTCGGCGACAAGTACGTGCTTGAAGAGTTGCTGCGGCTGGGCGCGAGTCTTGGCGGTGAGCAATCGGGCCACATTATCCTGCCGGATTTGAGTCTCGCCGGCGATGGCATGATCACGACGCTTTGCCTGCTGCGCGCACTGAGTGAATCGCGCAAGACGCTCGCGGAAATGACCGCCGGGTTCAAGCGTTACCCGCAGATCCTGCTGAACGTCAGGGTGCGCGAGAAGGTCCCGTTTACTGACCTCGCGCCGGTTCAGGCGGAAGTAAAAGAGGTCGAGGAACTGCTTTCGCAGAAGGGGCGGTTGCTCCTCCGCTATTCCGGAACAGAGCCACTGGCCAGAGTCATGATCGAGGGCGAAGATCAGCGTCAGATTGACGAGTATGCGCAGAGAATCGCGAAGGCAATCGAGCGTGAGATCGGAGCTTCGTCATAAGGCCCTTTATGAATTTTCTACACGGTGAGCCGAGAAAAATCTACACCATCAATGGTCGTCTCGCGGCGGTTGAAAGCCGCCGAATTCAGTCTTCCTCAGCAAACTAACCACTTCTAAGTCTAAAAGAAAAAGGCTCTTGCACGGCACACGCGTTGCGATGTATATTGTGGGGCAAGAGAGACGGTTGGTGGATCCTCCGTCTCAAGTGGTTGCTGGGGTGAGGACAGTAACCACGAATATGGATGGGCGCGACGCACTCCCACGTATGTCGCG
>Ga0126311_10001232_pt1 | contig 12298 bp, 8 predicted proteins | sample Plot61_FD_92539 | JGI IMG/M metagenome (GOLD analysis project Ga0126311, IMG submission 92539) | Serpentine soil microbial communities from UC McLaughlin Reserve, CA, USA - Plot61 | ecosystem: Environmental > Terrestrial > Soil > Grasslands | place: USA: UC McLaughlin Reserve, Lake County...
GCAGCTTCCGAGATCAATATCAATGATCGATTGGCAGCCGAAGTGTTTCAAATCGTGCAGGAAGGATTGAGTAACATCAAGCGGCATACGGCTTCTTCGACAGCAACCATCAGGATGACGTCTCGTAATGGTGACATGATCCTCGATATTGAGAATGAGTCTTCCAGCCTGGACGGCCGCAACACCTTCACTCCTCGCTCAATTACAGATCGCGCTGTAGCCCTGGGTGGACGAGTGTTTGTTAACGTGAGCGATGATGGACGTACAATCGTTTCAGTCGTTATTCCTATGTAGAGAGAACGAATGACCGAAGCAACTGATCAAATACGCATTTTGCTTGTTGATGATCATCAAAGCTTTCTGTGGGGTTTGGTGAAGCTGATTGAAAGTGATGGGCCGGGCATGAAGGTTATCGGGACCGCCTCAGACATGCCCGAAGCATTGGGCATTGCTGAAAGAGAACAGCCGGACATTATCCTGCTTGATATCGATCTGCGCGGCGTTAATAGTCTCGATTCAATGCCGGTCTTGCTCAAAATCACGAAAGCGCCTGTGCTGATTCTAACTGGAGCCAGGGATACAGAAACGCGTGACCGCGCGATGCTCTCGGGCGCCCGGGGCATCGTGCAAAAGGAGGAGTCGGCGGAGATTATCCTCAAAGCATTAAAATGCGTTTACCGCGGCGAGATTTGGCTCGATAGAGCCAGTACTGGCCGGATTTTCAGCAAGCTGCTGAACCCGCTAAATGACGAGACTTCACCAGAGAAGACGAAGATTGGCAGTCTCACTGGTCGAGAACGTGAAATCATCGACGTCATAATCACGCACGGACGCTCGACCAATAAGGAAATCGCCCGTCATCTGAATATCAGCGAACACACTCTGCGCAATCACCTCTCATCCATCTACAGCAAGCTCGAACTTGAAAACCGTCTCGAGCTGGCGATGTACGCACTCAAACACGGACTCAAAGCAAACGGCTAAAGGACATGACCGGCCCGGTCAAGTAGTCGGTTTGTACTACAGCCTCCAGGAGGTTACTACCACCTCTTTCAATCTCATCCCGGGATGTATTGACCTCATAAAAAGGTAGTACTCGCTCATGCGAAGCGGTGTCAGCCTCGCTATCATTCCCAGTGTGGATTGTGACGAGTCCAACCACTAAAGAACCTCGCGCCTGGTTTGCTAGTCCTTCTAACTCACTCCACCGGCCTGGCGCTTTGATATGACAAAACCAACCTCGTACTCACGTAATCAAAAACCTATGACACGGAACGTAAGGCAACAGGATCGCGGTATCGGCATGGCTGAACTGCTCATCGTCATGGCGATCGTCGCTATCGTTTCCACATTTGCATTGTTCCAGATCCAATCGTCCCGCTCTGCCTTGCGCGTGCAGAATTCCATCAGGCAACTAGCCTCTTATATGGAAAAGGCACGCGTCGACGCTGTTCGCCGCCACGGGACGACGGCCGTGACCTTTACGGACACGAGAACATACTCCGTAACGATGGACTTCAACAACGGTGGGACTCCAAGCACCAGAACCTTCACTTTTCAGGACGATGTCCAATTAGCGAGCTCAGAACTACCAAATGTGACTTTCAACTGGCGCGGCCGCACATTGACGTCGGGAGCCTCATGCGTGACGACTTTCTCAGTCAGCGACTCACTGGGAACTGGGTTAAGCGTGGACGTATCAGGATCTGGAGACGTAACGGTCGAAAATCAACAACCTTCTCTACCCAATGTCGTCTACAGTAACAACTTGAATTCATCCGATGGCATCGATAGTCGCGCCGTAGTCAGTGGCACCGCAACCACCGATAACACTCCCTGCATGGATCTCTCGGGGGGCGGCATCGGAGCTGACTCGGGACCACCTTCCTGCAATATTCAAGTCAGCTCCACCAGCATATCGATTAAAAAGAATGGCGGCGCGACCGGCAGCGTTCTCGTTAGTATGAGTAGCCCCAGTCTTGTCGTGGCGACCATCCCTTCCAACCTGACTGTTGCACCCACTTCCAAAACGGTTTCCAGCACCGGCTCGAGTTTTTCGATTACGTCGAAGAATACGTTGCGTGGTCCATTCAACGTCACTTTCACTTCCCAGTGCGGCTCATCAATAACGGTCAAAGTAAATGTAACCAATTGAGTTAACACGAAGGCACGCTGCATGAGAATACAAAAAAGGCAACAAGCGAACTGCGGTTTTACTCTACTCGAGACGTGTATTGCGCTGCTGGTGTTTCTGATTGTCCTTACAGGTATCGTGCCTCTTTGTGTGTATGCCATGAAGTACGACTCTGCTGCCGGAATCCGCGCCGGAGCCATAACAGTTGCACAGCGTAAATTGGAACAACTACGAGCTAACCCTTTCACCTCTTGCACTTCATCATCTGAAGTGGTGACCGTTGGTCCAACGGCAGGGTCACAAACGTACACTGTTGACGTAACGGTTACAGACGTCAGCTCCACTTTGAAAGCCATCAAAATCGTAGTCACCCCTGAAGGCAGGAGCACTACCGGATCGGTCTACGAAGGAAATGAGGGGTGGATGCGTGGCCAAGTCATTCTCTATACGAAGCGCACCACGTTAAGAGCCGGATCAAATCTTGGTTGAAGTTGTACGGGAGATGGTTTATGCCAACACAGACGCCGCGAAACCGTGAATTTGGTTTTTCTCTTATCGAATTGCTGATCGCGATGGCGATTACCCTCACCGTGTTGGGGCTCGCAGGCAATCTACTTGCCGGCTCTTTTAATGTGCGCGCACGTGAGAATCAGAAGACAGACGCTTTAGCTGATGCACAACGTGCACTCAATATCATGACGCGCGAGATCGCCAACACCGGTTTTGGCCTCGCGAATAATGGCATAGTCGAAGCGGACTCTACTGCCAGCGCTATTCGCATCCGGTCAAACCTTAATGCGTTCGACAGCCAGACAACCAGCAACAGCATCAGCGATCGAAACGAAGATGTGAAGTATTCACTCTACTCGGCGGGTAGCGACAGCTACATCGTGCGGCTTGACATCGGCACGCAAAACCAAACGACAGTCCTGGCGAACCGAGTTGACACTCTCAACATTCGGTATTATCCAGCAAAAATCAGCTACACAGCCTCCGGCGAGAACTGCGATATTTCGACTACTTCACCCGAGGTGACGCTGAAGAGCGACACAAAATACATAGTGATCAGCGTTTGTGTTGAGCTACTAGCACGCGGGGCTCAAGGCTCTCCCGGCTACCAACCCGCCTCGCGCGTCCAACTTGTATCAGACGTCTACTTGCGAAACGCGGATGTTGCCAACTACTGATAATCAAGAGCAGGAGCGTTATGCGTCACAAACTTACAACGGCAACTAGCCGCGATCACAACCCGCGCCACACGCAACGTGGTGCGGCGCTAATTACGATGCTGCTCGTGTCGCTTATGATCCTCGCGGGCGCACTTACGCTGCTGATTGCCACTACCACTTCGGCTACGAATGCAATCAGTTCAACCGATGAAATACAGGCTTATTACGCCGCTGAGGCTGGCCTGCAGGATGCGCTGAATGTGTTGCGTGGAAATGTTGCACCCCACCCAAATGACGGGACGAAAATAAATTTTAAGAATGCAATCAATGTCGGCACCTCGAACAATCCGAGCTCGGGCGTGCCGCAACTCTCACGTTGGCTCGTCTACAACTATCCGGCGACGGGCACTCCCGATCGGGTGACGCTCAGCCCGAATTACTCACCTGTCGACGGAATGGCATATGCAATCACCGGCATCAGCGATCCCGACAATTCAAGGGAAGTGATCTTTTCTACCGCAGGTGGATTCAACAGCAACTCCCTTAGCACAAGCACATCAAACCTGTCTTTGGGTGGCGGCGTATCGGTCAGCTATACGCCACAAGCTTCTACTAATATCACCACAAATGGTAATCCCACTCTGGGCTCGTTTGCCTTTTCTGGAGTGAAAAACAATACCTCGATTGCATTTGCAACAGACCCCCTGACATTTACGATGCAAATTACTGAAACTGGACCACTGCCACAGGGAAGCAGCTCGCCCATCTCAGTCTCGATCAAGGGTACATTCTCAGGCTCTATTACATCGACCAGCAGTATTGTCTCCCTTAACTTCGCAGAGCAATCAATCGAGATCCCCGGTGCCGGCACATTGTTTACGATGCCTGCTCAAACTCTTCAAATACCGGTGGATGGCACAGCCGCGACGCTGCAAACTGTGGTTAACTCCCCAGAGCCTGGGCGCCTGATAGTAAAAGTAATTGGCTACGGCCCACGGGGCGCTTCCAAGAGTATGCAGATGATGGTCAGTCGTTTCGGCATCTCCTATGACCCTCCCGCAACCTTTGTCGTTCGAGGCGCCGGTAATGATTCAACTACCGCGTCGACAATAGCGATTGGCAGCAGTGCAAATTATGTGTACTCGGGAGTCGATAATGCAGGCGGCGACCCACTACCTGCTTTTCTTACTACCACTACGCCTGATTACACGACTCTAACAACGTTGAAGAGTAATAATCCGACAGGAGTGCAGGGTGACCCAACCGGTTTTACGCCGGCTTTGAAGCAGATCACACTGCCAACCGATGCAGCCCTGTTACCTAAATGGTTGCGGACTACTTCGGATCCTGTCACTGGCGCGAGAGCATTCGTGAATCAACTCAGGCTGGCTGCTCAGCAACAGTTTGACGGGTGTAGCAGTGGCATGAATTCCACTTGTGATCGCTACTTTAATACTGCTGCCGGAGATGCAGCCCCTACGGATTTCGGAGCGGGCACGACTGACGGGCTGTTTACGTTTGTAGACGGAGACGCTTCGCTTCCCAGCGCTGGCGGTAAAGGACTGTTGGTTGTTACGGGCACTCTCTCGATGAACGGAAGTCAGGCTTTCGACGGTCTGGTGCTCGTGCTTGGCGCGGGCATTCTCGATCGCAGCGGCGGCGGCAACGGCACATCTCTGGGTGCGTTTGTGATTGCCCGGTTCAACAGCACAGGAGACTTTTTGGCACCGACTTTTACATCTTCCGGAAGCGGCACATCGTGGCTGCAGTTAGATCGCCAAAAGGTGAAGACGGCTCTACGACTCGGCGGGGTTCCCGTGCTTTCCGTCAGTGAGTTCTGAGGATCAAATAGTTAAGAGGATACGATGCTAGCTAATATATTCTCCCGGCTTACGCGCGCAGAGCCAGCATCACTGATCGAGGCTCAAAAGCATTTTGAAGCCGGCGTGGGCCTGGCAACAAAAGGTCTTTATCCGAAGGCAATGGTGGAATTTAAACTAGCCCTGCGTGTTAATCCGGAATTCGCAGAGGCCCAGGTCGAGCTAGGTTCTACATACCACAGAGTGGGCCAACTCCAGAAAGCCATAAAGATTTACTTATCGGTGCTGCAGATACGACCAACTTTTGTAGGCGCCTATACGAATCTCGGCGCTGCTTACGATGAGCTCGGCGACTTTGTTAAGGCGTTGAAGGTATACACAAAGGCAATTGTGCTGGCCCCGCAGGATGCGGAATTGCGTAACGATCTCGGGCTTGCCTACTTCAACATCGGAAGTTACGCCGAAGCGATGAAAGCCTGCCGGCAAGCGCTTATCATAGATCCCGACAACGCGCGGGCACATTATTGTTTGGGCCTGGTCTATCTTGATTTGAAGGATACTGACATGGCGTTAGCGGAACACAGTCAGCTACAGCTCCGGAATGAAAAGGAGCTGGCCTTTCGATTACTGGATAAGATTCAGCGGCAAGCCTCGCCGGCATCATGAGCCGGCCCCGCCAACAGAGAGTCAGAACTCATAACGTAAGGCAAACTGCATTACGCGTGGCTGCGTTAACTGATCGTTGTAACGCCCAAAACTTGAGCTTGGATTAATTGCCGGGTTCGGATTGTTCAAACTCCCTGAAGCAAAGAACGCATCGAATCGTGCCGTGTTGGTGATATTGAACGTCTCCCAGCGGAACTGCAGGTTGTGCTTTTCACTCCAGGGCATTTGCCAGCGCTTCGACAATCCCATGTCAATCGCGAAGTAACCGTCACCACGAATGTTGTTGCGGCTGCCCACTCCGCCGGGCCGGGTCGGACTATATACAGCAAATGCCGCCGCCGGATTACTGAACAAGTTGGGTCCGGTCGCCAGGCGCGCAGTCTCATTTCCGGGGACCGCTCCATTGGCCGTCGCGGCTGCAGACCATTTCCAGCTCGTGGGCCAGGCTGAGCCATTGGTAACCCAGGTGGGGAGCCCGGAGGTCCAGCGCATAATTCCCGAAAGCTGCCAACCACCAATGAACGCGTCCTGCCATCCAGAAGTTCTTGAGCCGAACCTCTTCCCATGTCCAAACGGAAGCTCAGCGATGCCATTGAAGTTAATATTGTGGCGCACATCAAAATCAGAAACTGCCTGCCGTAGACTCGGTTGCCAAGAATTAATCGTAGAACTGGAGTCCACAAACAATCCGTTGCGCTCGACGCGTGAGGCCCAGTCGATTGATTTCGCCAGTGTGTAGTTAAAATCCAATTGCGTGCCGCCGCTGAACCTTTTACGGAAGAGCACCTGCATGCTGTGATAGCTCGTCGGCATTATCGAACGGAACGTGTTGAGATTCACATATTGGGGATCGAAAAACGTGTTCATACCAAAACGGCTGCACGACGGACTACATCTCCGATCGAGATCTTCGAGCGCCGTCACGTAATCGGGAGCACGGCGGTTAAAAGCAGCCCACGCGCCCTGTGTAGCGGTCACGCCCGAGGAGGCGAGACCGGGGAAAACGTTTTGCCAGAACGGGATTGGCGTAACAGCAGCCTGGGTGGGGAAGTTCAGCAGTTGATTCACTGCAGTGAAGTAGTCCATGCCAGACTGTGGGTCAACAAAATTTAGCGGCAGCGCTACGTCGTCATTGACGAGAATGTTATGACCGAGCCGGCCTACGTAGACTACTTCGAGGGTAAAATTCGCAGGCAGTTGCCGTTGAATTGAGAAGTTGAATTGCTGCGAAAATGGCGTCGTGATTGTGTCGTCAATTGCCGCATTCGATTGACCCAGAAGACTTGAAGGACTCGTGTCGCCCGGCGGGGTTGCAGGAAAGCCCGTTCCTGGATCAGCCGGCAATACGGGTAAAGTGTGCAGTCCGGTAAAGCGAGGCGCCGTCGTAATTGACGTCAGAGCAGGTTCCAACTGGGTCGATAATCCAAATGCATTGTTGGTGTCGAAGACAGTTGCAAGCGAGGCGCCGATGCGATCGTAAACGATGGCATAGCCGCCGCGCAGGGCGGTCTGACCGCCGCCGCCCGTAAGTCTACCGAGAAAGCCTGACTTAAAATCTGGTGAGTAAGCGAAAGCGAGACGGGGAGCAAAGTTATTCTTATCCCAATCGTAGAAACCGCGTCTGTTGTTTGCTGGGCCGGCAAGTTCGAATGTAATTCGTGGCGCCTCTTTTGCCGGATGGCCTTGTAATGCAAGCTGGCGGCGCAACTCAAACCAGTCGCCCATCCGTACAGAGGGCGCCACCTGGTTTCCGTTCTTCTCGTAAGGCGGCGAGTAGAGCGAATAGCGCAGGCCGACCGAGAGCGTGAAATTCGGCCGTATGCGCCAACTATCCTGACCGTAAGCCTCATACTCTTTCGCTGCAAAGTCGCGAACGATGGGTGCGCCCTGAGGCAGCGCCTGGCCAGTGCGATCGTAGTTGTAGATTGCGATTCCGAAGGTTTCCAATCCGAGTAGTGCAACCAGCGCCTCTTCAGTGGAACGATCTGCCGCGTCGGCAACGCGGAGCGGCGCTGTAGAGGTTAGGCGCGAACGTCTGGTCTGCGCCGTCGAGAACGAGTTGGAAAAGTTGATGCTGCTGTTTGTGATGTACCGGACGTTCCCGCCGAACTGCAGACTGTGATTACCGTGGACCAGGGATAGATCCTCGACCAGATTGTGTACTGGGGAAATCCGCCTGCTGCTTCGCGAAGTAGAAATGACAGAGCTGAGCGCGGTAAAGGTGATGATTGGAAGTGCCGGGGCTGCTCCGGCGCTTTCAATTCCCTGTCTCGTAAAACCATAGCGGAAAGTATTGGTGACAGTGGGAGAGAATGCAGCCAGGTAAGTGACAGCCATCCCCTTACTATTATTGAGAGAGGTCACATTCGATATGTGCCCGGGGAACTGCGGGGCCGTGGTCTCTTTGTCATTCTGAAGAATGCCGCGCGCGTTGAGCGTGTGGCTGCCATCACTTGTAAGGTTGTAATCGAAACGAGCCGTGTAGGTGTTCCACCTGAGCGACACTGGCGCATTGAAGCGAAAACCAGACGTGTTGAGAGCGTCGCCCGTGCCCCCAGTGTTGGGAAGAGGATACTGTTGGAAAACTGCTAACAGCGCGTCACTTGGTCCACGGCGCAGTGGATCCAACGTAGTCACCTGGGCCCGCGACAATTCGCCAACCGTGCCGCCGGTTCTGTTATAGCGGTAGATTCCCTGTCTTAACGTGGCAGTCGGAACCGTTCGGAGCACTGTTTCTTCGCGAGCATCGCGGCGTCCTTCGTAATTGAAAAAAGAAAAAAGACGATTCTTGACGATGGGACCAGCCAGACGCCCACCGAACACATTGCGCAGCAGTTTGGGCCGGGGGATGCCCGCCATGTTGTTAAAGAAGTTGTTCGCTGTCGTTACCGTGTTCCGATGAAACTCGTACAGAGAACCGTGCCAATCATTTGTTCCAGACTTGGTGACCAAACTAACTTGCGCACCGGAAGAGCGACCCTGTTCTGCGTTGGGATTTGTCGTCGTTACCCTAAACTCCTGAACCGAATCTGGCGTCACACGCAACACGCTATTAAATGCAAACTGGTTCTGCTGATCATTTACATCCACCCCATCGAGTGTGACATTCGACTGATCACTCTTACTTCCAGAGACAGAGCCGTTTCGCCAATCAGTCGTTTCGCCTCGCTGATCAACGTTGCCAATGAACGTGACGCCCGGCTGCAGGCTGAGGAGGCCCGCGACGTTCCGCGCATCGAGTGGTAGTTGCAGGATCTGGCGTTCACCGAACGTGTTGCCGACCGTCGCGTCAGAGGTATTAAGCGGCGCCTCACTGGCGGCGGAGATTTCCAGGCGTTCAGTAAGCTGGCCAAGCTCGAGCTGGACATTTACGTCCACGGCCGTGTTTACCGTCGCCAGCACCTTGGATACAACTGCTTTCTTAAAGCCGGACGCCTCTGTTTCGAGCGTGTAAGTGCCCGGAGGAATCGCATTGAAGACATACCCGCCTTCGGTTGTGGTTACCTGCGTACGCGAAAATGCTTTTTGTGCATCGCTTAACGTAACACTGACGCCAGCCACGACCCTGCCTTGAGGATCAGTGATCGTACCGCGTACCGCCGATGTGGCTGTCTGACCCCAGGCGACTTGAAATCCAAGCAAGCCGACGCAAAGGATGGTTAATCGAGCACAGTTCTTCACCAGCGTAGACGTTTTCATCGGAAACTCCCTTCGACGGAACGGATACAAGCCATCTTCCAAACGCAAAGTAGTGAACCTAAAAAGAGCACAAGGCTCCATGTTGTTTTCTGATGTTTGCTGATTGGTAATGCGGAACTCGGACGTGGGGTTAAGTTATCCGAAGTCTCTATTTTCCGCAATCGATTTTCTGTGTTTGATGAAGGTAATTTTCCGCACGTTCAAGTACGTGGTTTGAGTCCTAATTATTCGGGAGCTTCATCATCTCTCCTGCGCAAAGCTGAATTGCCGCGAGGATCAAACTGGCTGGGGTTCTGCACTAAGCATCTTCTCCATGAATTCCGAATACTTCTGACGGTCTAACGGGAGACGTACCGCAGTTCCTTGGGCTGAGCTCAACAGCATGGCGTTCGCCAGCTCAACAGCATTTCGTCCTTCATCTCCAGGACAAGTCAATCTCCCATTTCCGTGCGCCGCTGATACAAAGTCGTCATAAAACACTCTCAGCGCATTGCCGTGGTCTGGAAGTTGGAGAGTACGCGTGTCGTTTTCCAGCTCGCCCATTAATTGCGTATCGTGCGCAGTGCGCTCGCGAATTGAATCGCGCAGCCTCGTTATCTGTAGCTTTCCATTTTCAATCGTGAGGCGTCCGCGATCACAGGCGATAACGGTGCTCGACATCGGCGGAGCTTCGACTGTGCTGATGTGAATGTAACCATGCGCGCCATTTGCGTGGTGCAGAATCGCACTTGCCGTATCTTCAACTTCAATATCATGCAGAACGGTATCGCAACGCGCGGTGACGGTTTCCGGCATACCGCAGAGCCAGGCGTAGCGATCGAGAATGTGCGGCGCCTGATTCAAGAGCACACCACCACCCTCTCCCTTCCAGGTCCCGCGCCAGGGGCTCGAGCGGTAGTAGGTTTCTGACCGCCACGCCGATTCGACCATCGAGCAGCGATATATTTGGCCCAACTCACCACTATCGAGCAATTCTTTGGCGTAGAGATATGCTGGTTCGAACCGTTTCTGGTGTACGACAGCAAAGATACCGCGACTCTGCTTAGCCGCTTCTAAAACTTCGTCGGCTTCAGCGACCGTAACAGTCAAGGGCTTTTCGCAGAGCACGTGCAGTCCGGCTTTTAGCGCTTTTAGTGCCAGGTCTCCATGCAGCCAATGTGGTGTAGCAATTACAACCGCATCAACCTCGCCGCTTTCTATCAGCTCCCTGGCGCTATCGAACCACCGGCACTGGAGATCCGCGGCCACTGCGCGGCCCGTCTTCGGCTGAATATCAGTTACGCCAACGAGGTTCAGGAGCGCGTTGGATGCGATAACTCTAGCGTGCTCCTGACCCATGATCCCAAGGCCGATAACTCCGAAGCGAATAGCAGTCGCCTCGGTTGTTGCTGCAACTGGTACTTCTACTGGGCGGGTTGCGACTACCGCCTCACGCCTCAGGCTCTGATGGTTTGGCTGATATCTGGATTGAACCTTCGCGAACGCCGCGGCCACTTCTCTCATGTCCTCATCGCTACCGAGAAAGATTTCGTGCGGCAGGAAGAGCATGTTTTTGACTGCTGTGTCAGCGACGGGTGTAGGCAGCACGCGCAAGTACGATGGGTGCTTTTCCGCAATCAGTTGTAAAGCGGGCTGCTGGGCCATCGTGGCCTCATAACCGCGGTTGAGCGGGAGCCCTTCCGCCTGAAGTGCGTTGATGAAATCTCCAATATTTAAACCACCACATTCCTCTGGATGGTAACGCAGTACAAACATGTGCACGCCGTGCCGCTTCACCCCTGGTCCAATACCGAGCGGAGTAACGCAGGAGGTTTCTGCCAGGTAATCACGCAACCGCTGGAAGTTGTCGGCGCGCCGCTGCTGTTCCGCCTCGAGCTTCTGAAGTCTGTGTAGCAGTATCGCCGCCACATACTCGCTCGCACGCATATTGAAGCCAAGCGAATTGTGACCCCAGCGCTGTCCACCGTGGCGGGCACGGCCCACATTGTGAAAAGAGTATGCGCGTTCGAAGATCTCCGGGTCGTTCGTAGTCAAAGCGCCGCCTTCGCCGGCTGACAAATTTTTCGAGGATTGAAAGCTGAAAGCTGCCGCGTCACCAATCGATCCGACACGACCGAGCTCATGTATCGCTCCATGTGCCTGGGCTGCATCCTCGAGCAGTACGAGCGAGTGCCGCCTGGCAATATCCGTGAGCGCAGTCATGTCCGCTGGTTGGCCAAACAGGTGTACCGCCATAATAGCGCGAGTCTTGCCGGGAATGATCGCTTCCTCAACGCGTTTCGGGTCGAGCAAGTAAGTCTCGGGATCGACGTCGACCAGTGCCACGCCAAATCGCCGGTCAAGAACCGCCGTGGCGCTCGCAATAAACGACAGATTCGGAACAATGATCTCGCCGCCGTATTCCATCGAATCGTGATCGGTGGCGGCAGCGATGGCGACACGAAGTGCGTCAGTGCCATGAGGCACGAGCAACCCGTACTTTGCGCCGCAGTAACGAGCCCATTCCGCACAAAACTGAGTGGCAAGTGGTTGCGGCAGTCCCTCAATGCCGGTCAGAAAGATTTGCAGAAACCGCGGGCCCAGCTTAGTGGCCCATTCAACAAACGACGAGGATGGATAACCTGCCCACGGACGATACCGGGTATCTCTTACCGGCAGACCGCCCTCTCTGGCCAACTTGCCAGTGAGCCGGCCAGAACGGCCCGGCAAGGTCGGCAGCGTTTTGATCACGCCTTTGACTGCGAGCTTTGCCGACTTCCGCGCTATCTTTTTTATGTTTGCCATACTTAGATTCTCAACAGCACTCAAGC
>Ga0126311_10001233_pt1 | contig 12293 bp, 10 predicted proteins | sample Plot61_FD_92539 | JGI IMG/M metagenome (GOLD analysis project Ga0126311, IMG submission 92539) | Serpentine soil microbial communities from UC McLaughlin Reserve, CA, USA - Plot61 | ecosystem: Environmental > Terrestrial > Soil > Grasslands | place: USA: UC McLaughlin Reserve, Lake County...
CGCGTACCTCTGGGTTGGCTTGGAGGTTGAGGTACCATGCCGGATGCCGGTCATCGCCGCCGAAGGAGGCCACCAGCACCATAAGGTCGCCCTCGACGATCGGGACCGAGAGCATCGTTGCGCATTCCTTGATCTCCGCCTCAGGATGCTCGTCGGCCCCTAGAGCATAGTCTCTTGCGTGCATGTGCCAGCAGCTCAGGATTGCGACACGGAACACCGGCTGTAGAATTAGACCCTGTCAGCGAACCCTTCGGCGCCCTCCATGCTTGCACAGTGAGCGCAGCAGAAGAAACGACCGTCGGCCTCCACGCCATGGCCTATGACCTTCACGCTGCAGTGCTCGCAGGTGGGGGCCAGGGCGTGAATCGCGCATTCGAAGGAATCAAAGGTGTGCGTGCCGCCACCGGGCATGCTGACCTCGAAAGCCTTATCGTACTCGTTGCCGCACACGTCGCACTGGGCCACGACTATCACCCTCTCGAGAGCCGTCTTGGTTATACCTTAACGCCATTCTTAAGTACCCACGTGTACTCCAGTTAAACGATGAAGCCACCGTCTCGTTACCCTAAGTACTCTTCCGTTGTGAGAGGTGCGCTGGACATACTGCACTTTGAATCCTGGTTAACTGACAACATCTAGGTCATAGTTTTTCCTGCAAAACCGGGCAATCTTCATCTTTTCTGCGTTCTATTGTACGGGCAACGGCTAAGAATCGGCACTTCAGATGGCCCTAACCCGTCTAGATCTTTAGAAGGGGTCGAGAAGAACTCTTTGCCCACGCAGCCTGGGCGGTAGGTGGCAAATCAGAAACGACTACGATGAGGCTTTTCAGATAGGCATGTCCGGCGGTGATTCGCACACCTTCGACAGCTTCGAGTGTGCGATCCGCGCCCTGGCCCCGGTCTGCGAGTACTGCAGCGTCAAGGTGATCGGGCACGGCGTCGAGGCGGACGTTGAATATGTACGTGCACGGGCCGTTCGCGAACCGCCCCTACACCCAGACGCGTTGGGCGTTACAGAGTCGCCCGCCACTCCTGTATCTCCACCATCGAATGGCCGCTCTTCAGGTCCGACTGGCTCTGGCCACGCAAGGCACGAGTTTGGTAGGATAAGTGCGTTCGAGTTCTGGAGGGTGAGAGTTGCAAGGTTCGGATGCGGGCAGGTTGCGTGATCCTCACATCCCGCGTATCCCTCCAGTAGTCGTCGTTGCCTGCTGGGCCCTTGGCGCGCTCGTCTTCGCTCTTGCGCCCCAGGGCTCGGAGGCGAAGACCCCGATCGCCACGGTCTTCTCCCTGTCTGCGGCCGCCTTCGCCGCCTTGGCCCTGCTCGGGGCCGCGCCGCGCGCGGAGGGCCACGAGCGGGCATTCCTGCGGCTCATGGGGTTGGGTATGGCCTGTCGGCTTGCCGGGAACGCTCTCTGGAGCGCGTCGCACCTCTTCGGGTTCGGAATTGTCACGCCGGTAGCCCCGCAGGACATCGCCTACGCCATCTCATATCCTTTGCTGGTGGGTGCGATGCTGCACCTCGTGGCGCTAACGACGCGCAGGATCACGCTGGTCAGCGGCCTCGACGCGGGGGCGATCATGCTCTCGGTCGGGACGCTCGCCTGGTACTTCGTCCTCGGTCCTGCGGCGGCCGACGCCGGGCTCGGGAGCGTGCGCGAGGCCGTTGTGGCCCTCTCCCAGCCGGTCTGCGATGCGGCCCTCCTCTTCCTCGGTCTCGTTGTCGCCTCGTCCCGGATCGGACCCCGTTTCTCCGTGTTTCTGAACGGGGGTTTCGTCGCGCTGCTGCTCGCCGACGCCGCTTACCTGGGATTTCGCTCCGCCGGACCCTACCAGATCGGCAACTGGCCCGAGATGTTGTGGGCACTCGGCATGATCCTGCTCGGCCTCACATCGACGACCTCCCCTGAGATCCCCGCCGACCCGAACGTCAGACGGATACAGCCGTGGCAGATAATCTTGTACTGGCTCGGCCCGCTCTCTCCACCGGTGCACTTCACGATCCTGCTCCTCTGGGGCGCGATGAACCCGTCGCTGCCGGCGTACGTGCTCGCTGGATGCGCGGTGCTCCTCCTGTACATGGCCCTGCGCGTCGGGCTGGTCTCGTCGGTCAGCAAACACCTGGGTCAGGAGCGGGAGGAATCGGCCCGTGAGAAGGAGCAGAAGCGACTCCTCTACGAGCTACACGATACGGTAAAGCAGAACATGCACGGCGTCTCGCTGACGCTGCGCACCGCCCTCGATGCCGAACGCCGTGGAGACCGCGAGGAGGCGGTTGAGATGTTCGGGACGGCCCTGAGAGCATCCAGGGAGGCAGAGTTCAGGATCTCACGCCCCTACGACGAGCTGGCTGCCCTGCGTGGCGAGAGCCCGCCGGGGGCCGGAGATTTCCTCCGCCAGCGCCTGCAGAAGTTCGAGGAGTACTTCGGGGTGAAGACCCACGACGACCTCCAAGCCTCCCTGGAGGTACTGAACCCGGCCGAGACCGCGGCCCTTATCAGGGTCTTCGTCGAGGCGTTCTGGAACGTCGCCAAGCACTCCGGCGCGAGCAACATGTACCTGGAGTCTCGTCGGGTAGGCTCGTTGCTGATCATCCGCGTTCGGGACGACGGCCACGGCTTCGACACGGGAAAGCCGCCGCAAGGCCTCGGGTTGGAGTACATGCGCCGGCGTGCCGGGGAGGTCGGCGCGGATCTGGATGTGATCTCCACCCGGGGACGCGGGACGAGGGTGCAGGTGAGGTTCCGCAAGCGCCTGGACGCCTCCGGCCCGCGGCACGGTGATTAGGCCTACTCCTCGTGATTGCGCTCGACGTAGCGGTTGGTGATAGGCATCCGCCTGTCGCGGCCGAAGGCCCGGCCCGTGACTTTTATGCCCGTCGGAGCCTGTCGGCGCTTGTATTCGGCCCTGTCCACTAGTTGTACGATGCGCCGCACATCGTCCTCGGCGAAGCCTGAGGCCACGATCTCCGCCACCCCCCTGTCCTCCTCGATGTAGGCCTCGAGGATGGGATCGAGGACCTCGTAGGGCGGCAGGGAGTCCGTGTCGCGCTGGTTCTCGCGCAGCTCGGCGGTTGGCTCCTTGGTCAGGACGGAGTCGGGGATGATCTCGCGGTTCTTCCTCTCGTTGAGGTGCCGCGCCACCCTGTAGACGAGGTTCTTCGGCACGTCCTTTATGACCGCGAAACCACCCGCAGAGTCGCCGTAGAGGGTCGAGTAGCCCACGCTCATCTCGCTCTTGTTGCCCGTAGAGAGGACGATCCAACCGAACTTGTTCGAGAGGGCCATCAGGATGTTCCCCCTGATGCGGCTCTGCAAGTTCTCCTCAGTCACGTCCTCGGGCAATCCCTTGAAGGCGTCTTTCATCATCTCCCTGTAGGCGTCGAAGGCCGGCCCGATGGGGATGGTCTGGGTGTCTATACCGAGGTTCTTGGCGAGCGCCGCCGCGTCGGTGTTGCTCTCTTCGGAGGTGTAGCTGCTCGGCATGAGGATGCCCGTGAGGTTCTGGGGACCTAAGGCTTCGACCGCGACGGCAGCGGCAAGTGACGAGTCTATGCCTCCCGAGAGACCGAGCACGGCCCGCGAGAAGCCGTTCTTGCGGAAGTAGTCACCGAGGCCGAGCACGAGCCCTTCTAGCACCTCGTCCTCCTCCGAGAGGGAAGGCTCCACCCTCGGTTCGACCGGCTCCGCTGCGGCCGGCTCGTATCCCGGAATCCTCACTATCTCGGGCGTGTGCTCTGTAGTCTCCTTGCGCGGCCTCGGATCGTGGAGGCGTTGCATGAGCGAGTGATCCGGGTAGAGATCGACGAGCAGCAAATCATCCCTGAACTGGCCGGCCCGCGCCACGAGGGCGCCCTCTGGGTCGAAGACGACCGAGTGGCCGTCGAAGACGAGTTCGTCCTGGCCGCCCGTCAGGTTGCAGAATACGACGTAGCAGCCGTAGTCCGAAGCCCGCACGCCTAGCATCCGCTCGCGGAACACGCCCTTGCGCCTGTGGTAAGGGGAGGCCGAGATGTTGAGGAGCACGCTCGCCCCGCCGAGCGCCTGCTCGCGCGCGGGCCCACCGGGATACCAGATGTCCTCGCACACGCTCACGCCGACGAGGGCGCCGCCCAGATCGAGGATCGGGGCGCCCGAACCCTCCCTGAAGTAGCGGTTCTCGTCGAAGACGCCGTAGTTAGGCAGGTAACGCTTGTGGTAGCGATGAAGTACCTCGCCACCGGATACCACGGCGCAGGCGTTGTACAGGTCGGCGTCAAGGTCCACGAAGCCCACGGCGGCCACCACATTCTCGGGAACCCGCCTGGCGAACTCGTCGAGCGCCCTGATGTTCTCCTCGATAAAGCTCGGGCGCATGAGGAGGTCCTCGGGCGGATAGCCGGGGATGGTCAACTCGGGGTAGGCGACGAGCTGTGCGCCCGAATCGGTCGCCCGCTCCATGGTGTCGGCCATCTTCTCGACGTTCCCCCAGATGTCTCCGACGGTGGTGTTGATCTGGGCCAGCGCAACCCTCATGCGCTAAATATATCGCGCCGGACGTGTTCCTGCCGGCACCCGTCCTAACCAACCTTCGGTTAGAATCCCGCGCGATGGCCGCCTGAAAGCATACCCCCGCTGATGCAGGAGCCCTGGCCGCGGGCCTCCTCGTAGACGCCTGCCGGCCGCACCTCGAAGCCTCACTGCGGCTTCAGGTCATAAGTGACCTGGCGCTGGATCTCGGACGCCGGCTCGAGACCCTCGCCGGAGAAGACTCCGCCGACTCCCTCGTCGAGGCCGCGCTGGCATGCGCCGACCTGGCCACCCTCGCCTCTTGCAATCTCACCGCCCTCCCCGAGTGCGTCGGACACCTCGCGACGGCGACCGTGCACCTGGCGGCAGGCGCTACCCGAGCCCTGATCCCCCTCGTCGAGGCAAAGGCACGAACCCTGGACGACGCGTACGCCGAGAATATGCTCAGGGACACGCGTAGCGCACGCTGGCGGGCCGACCTGGCCGCGAGGCAGATCGAAGATTTGCAAAAAGGAGGCACTCTTTGACCACGGTCGTCATAACCAGCTACTTCGAGGAAGAGTACATCCGTCGCATACGGGAGGTGGACGAACGGTTGCGGGTACTCTACAGGGAGGTTCTGGTCCCGCCTCCGCGGTGGCCAGGAGACCATGTCGGACTAAAAGAGTGGGAGAGAACGCCCGAGAATGAAGAGGCGTTTCTTGCGATGCTAGGGGAGGCCGAGATCCTCTACGACTTCCCCCGCGGTCACGTCGCTGACCTCCTGCAAGCTGCCCCCGGACTTCGGTGGGTACAGGGAAGCATGGCGGGAGCCGGAGAGTTGGCTCAGAAAGCAAGTCTAGGCGATACGGACATCGTGGTGACGACGGCGAGCGGCATCTACTCGGGGCCGCTCGCCGAGTTCGTGCTCATGGCGATGCTCCAGCATGCCAAGGGGCTCGACCAACTCCGCAGCGACAAGGACGCGAAGGTCTGGCGGCAGGGTACGGTGGGCACCCTCGAACGCAAGACGCTCTGCGTCGTCGGGATGGGGAGCATCGGGCGCGCCATAGCCGGGCGGGCGCGACCCTTCGGTATGCGCGTCGTCGGCGTCAAGCGCACGGTGCGCGAGGACGACGAAGCCAGGGATTACGCAGACAAGCTTTACCCGACGGCGGAGTTGCGCAGCGCGCTCGGCGAAGCCGATTACATCGCCGTTACGCTTCCAGGCACTCCTGAGACGCGACGCCTGTTCGACGCTGGGGCGCTAGCCGCGACCAAGCAGGGTGCGTACTTCGTCAACGTTGGCAGGGGCACCGTTGTCGACGAGGCGGCGCTCGTCGAGGCGCTCGAGAGCGGCCATCTCTCCGGGGCGGCGCTCGATGTGTTCGAGGTCGAGCCTTTGCCTGAGCAGAGCCCGTTGTGGGAGCTCGAAAACGTCATCATAAGCGCCCACACCACGGACGTTGTGCCAGACCTGATCAACAGCGCACAGACCGACCTCTTCTGCGAGAACCTGCGCCGTTACCTGGCCGACGAGGAATTGATCAACGTGCTGGACAAGCGGCTCCACTACTAACAAGAAGCTGACATGCTGAAATGCTTTGCACAGAGGTACAAGATCTCTTTGCAAACTTACGCGAAGGAGACGTAGATCGCGACCGCCACGGCGGTCAGGACAATGCTAAGGACGAGCATCTCTCTCAAGGGTTCACCCCCCTCTACTACGGCTGTACAGGGTCGCGCTCTTGCAGGGAGTATAGCCTCGCGTAGAGGCCGCCCGAGGAGACGAGGTCTTCGTGGGCGCCGGTCTCGGCGATACTGCCGTCTTCGATCACGAGGATCGAATCTACGCTCCTCACCAGCCTGAGCTCGTGGGCGATGACGAACGTGGTGCGTCCTTCGGTCAGGGTCCTCCAGCTCTCCTCGACAGCGGCGGCGGCCTCGGCATCGAGGCCGGATTGGGGCTCGTCCAGGATCAGAATAGGGGTGTCCCTGAGCATGGCCCGCGCGATAGAGATGCGTTGCCTCTGGCCACCGCTCAGGCTCTCGCCACGCTCGGAGAGCACGGTATCGTAGCCTTCTGGCAGCGCCCGGATAAAGCCGTCGGCCCCCGCGAGCTCGGCTATGGCCTCGATCTCCTCCCGGCTCGCCCCTGGCCGCCCGTAGGCTATGTTCTCGGCTACCGTCGCCCGGAAGAGCAAGGGATCCTGCGGCACGAAGGTTATGGAATCGCGCAAGGACTTGAGGGTGAAATCCCTTATGTCTTCCCCGTCGATGAGGACCCTTCCCTCTTGCGGGTCGTAGAGGCGGGCGATGAGGCTCGTGACCGTGGTCTTGCCCGCGCCGCTCACCCCGACGAGCGCGACCCTGCACCCTGCCTCGACGTCGAAACCCACGCCCCGCATGACCTCTCCCGCCTCAACCTCGTAGGCGAAGCGCACGTCCTCGAATGTAACGCGGCCGTCGAAGTCGGGCGCGGGACGGGCCCCAGGAAGGTCCTTCACCGTCGGCTCCGCGTTCAAAAGATCTATGATGCGCTCACCCGAGACGAGTGAGGTGCCGATCTGGTTGACCTGCCGGCTAAGGGCCCATAGCGGCGAGAGAAACAGGGCGAGGTAGGCCACGAAGACGGTGAGGTCGCCTAAAGAGAGGACGCCGGACAGAACCTGCCTCGCACCGAAATAGACTACCAGCGCCGTGCCGAGGCCGCCTACGGTCCCGAGGACGGTGCTGAACTTGGCCTCTATTATCGCGCTGTCCACGCTGGCCCTGAGCGATTCCCTGCTCTCGGTCCTGAAGCGCTCCATCTCGTCCTCCTCGCGGGCGAAGAGCTTGACGGCCCTTATCCCGATTATCGCCTCCTGCATGACGCTGGCGATGGCGCCTTCCCTCGTCCTCACGATCCGCATCCGCTGCACGAGCGCTTGCCTGTAGCGTTTGACGGCGAGGAACAGGAAGGGCACGGTAACTAGGGCGAGCAACGTCAGTTGCCAGTCGAGCCAGAGCATGACGACCATCATCCCGAGCAGGATCGTAACCGAGGAGAACACCTCGACCACCGAGTCGACGAGCATGGTGCGGACCTCTTTTACGTCGCTGGTGACGCGGGTTATGGTGTCGCCCGTGCGCTTGTCGCCGTGGTAGTCGAGTCCCAGGGCATGAACCTTCGCGTACAGCGCCTCCCGCATGTCGAAGACTGTCTCCTGCCCAAGCTTCTGGAGCATGTAGCGCCGGAAGGAGGCGACGCTCCTCGTTACCGTGAAGATCAGAACGATAAGCAAGGCTATCCCGGCGAGCAATAGAGCCTTATCAGCCAGAAGGTCGGGCACCACATCAGGGAGCGGCTTGTTGTCGGTCAGTACGTAGTCGATGATCAGCGCGAGCGGCCACGGCTGCGCGAGGCTCGTCACCGTCTCGAGCAGCAACACGCCGAGCGCCAGCAGAAGCCCGACGCGGCGGGGCCTCAAGAAGGGCGTAAAGTTGGAAAGTGTCTTCTTGGTGCGCCTTAGCCCGGCGCGAAGCTCCTTCAATCTTTTCACCCGTATATGATACCGCACCGCCTGCAGGTAGAATGTGCGAGCTTACCCAACCAGAGCACGGAGGCGAACGTGACGAGAAAGATCCTGGCTGCCGTAGAAGACCTCTTGTTCAGGAGCAAGATCTCCGAGACCGCCTCCAGTCTTGGTATCGAGGCGGCTTTCCCCCGTAACCCCAAGAGATTGCTCGAAGCCCTGCGCGAGTCACCGCCCGACCTGCTCGTCCTCGACCTCAACTCCGCCCGCTTCGAGCCGCTCAAGCTCCTCATGAGCGTGAAGTCAGAGGGCGCGACAAGCGATGTCTCTACGGTCGGCTTCCTCTCTCACATCCAGAAAGACCTCGCCGTTGCCGCGCGGGAGGCCGGCTGCGACCGCGTCGTCGCCCGCAGCGCTTTTACTAAGGACCTTCCGCAGATCCTCGCAGGCCGCGCCCCGGACAACATAGATGAGGCCGGCGTTGGCTGAGGGCGAAGGGTGGGAGCGTCTCGGTAGCGAGAGGCTCCTAGAGAACCCTTACTTCTCGTTACGACGAGACCGCCTAAGGCTCCCCGACGGGGGGATCAAAGACCCCTACTACGTCATCGAGCGCCCCGACGCGGCTATAGTCTTCCCGCTCACCGCGGACGGCGAGGTCATACTCGTTCGCCAGTACCGCCCGCCGCTCGAGATGATGGAGCTCGGCCTGCCCGCAGGGCTCGTCGAAGAGGGCGAGAGACCGGAGAGGGCCGCCCGCCGCGAACTCTCGGAAGAGACGGGCTACACGGGCGGCGCGTGGGAACCATTGGGCTCCCTCGCCTCCTCCCCAAGCCTCAAGGACAACTGGGCATATCTCTTCCTGGCCCGCGGTGTCGAGGAGGCCACGACGCCAGACCCCGATGAGCACGAGCTCGTCGAGGTGGTTCGGGTTCCTGTGAAGGAACTCCCTGACCTCGTGCGCACGGGCAAGATAGTCAGTTCCAGCGGGGTCGCCGCCATAATGCTCGCCCTGGAGCGGTTGCAGGTGTAGGCAAAGAAAGAGCCCGGAACTTGAAGTTCCGGGCTCTTTAGTCTATAGATTGGCGGGCTAGCAGGTAAAGGAGCTGCCGCAGCCGCAGCCGCCCTGGACGTTGGGGTTGTTGACGGCGAAACCGGCGCCCATGAGGCCGTCTACGTAGTCGAACTCTGAGCCCGTGATGTATGGGACGCTCATCGCGTCGACGAGCACCCTGACACCCTTGGTCTCGAAGACCTCGTCGTCCTCGGCGATCTCGTCGTCGAAGTAGATGCTGTACTGGAATCCGGAGCAGCCTCCGGGCCTGACGCCGATGCGCAGCGCGAGGTCTTCCTCACCCTCCTGGGCCATGAGGGTCTTGACCTTCTCGGCGGCGTTGTCGGTGATGTTGACGATGGTCGCTTCCTTCTGCTCCATCAGCACCTCCAGTGCTGTAGTCTGTTTCCCAAGTACAGAAATTATTACACCGCCAACCGTATACTTCAACGCCGCTTTCGCCAGGGCAGGCGCAGCCTTCCACGCAGCGTCTTACCGAGTTGCGCCCTCCTGGCGGACGCGTACTTTCTCGACCTGGCGAGCAGCGAGGATGGGTTGACGGCCCCGAGCGCCCTCCTCCAGCGTGGCAGACGCCCGTAGGCGGTAGAGGCGTCCCGGAAGGCGGAGGATACGTGGTCACTCTTGCTATCGGCGGAGTAGAGATAGTCTGAGTAGGCGAGGGCGAACCGCCGCATCGGGGCCTCCTCAACGCCGGCGGCCCCAGCGAGGATCAGTACCCGCTCCGTGGGGGTCAGCGCGGGCGAGTCGGCCACGATACTCCTGTCCGGCGGCAGCACGTCGCGCAGCCGGCCTGTGAGGTCCATATAGAGATCCTCGGGCCTGCCGCGGGCGAGGAGCGCCCTCTTGGAGAGGGGCACGGCCGCAACTAGCAGCAAGGGCACGAGCACGAGTAGAAGCCACAGCGGAGTACCGTTCTTCCCGGAGCGGCCCGTGGTGGAGTCTTGCCCTGCAAGGTTCTGGTCTTGCTCTGCCTCTCTCTGCTGCGCCCTGTCTTGTGCAAGCTGGCGCTTATCGAGGCTCCGATCCGAACCCTGGAGCCCTCCGGCCGACGGAAGCTCGGGCCTGGGGGCGTTGGCCTCCATCGCGGCGGGCATGGAGAACCCAGGTGTCGGGTTGAAGGGGTACCAGCCGACGCCGGGGAAGTAGGCCTCTACCCAGGTGTGCATGTTGCTTCCCCTGATCAAGTACTCTCCCTGGCTCACCTCTTCTCCCGAGGTGGCCCCGTAGACGACCCGCGAGGGCACGTTCATGTCGCGCAGGAGGAGCGCCATCGATGTCGAGAACTGCGTACAGAAGCCTTCCTTGCCGTCACCCAGGAACTCCTCCACCGCCTTGTCCGCCCTGCGGTAGCTCACGTCGAGGTTGTAAGTAAAGCCGCCGTCGTAGATCAGGTAACGTTCGATCGCACGCGCCCTATCGTAGGGCGTCGCTGGTTCGTATTTGCGCAGGATCTTCTTCGCCGTCTCGTCGACCACGGGCGGCGTGTCGTCGGGAAGCTGGAGAAATTTCTGCTCCACCGATGACGGGTAATCGCTGCCTGCGCCCCTGAGTTGTGCTTTGGTTGGCTGCGGTATCTCCGAGAGCACCTCATAGACATCACCCTCTTCGAAGGGCTCGTCCATCGACCACGAGCCGTCGGAGTTCTCGGTCGCCCCCAGATCCTCGGAGGTATGCACGATCTTGTACCCCCCGAAGATGAGGTCCGTCTGGGCGTTGAGTACCTGCACCCTTTGCAGCACGGGGCGGGTCTCGATGTCGCGGGCTATCTCCTCCCCGTCGTCGGCCCCGGGCTGCGTAGTGTCCGACCACCTGACGCCGTCGAAGTGATCCATGGTCCCGCCACGCCACAGGAGAGGCTCTGAGCTTCGGATCCGCAGCAGCTCGGCCTCCCTCCCGGCCGTAAGGTAATCTCCGACGTCGGCCTGCACGCCGAGCCTGGAGGTGCCGCCCGTCCCGATGCGCGTCCAATCTATCAATCCCGTGCTGAGTGTCTCGTCGGAGAAGGGCATCCTCGGCATGAGGAGCACCAGCGCGACCACGATGGCCCCGGCCACGACCGCGGGGCGGCCTGGACCATCGGGTCCCGTCCCGCCCGTAGAGAGGAAGAGCCCAACGGCACAGACCAGGAATACGGCGAAGAAGGGTCCTGCCCCATCCTCGAAGCTGATGGTCGAGAGGACGCCTATGGTGAGCCCCAGAACGACCACGGAGATGACGGGGCTCTCCTCGTAAAGGGTGGCCGAGGTTGCGAAGGCCACTAGGATCATGACCAGGGGCACGAGCACGACGAAGAGCCCGGGGGAGAGATCGTAGGGTATGGGCTGGACGTACATGGTGTTCGCCGCGTTGTAGATATCGCCCAATGCAACCTGGGCAAACTCCTGCCAGCCCGAGACCGAGAAGAGCTCCTCACCGTAGACCGCGGCCAGCGTATACGCGACTATAGCCGGGAAGAGCAGCACGAACCGCCACCTGCCCGCCGAGCCGACCAGCGCAGCCACAGCCGCGGCGAGGAGTAGGGGCAGCAGGGCCTTGTGCCCGGCTATGATCGCGACCACGGAGAACGCGCCGAAACCCCCGTCGGCGCCGTCGTAAGTCTCGCCCGTGAACAGGATACTGAAGGCTCCGCCGGTCGCCAGGGCCGCGCCGTAGAGCCACAGTCTCGTCTTTGATCCACTCATCGCAGCGCCTCGACCATCCCGGTGCCCGAGAGTCCTGCCACCCCAGTTGGGCGTCTGACGACGCGCACCGTGGCCCCTGCCGCTTCGAGTCTGCCCACGCTCCTGAGGAACTCCGTCTCGCGCCCCTGTGGGGCGTCTGCAGGCACGTGGGGTGTCCTGTAGGTGTACGTCGCGAGGGCGATCACGATTACCGAGACGCCAAGTTCCCTGAGCTTGCGGACGCAATGGGGCAATTCGTCGTCGCGGGTACGTGAGACGAGTATCACACACTCACCGAGTCCTCCTCGCTCCGTGAGCACGCTCTCGCCCAGGTGACGAACCCCGGCGGCGCGCACCGTCGCGAGGAGCCTCATCGCCTCCCAGTAGGAATCGTCGTCGGATCCAAAACCCGTGTCGGCGTCGCCACTGCCCGTAACGAGCAGCCTGAAAGGCAGACCCTCCGTGGCAAGGTGGGTGAGCACCGAGGCCGCTGCCGAGACGGCGTCCTCGACCTCGTTCTCCTGGGTCCTCAGCCCCTCCCTGCGCAGATCCAGGGC
>Ga0126311_10001234_pt1 | contig 12291 bp, 8 predicted proteins | sample Plot61_FD_92539 | JGI IMG/M metagenome (GOLD analysis project Ga0126311, IMG submission 92539) | Serpentine soil microbial communities from UC McLaughlin Reserve, CA, USA - Plot61 | ecosystem: Environmental > Terrestrial > Soil > Grasslands | place: USA: UC McLaughlin Reserve, Lake County...
ACGCGCGAGCACATCCTTTTGGCGCGGCAGGTAGGCGTGCCGGCGATGGTGGTGTTCATGAACAAGGCGGACGCGGTCGACGATCCGGAGTTGCTGGAACTGGTGGAGCTGGAAGTGCGCGAGCTGTTGAGCGCGTATGAGTTTCCGGGTGACGACATTCCGGTGGTGCGTGGCAGCGCGTTGAAGGCTTTGGAAGGTGATCCCGAATGGGAGAAGACAGTAATCGAGCTGATGGCGGCGGTGGACAGCTACATCCCGACGCCCGAGCGCGACATTGAAAAGCCGTTCTTGATGCCGGTGGAAGACATCTTCACGATTCAGGGCCGCGGTACAGTCGCGACTGGTCGTGTGGAGCGCGGCAAGGTGAAGGTGAACGAGACGGTGGAGATCGTTGGTATTCGGCCGACCACAAAGACAGTGGTGACGGGCGTGGAGATGTTCAAGAAGCTTTTGGACGAAGGCACAGCGGGCGACAACGTTGGTTTGCTGTTGCGCGGAGTTGAGCGCAAGGACATCGAGCGCGGGCAGGTGATTTCCAAACCCGGATCGATTACGCCGCACACGAAGTTCAAGGCTGAGGCTTACGTGCTGACGAAGGAAGAAGGAGGGCGCCATACCCCGTTCTTCACGGGTTACCGGCCGCAGTTTTACTTCCGTACGACGGACGTAACTGGCGTGGCGCACCTGCCGGAAGGTGTGGAGATGGTGATGCCGGGCGACAACGTGCAGATGTCGATCGAGCTGATCGCGCCCATCGCGATGGAGAAGGGGCTGCGGTTCGCTATTCGTGAAGGTGGCCGCACGGTCGGCGCCGGCACGGTTTCGGAAGTGATTGAATAGGTGCTATAGACAATAGGGCCTATTCTTAGAGTTTTGAGGTTTAGCTATGCCACGCGATAACATTGTGCTTCAGTGTCAGACATGCAAGAGCCGGAACTACGTAACGACCAAGAATAAGAAGACCACGCCTGACCGCCTGGAATTTAGTAAATTCTGTCGCCGTTGCCGCAAGCATACTGATCACAAAGAGACCAAGTGAAGAATACCCGGAGGGGTATAGTGTCAACGGTTAGCACGTCGGTCTCCAAAACCGAAAGTCCGGGTTCGAATCCTGGTACCCCTGCCAAAGTTGAGCGGAGCATCAGCACAGAACCGAAGTTCAGGAGTTATGGCTGAAACAGATAATCCAGAGGCACCAATAGTTGCGCCGCGCGCGGCGCGCTTTGGTGAGGGACCGGAAGGCAAGCCTGCTCGCCGCGAGCGAGCGCAGGCGTCGCGGAAGCCAAGGTTTTACGAGCGTCTATCGGAGTTCCTCCACGATGTTCGGGCGGAGATGCGACGTGTCTCATGGCCCACCCTGAAGCACGTGCAGAACACGACCATTATCACGGTCATCGCGGTTATCTTTTTCGCTATTTACCTGTTTTTAGTGGACCAGGCGCTTTCGCGATTGATTATCGGTCTGGATTGGGCGCTTGAGAAGTTAGCTAGGCTTTTAGGGCTCGCCTGAGGAAAAGAGTTTGTGATGCAGCAGTGGTTTATCCTCCATACGTACTCGGGGCACGAGAAAAAGGTGCGCGACAGCCTGAAGGCGCGCATCCGTGACACGGATCTCCAGAACGAGATTACCGAAGTCCTGGTGCCGACCGAAACTGTCGTCGAGATGCGCGGGAACAAGCGCATTGAATCGGCGCGCATGTTTTATCCGGGTTATGTGCTGGTGCAGATTGATTGCGATGAGCGTGGGCACATTCCAGACAATGTGTTTCACATGATCAAGTCGACGCCGAAGGTGACGGGCTTTGTTGGTGGTCACAATCCGACACCGCTGACGCCTCAGGAAGTGGATCAGATCGTCAATCAACAGGCAGAAGCTGCTGAAAAGCCGAAGCCGAAGTTTTCGTATACGGCCGGCGAGACGGTGCGTATCAAGTCGGGGCCGTTCCAGAGTTTTACCGGTAAGGTTGAAGAGGTTAATGAGGACAAGTCGACACTGAAAGTGACGGTGACGATTTTCGGCCGCTCGACGCCGGTTGAGTTGAATTTTTTGGACGTTGAGAAGGTAACGTTCGCTGAGGAAGAATAGGTCTTACGTTTTATAGGTCCTATATTTTAAGAAGATGGCAAAGAAGATTACAGGTTACATAAAGCTACAGGTTCCCGCGGGGAAGGCGAATCCGGCGCCGCCAATCGGCCCGGCGCTCGGCCAGCACGGCGTGAACATCATGGAGTTCTGCAAGGCCTTCAACGCGAAGACCGCCCAGATGGATCCCGACCTGAAAATTCCCGTCGTGATCACGGTTTACGCGGATCGCTCGTTTACGTTTGAAACCAAGACCCCGCCCGCAGCCGACCTTTTGAAGAAGGCTGCTGGAATCGGCAAGGGATCCGGAAAGCCCAATCGTGAAAAAGTGGGCTCGATCACGAAGGCGAAGATCGAAGAGATCGCGAAGACGAAGTTGCAGGATCTGAACACGACGAGTTTGGAGTCAGCGATCAGGACGATCGAGGGCACTGCCATGCAGATGGGTCTCACAGTGGAATAGTCCTGAACAGGACCTCTTTGAGAGGGAGGGATGCAAATCCCGTTTGCACCTCGGAGCATGGAATGAAGAAACACGGTAAGAAGTATCGGACCGCGCTCGAGAAGATCGAGCCCGGACGCAAATACAATCTCGACTCAGCAATCGAAAAAATCAAAGAGATCGCTTTCGCGAAGTTCGACGAGACGGTTGAGCTGACTGTCTGGCTCGGCGTCGATCCGAGAAAAGCCGATCAGCTCGTGCGCGGCACGCTCGTTCTGCCGCACGGACTCGGCAAGACGAAGACAGTTCTCGTAATCGCTCAGGGCGACAAGGTTAGAGAAGCTGAAGAAGCGGGGGCAGATATCGTCGGCGGTGAAGACATCGTCAACAGGATTAAAGGTGGCTGGACGGACTTTGATGCCGTAATCGCCACTCCTGACATGATGCGGCTCGTGGGTCAACTGGGTAAGATACTCGGACCTCGCGGCCTTATGCCCAACCCGAAAACCGGCACGGTCACGCCTGACGTCGTTACCGCGATCAGGGAGACGAAAGCCGGTAAAGTTGAGTATCGCGTCGATAAGACGGGCGTGATTCACGTCGGCGTCGGCAAGGTTTCGTTCGAGCCAGATAAGCTTCGCGACAACGCGAAGTCGCTGCTCGACGCAGTGGTCAAAGCGAAGCCCGCTACAGCGAAAGGCAAGTACATCAAGAAAGTAAACCTCGCTTCGACGATGAGTCCGGGCGTTTTACTGGACGAAGCGGCTTACTCGAAGTAAAGGTGGGGAGCTCAAATGAAAACAAAAGCACAGAAACAAAAAGATCTCGAAGCTCTCACCGAGCAGTTTAAGAACGCCAAAGCCGCGATGGTCGTCGGTTTTCAGAAGATGACGGTTGCGAAAGACCAGGAGCTGCGCAACCAGCTTCGCGAAGCAGGCGTTTCTTACGAAGTCGTGAAAAACACGCTTGCGCGCAGGGCTTCTGAAGGAACCGCGCTGGAAGAGGCGGCCGGACACTTCAAAGGCGTGACGGCCGTGGCGCTCACCGGCGGCGACCCCGTCGGTTTGTCAAAAGCTGTTTCAAAGTTTACTAAGGCCAATCCGGACATTTTTACGTTCAAGGCCGGAGTCGTCGAGGGCAAGGTGGTCGCGCTGAATGAAGTCGAAGCCATCGCCACTCTGCCGTCGAAGGAAGAGTTAATTGCGAAGATTATGTTCCTGATCAATTGTCAGGCTCAGCGGCTGGCGACGGTGATTTCGGCCGTACCACGCAACCTGGCAGTGGTTATCAAACAGGTTAGCGAGCAGAAGGCCGCATAAGGATTTTTGAGGAGGATAGAAAGGTTATCATGGCAGCAACACGCGAAGACATTTTGGAGTATTTGAAAAATTGTTCCCTTCTGGAAGCTTCACAGCTTGTGAAGGACATCGAAGAGACATTTGGCGTTTCAGCAGCGGCAGCGGCTGTCGCAGCCCCGGCGGCAGCAGCGGCTGGTGGCGGCGAAGCGGCCGCAGCAGCGGAAGAGAAGACTGAGTTTGACGTGATCCTTCAGGCGATCGGTGGCAACAAGATCAACGTGATCAAGGTTGTTCGCGAGGTTACTGCGCTCGGATTGAAGGAAGCCAAGGACCTGGTAGAGGCAGCCCCCAAGGCAGTCAAGGAAGGCGTCTCGAAGGAAGAGGCGGAAACGATCAAGCAGAAGCTGTCCGACGCGGGCGCAACTGTCGAAGTTAAGTAGAATCATCCACAGATTGCGCGGATTTTTCTGTGTCATCTGTGTAATCTGTGGACTACCTCGTCGCTTGACACGGAAGTCGTTACTGGCTAAGTTAGGGGAGTATTGAGGCGCTGGCGTTACTCCCAAAAAATTTGACGGAAAGATCCGCCGCTTTTGCGTAACAAGCGGTCAGGGCATTGTGCGCTCTGACCGCGCTTTGGCGTCTTTAATTGGCAATCAATAAAAGGAATCTCACATGTCTGCAAATTTGCTTCAAACAATCAATACGGGGTTAGGAAGACGTACCAGTCAGGCGCCTGAGCGTGAGGACTTCTCCAAGATCGCCACCGCCGTCAAGATTCCCAATCTAATTGAGATTCAACGCGAGTCCTATAATCGCTTTCTACAGATGGACCTGTTGCCGGAAGAGCGCGAAAAGACCGGCCTCCAGGCTGTCTTTCAGTCAGTGTTTCCAATCTCCGACTTCCGCGGCACCGCCACGCTCGATTTCGTCGAGTACCAGATCGGTAACTGGCAGTGTAAATGCGGACGTCTGGAAGGTCTCAACTATCTTCGCTCAAACTGTAAAAGCTGCGGTGCGACGATCAAGGTGAATCCGCTGGCTGCCGGCGAGACGCTTTGTCATCGTTGCGGCACGTTCAACTTCGTTCGCCCGCAGCTTTGCGAAAACTGCGGCGAGCCTGTCGGTCTGAAACACAAACACGACCAGCAGGAATGCCAGGAACGCGGCATGAGCTACAGCGTTCCGCTGAAGGTCAAAATCCGGCTCACTGTCTTCGACAAGGATCCGGACACCGAAGTCATGTCGATCCGCGACATCAAGGAAGAAGAAGTCTTCTTCGGCGAAATCCCGCTGATGACTGACAACGGTACGTTCATTATCAACGGTACCGAGCGCGTCATCGTTTCGCAGCTTCATCGCTCGCCGGGCGTCTTCTTTAAGCGCGGGGCGCTCTACGTCGCGAAGATCATTCCGTATCGCGGCTCCTGGGTCGAGTTTGAATACGACCAGAAGAACCTGCTTTACGTGCGCGTGGGTAAGCGCAAGTTTCTTGCGTCGATCTTCCTGCGCGCGCTCGGTCTCTGGTTCAACCGCGAAAACAAGCTGAAGGATCCGCGGACGGATTCGCAGTTGGAAGACGGTGTGAAGAACTCTTCCTTCACTGACGAAGACATGATCCGCGCGATCTACATCACTGACGAGATTCATCTTCAGGAAGGTCACCTGAAAGTGCAGATTCCCGCCGAGGGACCGACAAACCTCGTCGGCATGAAGGTGGACCATGACATCAAGGGCAAAGGCCCGGATCCGATCGTTCGCGGTGGCAAGAAAGTCGCGACCTCGGCGCTGGAGTCATTGCGCAAAGCCGGCACCACTGAGGTCGAAGTCGACTCCTCGCAGCTCGAAGGTGCGTTTGCGGTCGGCGACATCGTTAACACTGAAAGCGGCGAGATCATTCTCGAAGCTAACAACGAGATTTCGCCTGTGAAACTCCAGGAGATCATCGAAGCCGGTATCACGAGCTTCAGTGTGTTCTTTCCTGAAAGAGACGACGTTGGCCCAGTGCTCTCGCTGACCTTGAAGAAAGACGTCATCACCAAGCCGGTCGACGCGCTGCTCGAGATTTATCGCAAGATGCGTCCGGGCGACCCGCCGACTGTACAAACTGCGTATCGCCTGCTCGAAGCGATGTTCTTCGATCCGCGAAAGTTTGACTTCTCGCGCGTCGGACGACTGAAGTTCAACATCAAGATGGGCAAGCCGGAGCGTGGGCGCATTGACGATCCGCTGCTCTCGGCGACGGACTTCTACGAAGTCGTTTCTCACGTTTTGAAGATGCGCAAGAACCCGTCTGAGTACCAGGCGGACGACATCGATCACCTCGGTAATCGCCGCGTGCGCGCGGTTGGTGAGCTGCTGGAGAACCAGTTTCGCATCGGTCTCGAGCGCATGGAGCGCGCGATCAAGGAAAAGATGTCGATCCACCAGGAAATGCAGACGACGATGCCGCGCGATCTCATCAATGCCAAGCCGGTGACGGCGGCGGTGCGTGAGTTCTTCGGGTCGAGCCAGTTGTCACAGTTCATGGACCAGACAAACCCGCTGTCGGAGATCACGCACAAGCGTCGTCTATCGGCGCTCGGACCGGGCGGTCTCTCGCGTGAGCGCGCCGGGTTCGAAGTGCGCGACGTTCACCCGACCCACTACGGGCGCATCTGTCCGATTGAGACTCCTGAAGGTCCGAACATCGGACTCATCTCGAGCCTCTCCTGCTTCGCTCGTATCAACGAGTTTGGGTTCATCGAAGCGCCGTATCGCAAGGTGAGCGATGGACGCGTTGTCGAGTACGTGCGCGTCATCAATGGCGGCGACACGAAGCTCAAGCCGGGCGATCATATTCCTGAGGAAGATCTCGACAAGGCGAACAAGAAACTCGGCGCCGAGGCTCGGAAGGCCGAGTTTGAGCACTGGCCGTTCTACCTGACGGCGTGGGAAGAAGACAAACACGTTGTCGGACAGGCCAACATCGAGCTCGATGAAAACCGTTACATCGTCAACGAGCGTAACGCGGCGCGAAAAGCCGGCGAGTTCATTCTCGCTCTGCGCAAAGACATCGAATACGTCGACGTCTCGCCGAAACAGCTCGTCTCGGTGGCGGCATCGTTGATCCCGTTCCTCGAGAACGACGACGCGAACCGCGCGCTGATGGGTTCGAACATGCAACGCCAGTCAGTGCCCCTGCTCCGCGCCGAAGCGCCGTATATCGGCACCGGCATGGAGAAGGTGACTGCACGTGACTCCGGCGCTGTGGTGGTGGCAAAACGCGACGGCGTCGTTGACTACGTCGACTCCGAGCGCATCATCGTCAAAGCCGATCACAACGTTGACGGCACGATCTCGCGCGAAGTGACGGCTGACATCTACACGTTGATCAAGTTCAAGCGTTCAAACCAGAACACTTGTATCAATCAACGTCCGATCGTCCACGTCGCAGAGCGTGTTGCGAAGGGCCAGGTGATTGCAGATGGTCCATGTACCGACCGTGGCGAGCTGGCGCTCGGACGTAACGTCCTCGTCGCCTTCATGCCGTGGCGCGGTTACAACTTCGAAGACGCGATTCTCGTTTCCGAGCGACTCGTGAAAGAGGACTACTACACCTCGATTCACATCGAAGAGCTCGAAATCGAAGCCCGCGACACGAAGCTTGGACCAGAAGAGATCACGCGCGACATTCCAAACGTCGGTGAGAACATGCTCCGCGATCTGGACGAGAGCGGCATCATTCGCATCGGCGCTCAGGTGAAACCGGGTTCGATCCTCGTCGGCAAAGTGACACCGAAAGGTGAAACGCAACTGACGGCGGAAGAGAAACTGCTGCGCGCGATCTTCGGTGAGAAGGCCGGCGACGTGAAAGACGCTTCGCTTGTCAGCCCGCCCGGAATCGACGGCACCGTCGTAGACGTGCAGGTCTTCACGCGCAAGGGCCAGGAGAAGGACCAGCGCTCGCTTACGATCGAACAGGACGAAGAAGATCGCCTGCGACGCGACCTTGAAGACGAGATTCGTATCCTGCGCGAGCAGCGCGACGAGCGAATCTACGAGCTGCTTGAAGGCCGCAAGCTGTCGGCGGATCTAACGGCCAACAAAGAAGTATTAATAGAAAAGAACGTGCAGATCACGCGCGAGATGCTGAAGGCCGTCGAGCCGAAGGCGTTGCGCAAAGTCCAACTCGCTTCTTCGCGTTTGGACATCGGCGCGGAAATCAAGGAGTACGAAGATCGCACCGAGCGACAGATCAAGATCCTCTCCGACATCTATGAAGAGAAGATCGCGAAGCTGCGACAGGGCGACGAGCTTTCACCGGGCGTAATCAAGATGGTGAAAGTGTTCATCGCCATGAAGCGCAAGCTGTCGGTCGGCGACAAGATGGCCGGTCGTCACGGAAACAAGGGCGTCATCGCACGCATTCTTCCGGAAGAGGACATGCCTTACTTGCCTGACGGTACGCCGGTCGAGATCGTTCTCAACCCGTTGGGCGTGCCTTCGCGCATGAACGTGGGCCAGATTCTAGAGACGCACCTCGGCTGGGCCGCGCGCGTCCTGGGAGTGCACTTCGCGACGCCGGTGTTTGATGGGGCGACGGAAACTGAGATCAAACAGAAGCTTCAGCTTTCCGGAGCACGTGCCCGCGAGCTCGGACTGCCCGAGATTGTTAACGAATCAGGCAAGGCGATTTTGTACGACGGTCTCAGTGGTGACCCGTTCGAGCAGAAGGTGACGGTCGGATACATCTACATGTTGAAGCTGTCGCACCTGGTCGACGACAAGATCCACGCTCGCTCGATTGGACCATACAGCTTGATCACGCAGCAGCCACTCGGCGGTAAGGCGCAGTTTGGTGGTCAGCGATTCGGAGAAATGGAGGTGTGGGCGCTCGAGGCTTACGGCGCGGCGCACATTCTTCAGGAATTGTTGACAGCGAAGTCTGACGACGTGGCCGGACGCTCGAAGATCTACGAGGCGATCGTGAAAGGCGAAGCTGATTTCGATCCAGGTTTGCCGGAGTCGTTCAACGTGCTCGTGCGCGAGTTGCAGTCGCTGTGCCTCGATGTTGAGTTGATCAACAAGAAGGCACCGGAAGACGGCGCCCCGCAGGACGGCATAGGTGAAGCGATCGTGACGAGCGTCGTGGAGGCGTAAGAATGGTTCCACAGATTACGCAGATTCATCTGCGTAATCTGTGGATGGAACAAACGGAGAAATCAAAGTGTTTCGATTCCAACAAGAAAAGACGCAACTGGCGCCAGATTTTGAAGCTATTCGTATCTCACTTGCGTCACCGGAAAAGATCCGGCAGTGGTCGCATGGTGAGGTGACCAAACCAGAAACAATCAACTACCGCACCTTTAAACCGGAGCGCGACGGGCTTTTCTGCGCGCGTATCTTTGGTCCGGTCGCTGATTGGGAGTGCCTCTGCGGCAAATACAAACGCATGAAGCACCGCGGCGTGATCTGCGACAAGTGCGGCGTGGAAGTTACCCAGGCGAAGGTGCGACGCGAGCGTCTGGGCCATATCGACCTGGCCAGCCCGTGTTCGCACGTCTGGTTTTTCAAAGGTCTTCCCAGCCGCATCGGCCACTTGCTCGACATCCCTTTGCGCGAGCTCGAAAAGGTTCTTTATTTCGAGTCGTACATCGTGATCGATCCGGGCGACGTGCCCGGATTGAAAGAGCGTGAGCTGGTGAGCGACGAGCGTTATCGTGAGCTCGTGCGCGACTATCCCGCGCAGTTTGTCGCGAAGATGGGCGCGGAAGCGATCAAGGAACTGCTCGGGATGGTCAACGTGGAAGAGCTCGCCACCGATCTGCGCAAGCGGATGAAGGAAGAGACTTCGCAGCAGAAGAAGTTGAAGTATTCGAAGCGTCTGAAAGTCGCGACCAGCTTCCTGAAATCTGGAAACCGGCCTGAGTGGATGATCCTCGACGTGATTCCGGTGATTCCACCTGAGCTGCGGCCGCTCGTACCGCTCGACGGTGGACGCTTCGCGACTTCGGATCTCAACGATCTGTATCGTCGCGTGATCAATCGCAACAACCGTCTCAAGAAACTGATGGAGCTGCGTGCGCCGGAAGTCATCGTGCGCAACGAAAAGCGCATGCTTCAGGAAGCGGTCGACGCGTTGTTTGACAACGGTCGTCGTGGACGTGTGCTGCGTGGTGTGAACAATCGGCCGCTGAAGTCTTTGAGTGGAACACTCAAAGGCAAACAGGGACGTTTTCGTCAGAACCTGCTCGGCAAGCGCGTAGACTACTCCGGGCGATCAGTTATTGTTGTCGGCCCCGAGTTGAAACTGCACCAGTGCGGTCTACCGAAGAAGATGGCGCTCGAGCTGTTCAAGCCATTCATCTACAACCAGCTCGAGAAACAGGCACACGCCGCCACCATCAAGCAGGCACGCGAGATGGTTGAACGGCAGGAGCCTGTAGTTTGGGACATTCTCGAAGAAGTGATTCGCGAGCATCCGGTGCTTCTGAATCGCGCTCCGACCCTGCACCGTCTCGGCATTCAGGCGTTTGAGCCGGTCCTCGTCGAGGGCAAGGCGATCAAGATTCACCCGCTCGTGTGTACGGCGTTCAACGCCGACTTCGACGGCGACCAGATGGCGGTCCACATTCCGCTCAGTCCGGAAGCGCAGATCGAAGCGGCTGTGCTGATGCTTTCGAGCAACAACATCCTGAGCCCTGCGAGCGGCCAGCCAATCGCAGTGCCTTCGCAGGACATCGTGCTCGGTATTTACTACCTGACTCGCGATCGTCCGGGAGCAAAGGGCGAAGGTCGTGTGTTTGCTTCGCTTGAAGAAGTGCTGCTGGCGCTCGACGCCGGTGAAGTCACAACGCAAACGCCGATCAAACTCCGCATTCAGGGCGACTTGATTGACCTCGTGCAGGAACACGATCCGCAGGACATCCTGCGTGCGATAGTTCAGGACGACGTGCGCCGCGTGATTAACACAACCGTCGGGCGCGTCATCTTTAACGATTCGATACCTGCCGGCTTGCCCTTCATCAACGGTACGTTGAAGAAGAAAGGCCTCCAATCGCTCGTTAACTACTCGCACATCCGGCTGGGCCATGAGATGACCGTCAAGATGCTTGACGATCTCAAGACCCTCGGCTTTCTCTACGCCACAAAAGCAGGAATCTCCATTGGCATCGACGATCTGGTAACTCCACCCTCGAAGAAAGGACTTGTCGACAAGGCTGACAAGGACGTTATCGCCGTGGAACAACAGTATCTCGACGGCGTTATCACGAATGGTGAACGTTACAACAAGGTCATCGCCATCTGGTCTGAAGTCACTGACAAAGTGGCCAAGGAAATGTTCAAGGCGATGGACGATCGTGAGAAGTCGTCTGGTGAATTGAATCCAATCCTGGTGATGAGCGATTCCGGCGCGAGAGGCAGCGCACAACAGATTCGGCAGCTTGCCGGGATGCGCGGTTTGATGGCTCGCCCATCGGGCGAAATCATCGAGACTCCGATTCAGGCCAACTTCCGCGAAGGTCTGAACGTGTTGCAGTACTTCATCTCGACCCACGGCGCTCGCAAAGGTCTGGCTGACACGGCGCTAAAAACCGCTGACTCGGGTTATTTGACGAGGCGACTCGTTGACGTGGCTCAGGATGTAATCATCAGTGAGGACGACTGCGGTACTCTTCGCGGTATTCCTGCCAGCGCCATCATTGAAGGCGGTGAGGAAATCGAGTCGCTGCGTGACCGCATTGTGGGTCGCACGTCACTCGAGGAGGTCGTCGATCCTATAGAAGGTAACATCATCGTCGATGCCAATAACGAGATCGATGAAGACCTGTCTTCGGAGATTCAACGGTCGGGCGTCCAGCGCGTCCGCATTCGTTCGGTGTTGACCTGCGAATCGCGTCGTGGCTGTTGCATCAAGTGCTATGGCCGCAACCTCGCGACTGGTCGACCGGTAGAAATTGGCGAAGCGGTTGGCGTTATTGCGGCGCAGTCGATCGGTGAACCCGGCACGCAGCTCACGATGCGTACGTTCCACATCGGCGGTACTGCGCGTCTTGAAGAGTCGTCGAAGCACGAGGCTCGTCAGGACGGCACAATCAAGTATCTCGATCTACAGACGGTCAAGAGCCGAAAGGGCGAGCGCATCGCGATGAATCGCAACGGCTCGGTCATCATCATTGACGATCGTGGCCGTGAAGCCGCGCGTTACCAGATCGTTTACGGTGCGCACATTCTCGTTGAGGACGGCGCTCGCGTGACGCAGGATCAACTGATTGCCACGTGGGACCCGTTCACGTTCGCAATCCTGACTGAAGTCGCCGGACACGTTAAGTTCCAGGACTTGAAGGAAGGCGTGACGTTTGACGAAGAAGTGGACGAAGTAACCGGTCAGTCGCGCATGGTCGTGAAAGACTCGCCCGACGAGAAGAAACAGCCGCGTTTCGAAATCCGCAGCGCCAGCAACAAGGTGCTGAAGACTTACCAGA
>Ga0126311_10001235_pt1 | contig 12289 bp, 13 predicted proteins | sample Plot61_FD_92539 | JGI IMG/M metagenome (GOLD analysis project Ga0126311, IMG submission 92539) | Serpentine soil microbial communities from UC McLaughlin Reserve, CA, USA - Plot61 | ecosystem: Environmental > Terrestrial > Soil > Grasslands | place: USA: UC McLaughlin Reserve, Lake County...
ATGATCTCGCCCGATCCGCATGGATTTTTCAAAGATACGGCGAAAGCCCAGAGCTGGGTTTGCATCATAGATTTCAAACACCGCCGCAGATTGCGAGCTGACCAGATCGTCCAGCACACCCAGTGCGCCAATAATCATGCCCCCGAGGAGCAGGCCGCGCAGGTTAATGTTGACCGGAGAGAACTGTATCAAGAACAAGGCAGTTTCCTGGCCGGAACCAGTCAAACGTGTCAGCGATACGAATATGACGGAGAGAAGGCCTGTCAGCAACAATGCCAGAACCATGCTGAGTACAGAGGCGTGGGTTTTCATGTTCCATCCGTACGTCATATAAAGCGTGGTGCCCAGCATGATTGTTGCTCCGATCAAACTGACAAACAGCGGGTCCTCGCCAGCCAGGATATGGGGAATAATATAGCCGGTGATCATCAGCATGCTGAATGCTAATGCCAGCAGGCTTCCAACTGCCTTCCAGCGTCCCAAAAGAAGGATCGCCGATATGAATACGCCAAGTAGCAAAAGCAGTGGATTTGTACGAACATAATCCACGTAGTAGGCACTCAACATTCCGGTGGGATCCTGTCCGATCATGACAAAAATCTCGTCGTCGGGCACCAAGCGATTGGTGTCGTTGCGCAGCTGACGTTTGCCGTAATCGACCTCCATTAACAGGCCCTTATAGTCGCCTTCGAGTAGCTCGACGTCCAGCACCTGATAGGGTTGTTGGTTCTCCCCGAGCGTGATCTGCCCCTCTTCAAGGATCTTTGTCACACGGGCCCGAATCATTTGGGAACCAAATGCGTTTTGGTCCTGCACAATTGAAGAGGGCTGAAAGAAGTATGGGATGCCCCAGATGACAAACACAACAGTAGCGGTCACGAGTCCGACCGCAGAAACAACAAAAGGGAAAGGAAGTTTTTTCATAAGCAGTAGTAAGGTTGGGGGAAAGACGAATTTGTTCAGGCAATAGACAGTGCGCTACTGTCCAGGCCAAGTAGCTCTTATACCATAGAACGCCATGAACGCTGATGTTTACCGCTTGATACTGGGCAAGTAGTGTGTGGGCATTCTGCGCAGCCTTTGCGCAACTGTATTCAATGGGGACGATGCTGTGTGCTAATGAGGCTCACCAAACCAGTTCCAGACGTCCTAAGACTTATTGGCCGAATTTAGGAAAACCAACCAGATGCTGTCGTGGCATCGTTAGTGCGCGTTGGCTGTAATTTACGCTTGCAACGTTATGGAGTTCATGCTGCGCGTTCACAATCCGCCGCCACATTGATGAGCTGACTCATCAAACCAGCAGTGATTATTCAAAAAAGATGATGTCAAAATGTACACACATAGGCATGGTCATCAATCCCCTGGCAGACAGCGTGATTACCCATCCTTGTTATGCAGAATTCCCGGTAAAGCCAGTTTCCGAAACATTTCATCCATTTGTTCAGGAGAATAGCTCATCTTATTAACGTCCAACCACCACTTGACCAGGGACAGGAAACTACCGGACAAGAAATTCGCAATGACCGTAGTTGGCACTGCATAGGCCTGCCCACTTGCCAAAAGGCGTTGTTCAATTTTCTCGCTCATGGATTTCTGCAAATGCTTGGTGAGCACATCAACGCCGGAACCCCAGGCAAGTATCTTGTAGAGTTTCCACTGCTGCTTGATATGTTGGAACAGACCCAGGCTGGGAAAGTACGGGTTTCCACTGGAAAGCTCATATGGAACGTGCTGACTGAGCAGGTCAACCAGCCGATCCATTTGGCTGGCAAACAATTCGTCTTTATCTGCATAGTGAGAATAAAAGGTGGAGCGCCCTATGTTGGCGTGCTCGATAATATCCTTGATGGATACAGCATCGTAGCCTTTTTCCATCATCAATTCCACCAACGCATCGCCGAGGGCCTGGCGCGTGCGCTGGCTCTGGCGGTCATTTTTGACCTTCATAAGGATCTCCAGCTTTGAACATTTCGAAAGGATTGTCCATTAATGGACATTTTAACAGGATTGATGATTGATTCCAAAATCGGTGCTCGATAGAATGCATGCAAAGAAAAGAGGTAAAAAATGCACACACATACACACGAATCGCCTGCCCAAACCGAAGGACGCATGATCCGTTGGGCATCATTTTACGATGGATTTGCAAACATCATGACATTGGGTCATATTCGCCGACTCCGAGCTCTGACCGTGGATGCCGCACTCCTCAAACCGGGTGAGAAAGTTCTGGATGTGGGCTGCGGCACTGGCGGTGTGACCATCCCTGCCAAATTAAGGGTTGGGGATAAAGGGAGCGCAGCGGGCATAGACCCCGCCCCGGAGATGATCGCCGTTGCGCAAAAGAAAGCGGCTCGCGCAAAGCTGGACGTTGATTTCCGCGTCGGTGTGATCGAGTCTCTGCCTTATCCTGATGCCTCGTTTGACGTCGTTACTTCCAGCCTAATGATGCATCACCTACCGAAAGATCTGCAAGTGAAAGGCTTGGTTGAAATCAGGCGCGTTCTCAAGCCAGGCGGACGGTTGTTGATCGCGGATATGATCCGCGTGAGTGCATCCCTGCATGACCGGTTGTTTGGCATCCTGACATTGCATGGCGGTCAGGGTCAGCGCTTTGGCATCAAAGAATTGCCGGAATTGGTGACATCGGCGGGATTCGAAAACGTTCAGCAGTTAGATGAACGCTTCCTGACGATTGGCTTTGTCCGCTCGCTCAAGCCCGTGACATAACGAGCAGAATATCCCGAAGATTTGAGCCATATCTTCGGGATGATTTCATTCAGAGGAACTTACAACATGAACGAAACTGAACGCAAGAGTACTATGTGGCGCATAGTGATCTTCTCGGTCTTCGCAATTGGGTTGGCTTGGCTCGGTCCAGTGTGGGGAGGCAGCCCCGCTTCGCCAGGACTCGGATTCATCCTTTGGGGCATCGCTCCCATGCTTGTTTCATTGATCTTGCGCTGGATAACGAAAGATTGGTCTGATCTGGGAGGCAAGCCTGCGTTCGAAAAAAACGCAAGGTGGTATTGGGTTAGTCTTTTATTCTTCCCCGTGATCATGGCGCTGACATTGGGCGCTGGTGTTTTGACGTCACTCTCTTCCGTATCTGAATTTTCGATTGGAAAGTATTTTCAAACGTCGCTGATAGCGTTGCCGTTCTTTCTTATTTTTGCTGTCTTTGAGGAAGTGGGCTGGCGTGGGTATTTATCCCCCAAACTGGATTCGCTTGGACTCAATCGCTTTGCGGCATCCGCATTTGTTGCACTGGTGTGGGCCACGTGGCACATGCCCTATATTCGTGAACTGACGTGGGTCTACAGTTCAGAAAATTTAGCCACTTTCATTCCTCGCTTCTATCTGGTGTGCTTTGTCCTGGCGCTGGTGTACGATGAGATCAGGTGTATTACAGGCACGTTCTGGCCTGCCGTGTTAATGCACGGCGTCGGGAATGCATTTGGGCATCCCCTCGTAGCTGGATATATAACCTACGCAGCAGGGATGGAGTATCTTGGCTCGATCAGTAACGGACTTATCATGATTGCTTTCGTTGCCACTTTCAGCATTCTCATAAACCGATGGCGGTCAAGGGAATCTATCTTATCAAAATCGTTCGCCTAAGAAAACGTGCATGAGGGATAGGCAGCATGTATGCAGATGAGCAAGCTTTCGTCCGCAAACATGAGTTGATGTCTAGGTTCCTGGCCTGCCTTGCAGTCTTCATAACTTGAGCGACCCGTGCTCGTTTATAAAAGTGATGTACTTCTACAAAATATGTGATATTTCTCCAATTGTAGATATGGTATAGTTTTTGAGACCGGAAGTTTTCATTCCTTGGAGCTTCCTCCAACTCAGGATTACCGGAGATGAAAATGGATGATAAACATGAACACGACGACAGCCATGTGCACGATCAGCAACAGCACCACGGACATGGAGATCACAACCACGATCATGCTGTCCATGATCACGACCATGACCATTCGCACTCCAGCAATCCCGTAATTGCGTGGCTCCAGCATTTATTCACACCCCATAATCACGGTCACCACCAAGCCGCGCTAGATCCCAATCTCGCTACAGATCGCGGCATGTGGGCGTTGAAAATCTCTCTCGTTGGACTGCTTGTCACGGCCGTCTTTCAAGTATTTGTCGTAGCAATCAGCGGAAGCGTTGCCCTTCTCGCGGACACCATCCATAACTTCTCCGATGCACTGACCGCAATCCCGCTTGGACTGGCTTTCTGGCTCTCACGTCGAGCGCGCAATAAGCGTTACACGTATGGTTATGGACGTGCCGAAGATATTGCCGGCGTGATTATCGTGTTAATGATTGCCTTTAGCGCTGGGGAGGCGATCTATCAATCCATCCTGAGGATCATTAATCCGGAACCTATCAGCAACCTCGGTTGGGTGGCGGCGGCAGCGGTTATTGGTTTCCTGGGCAATGAGCTGGTGGCCGTGTTTCGTATTCGCGTTGGAAAAGAGATCGGATCCGCCGCATTGGTCGCAGATGGATATCATGCCCGTACCGATGGCTTCACATCATTAGCCGTGCTAGCCGGGGCTGTGGGGGTTTGGCTCGGCTTTCCTCTACTTGACCCCATTGTCGGACTGGGGATCGGGGCTGCAATTCTTGGTATTGTCTGGAAGTCCGCACAGGATATGTGGCACCGTCTGATGGATGCGGTGGACCCAGAGATCCATGAAGATTTTAGGCACACGGCCTCACATGTACCGGGTGTACTGGACGTCCACAATACCGCGCTTCGCTGGTTGGGTCACCGACTCTACGGTGAGATGCATATCACCGTGAATTGTCAGCAGACCACACTGCAAAGTCATTTGATCGCCGAAGAGGTCCGTCATCGCCTATTTCACGAACTGCCCGCACTCGTGGAAGTTATTGTTCATACGGATCCATGCGAATGTGATGAGACTATTGAATATCATCCAACGCGGCATCATTACTATTTATCTGCTGCCGACTAAGGCTTCCAATAAAGCACATACAACCAGGATCTATCACACAAGAAACCTGTTATCTTGAAGTAGATCTAAGAATCAAAAAGGCATCTTGCGAAACGCAAACCAAGAGTGGAGACTTGATTTTGAGTCTCCACTCTTCATGCTACAGCAGGGATGGAATCACAAAGTCATTCTGCTTCCTCTTCACGATAGATTAAAGCCTGTAATTGGCTATTTACATCAGCAATAATTACTTTATCGCCCTTTACAAGTTTGCCGTGATAGGGCCTGTCCCCGGCGACGGCGGCCCAGCCACTCAGAACAAAAGGAACAGGGCCCTCAGCAGTCATCCATTCACCGTTGTACTTTCGCGCGAAGTGCAAATGAGTACCGGTGGAGAAGCCGCCCTCACAGGATGCATGTCCAATGCGATCATTCATCTCAACCCACTGATCTTTCGGAACACGATCTTTGTTAGCAACATGCATATACAGAATATTCCATCCAGTTTGCTCCGACCCATCACCATCCATATCCACGACCACGAGGCCGGGGCCAGATCGTACAACAAGGCCTGGCGCAGCGGCGACCACCCATTGGGGTGCCACGCCGCAACCCGTTTTATCGCTCGCCGGTGCGAAATCCAACGCGGCCAGGGGGCCATCATGTTCCCATGCGGCATGCGGTCCTCCGGTAAATGTCCATGGCGAGTTTATTTCGAACGGTAGAACCATGTCAGGTTGGCTTAGACTAGGCGGAAACAGGTGACCAATTCGATCTGCTCGAGCCCAGGGATCCCCAAACATATCTTGGTAATAGGACGCAAATCCACTTGTTTGATCCATGATCCTCAGCCATTCATTCAAGCTGTGCTGGCGAGAGAAAAAATACATCAGCGCGACAGTCCCAGCATTTAGATTCGGATCGAGCTTTAGCTTCGTTCCATCGCTGAAATCAATTTCAGTCAGTGTCCCTGTTCGCCAACCGTAATATCCTATCGATAGCTTGCTAACGCCCCATGCCAGTTGCATGAACAACCCTTTGTTCCGAAAATTTTCATGGCCAAATGGATAGTCTGTCCGGAATTTATTTTCGGGTGTGCCGCGCACCCAGCGAGCTTCATAATCCAGAAGGGCAAGCAATAAACGTGAGTTGACCGAGTTTTCATATGCGGTTCGTTCAATGACACCGGCACCCGTGGTCCAGCCGCTGGTACCAAGATATTCTCGATACGAGGAAAGATGGCCACCCGCCTCCTTGACATACGTCAAAATATCAAAATCCAGTGCCGTTGCCGAAAAGACAACTTCATTATCTGGAAGGATCTGTACGGCAGCGGTATATTGAATAGTCTGGTCTCTGCGATCTGGGATGATCAGTAGCGTGCCTACATCGAGCAGTCCATTTACCGCGAGAATCTTGGGAGAGGTAATTTCGCTTACATCCACCCCAAATCTTTTTGCCACCGCTGGAAGCCAATCTCCGCTTTGAGTGTAATACAACAAGGTAGGACTATCAGAAAGGTTTGCCGAAGTATTTTCAATGGATGGAGAGGTGACTTCCTGTGTGACAAAGGCTTCACTAGTAATGGTTGAAGTGGGCGCAATCTCTGTTGATTCACTCACGACAAACGGGCTTACTGCTGTTGGTGCTTCAAAGACATAAACTGGCGGAACTGGCGAGGATGTAGGTGTGTGTCCACCAAGTGGAGTGGGTGTTGCATATTGTCCCCACAGAGAGGTATTTCCGACGCATGAAACAGTCGCAAAACACGTAACGATAAAAAGGCCTAAGATTCGTTTCACAATTCGTCCGTTCAGGGAATTATACTTATTATTAGCTCCCTCGGCCGAATGTGGCGGCAAGTGAAGGATGCGCTTCTTCTACTTGTGGTGTGAGAGGGAGAGCCACTGGACGTGGATGAGCTCAGCCTCCTATTCATACATTCAAACTCACAATTGTTCACGAGCAGAGGCGTATGGGATCACCCACGCATAATATAAGATCACAAGCACAAACAGTCAACGATGGCGTCTTTTGATTATCCCATGAACCTGGTGAGGAGCCAATTAATTTTATCCACGTTAACGCGCCCTATGAAGAGCCATGACTGCCAAGACTAGTGCAACTAGACCAATAAATAGACTAAGGTAAATGAGCCAATTCATCGTTCCCAAGCCGGTGCGCTGCTCTGCTGATGCCAGACTAGGGAATTGAAGTGTATCGGCAGGGCTTACTTCCTCCGGTTCCACTTCGGCACTTATATCTGTGTCTCCTAACCTGCCCCCCAAGATGACCGTATATTGTCCAGCAATAGTAGGCAGAATAGGACCCATAAATTCCCCCGGCGTATCTTCGCCCTGAGGTTGGAGTGTTAGCACCTTGCTCTGTCCGCCGTAAGAAACCATGACAGTCAACGATGAAACATCCTCGACTGGTTGTGGTTCTCCTGCGCTCGTATTTACCACATTGACCAAAATGGCATTCTGTTGTCCGGCGATTGGCGGCTCTTCGATCCAACCTATCTCAAAGTCATAATCACCCACGGTAACATCCTCGTGAGCAAACACCTTTTGAGGGTTCAACACCAGGCCCATCAAGACGATCAAGCTAGCAAACCAATAAATCCTTTTCTTCATCGAAGACTCCGTACGTTCAGAGAAATAAGTTGATATGGGGATTGTAATTCAATTGCTCTTTCCACGAAACCGTCCGAGTTGGAGCCTATGTTGAAGATAGCGATTAGCGTTTTCGATAACGGGCTGAAGATCGACGTATTTCCAACTTATCGCAGAAAAATCAAACCATACGCGCCGGCACTCAGGATAATGGCAGCAATCGACCATTTTGCTTTGAGTTGAAAAAGTGCAAGTAATGCCAGTGCGAAGATCACCCAGGCATGAATGCCAATTACCGTTTCATTCAAAATACTGAGTGCGGTGGCTGCAATCAAACCAACTACTCCGGCCGTGACCCCATCTAGAAACGCGTGGACAGCATTATTTTCCACTAGCCGCTCCACATATTCGTGCCCAATCATTGTAAAGGCGAAGGCGGGAGCAAAAATTCCCAGAGTGATTGCTATTGCTCCTAAGGGACCGCCAGCGAGATAACCGATAAAAGTCGAAAAGATGATCAGTGGTGCAGGAAGCAATCCGGATAAAGCCAGACCGTCGAGAAACTGCGCATTCGTTAACCAACCCCCGGCTTGAACAGCATCGTTTTGCAAAAACGGGATAGCTGTATATGCCCCACCAAAGGTAAGCAAACCCGCGCGTAATCCTGAAACCAGTAAATCGATTGGTGTTGGTGCACCTATTGAAGTTGCGGACGCCGAAGCATTTGGAGTGAAGAGAGACGGGGTAAGTCCAAGAGCCATTACAATCAACCACACAATGAATACCAGTCCAATCCCCAATCCCCAGGTAGCTTTACCGCGTTGTACAACGGCATAAATAAAACCCGCGACCAGAAGGGTGATGAAAAAATTTGCATGCAGCAATTGAGCAACTGCCGTCATCAGCGCAAGTCCCCACAACCAGTGATCCGCATGGAGCGCATGCCCGCCAATCCGATGGACGGCGCGGACGATCAACGCAGCCACGGCAGGCTGCATCCCCAGAAAGATCGCTTGAAATAAAGGCGAGCGAATTCCGTAAGACACATAGAACCAGGAAAGCAGGAACATTAAGAGAAAACCTGGAAGCATAAAAGCTAAACCAGCAAGAAATGCGCCCATGCGACCGCGCGAAAGCATCCCGAAGTAAACACATAATTCATGCGCCTCCGGACCGGGCAATACCTGATAGACAGCCAATACGCGGTTGAAACGCTCATTGCTGATCCATTTTTCCTCATCGACTAGCTCCTGGCGGATCATAGCAATCTGTGCTACCGGACCGCCCCAGGCCAGCAGACCAAACTTGAGAAAGCGCCAGAATAATTTTGGATACGATTCATGCGGAACTTTGGAGGGTGATAAGGTATCGGTCATAACTAATCCTAAAGAAATGAACTATTCACCTAAAAAGACCATTGCGCGATGAGACTCAGGCAAGAACGCGTATACCTTGTTGCGGTCAGCGTCGAATGCAATCGTATGCGCGCCACGCTCTGTTTTCCTAGCTTCTAATTGATTTAGTCTGCTGGTATCAAAAACATCAATGACGCCAGGATTGCCGACCGCAACATAAAGATGCTTCAATTTGGCATTGAAGAAGATGACATCTGGCGTTCCGCTCAAGTCTGCTTGGAGCAGAATTCTTCCCGATGATGCCTCCAGTGCAAATAACTTGCCTTCGTCGCACGCGCAGAACAGTCGATTCGTATCAGGATCAAAATCAAGCCCATGCGGACCTTTCGCTGGAATCGCCATCGTACGAGCGACCCGTGTCGGGTTGGCGGACTCGATGACAACGATTTGGAATGGATCGGCGATGTTGACGTAGAAACAGTCTGCGGTTGGATCAAAGATCGTCCAACGCGTACGTCCAGCGACAGGGATGGAAGAGATCATCTCGCGACGTTCAACATCGACCATGGAAAGTGTGTATGAATCTGGGATATTTGGATCGCCCACATTCGCTGTGAGCAGGAGATTCCGCTTTGGATCGAAAGAGAGTCCGTTTGGGCGGATGCCAACATCAACTTTAGCGGTACCAGCCTCATTGTTCGGGGAAATGATTGAGGCCGTATTTTTGCCTCGATTGGAAGTGAAGATCAAATCGCGTTCGTCCGAAACCAGTGCACCTGCGACGTCGGTCAAATTGGGAATGGAATGCAGGTATTGGTCTGAGGCGCAATCGATAACATCAACTGAATCGTTAGCGGTATGCGCGACGTACAGATGTGCGCGGGCATGATGAACAGCGGCATGATCGAAACCACCTGGCTTAATATGAGCCGGTAGGAACAGATAACCTTTCAACTGAAGACTCATGGCAAATACCGTTTTGAGTAAGGTCTATTTGTTGTCCTTTGCAACATCCATTCGACACCAGGCATACAGCGCGTCGTAAACTTCAAACTGATGTTCAAGATTTTCCATATCCTCAGGGAACCGTAGGCTATAGCCACTGGCAATGGCTTCGAGACCGCGCGCAAGTGGGTCTGTGTCTATGTCGGTACTCACATCCGCGGCATGAACAATCTTCGCCAGGCGCAGCAATCCCGGCTCTTTGAGTCCATATTTGAGAATAATCGACTCAAAAGAACAACGTCCGTCTTCATCATGACCTAATTCAACGCCTGGGGCATCAAAAGGAATTGCTCCTGTTTCTTCGGCAACCTTATCCAACTGGTTGACTGGTACGAATAGAAAGTCCGCTTCGTTATCAATAAAGCGAGTAATAAGCCACGGACAGGCAACGCGGTCAACATGCACGTGGGAACGGGTGATCCATTTCATAGGAAACTCCTTTTTTCACTCTGAATGTCATTGATCAACTGATTGAGGTGCTCCATAATTGCATCGCGGGACTTTTCGTAATTTTCGCTTATCGGTGGCACACCGTCCCAGCGCTTGATTATCCCTTGTTGCTTGTACTCAGCGGGTAGTTCGCAAAACGTGATTACTCGTTGTGCCGAGTATATATCTGCTTCGGTTAATTTTCGGGGAGCTGCCTCTGTTGGTGTTAAGCCGTCTTGAGATAAACCCTTGATTGCCTGTGGAGATAATTCAGGATCAGGATTAGTCCCGCGTGCGATAGCTCGGAGATTTAACTCAGCTTTACTTGCCAAATGTTTGAAATATGCGGCTGCAACAATGCTCTTTGCCGCGCCGTGCTCGCACACAAAGACAAGAATAGGATTTTGATTCATTTGCTTCCCTTCCAATAAAATATCTAGATCAAAGCTCTATGCAATTCTGATAACGAAGCTAATTTCGTGACCACAACGGCAGCAATAATAAGCTGTTCCATGTCTTCCAGATAGTATTGCATATTCTTCATTTTCCATAGGCTCACCGAGAATCCAACCATTACATTCTTTGGAATGACAAAAATAAGCGAACTCGTATTTACTATTACTTGCCACTCTTATTTGTTTTACAAAGCTCCATACATAATTTTCTACAAAACCACCTGGCAGTTCCTGAGAGATTGGCAAGCTCATATTCTGTGGTGCAGGTTTCCAAACATATTCATAAGGCATCATCAACTCTTTTCTCCGCTCCGGAGCCCAGAATGCTGACAGATACTCCTGAAAGACATTCTGAACCCTCTGTAAAACGCTTGTAGGCTGATTGGTTTCAATCGCAGGTTATTTTGCGGAATCCAATTTCAGTTGGGCGTACAGAGCATCATAGATCAAACCGCCCCGTTCCATCGCCTCAAAATCGTCCTTACTGATTTGCCTCAGCCCGCGGCAGATGAGGTCAAGCCCAAGGGCAGCTGGCTCTACCGTGACTTCCTGAACTTCGTCAGCTTCATCCACCATCTGTGAAATTCGTGCGAGGATGGGATCCTTGATTTTGTTTTCTTTTAGAAGCGCATAAAACGTACAATGACCGCCATGATGCGAAAAACGTTCACCTGGGATATCGAACGGTTCACCATTTTTCGGAGATGGTTTCTCACCTATCGGAATGAAAGTGAACTTTGCATCAGGGTCTAGCCAGCGACGGATAAGCCATGCAGAAGCCATTCGATCCACACCGATATTTTCCCAGGTAACCCATTTCATGATTTTTCTCCGCGTTTTGAGGTTAATTTTTCGCGCACATGCAATCCAAGGTCGGAATGGAAGAAATCCTGTGCCGCGGCTTGCTGGTATGCCCGCGAAACTTCCTGCAAATCGACTCTTGATTTTTCAAGCTTCTTTAGTAACTGTGCATAGACTGCATCTACTTGCTGTTTGAATTGCACTGTAAGCGACTCGTCGTTCTCCCCTAAGATCGCCGTGGCTTTCCACGAATGAGCCTCTCCTCCCATTTCCTGGATTTCTGCGGTCAGCCACTGGACCTGCTCCGCCGTGCGCGGATTCTCAGGCAAAACCCAGACTGTTTCATGCAGAAGGATCGCGCCCAATCGTTTCAATTTCCGCCAGATGTAAACGCGCAGTGCGGAAGGCTTGTTGGGTAGTTTGTAGTGAAGTAGCAGCCAATTGGTCATTTTGTGGACGGCCTCGGTACCGACTCTTTTGGTTCTGCGCGGATGATTTCTGTGGATTTTGATGCCTGAGACGAAATAATATCATTATCAGGGATAATGTCTTCTACATTTCTAAAGGCGGGTATGGCATAGCTTATTACTGGGACAAGAATGCCAATGATTGCGGCAAGCAGGATCAGAAGCGACATACCTGCGCCGGGACCGGTG
>Ga0126311_10001237_pt1 | contig 12286 bp, 14 predicted proteins | sample Plot61_FD_92539 | JGI IMG/M metagenome (GOLD analysis project Ga0126311, IMG submission 92539) | Serpentine soil microbial communities from UC McLaughlin Reserve, CA, USA - Plot61 | ecosystem: Environmental > Terrestrial > Soil > Grasslands | place: USA: UC McLaughlin Reserve, Lake County...
CCTCCAGCTTCGCCCAGCGCGGAGAGTCCTTGCGCGCGTGCTCGCCGACCAGCTGGTCCTCGTCCGACTCCAGGCCCGCCTTGTGCAGCTCCTTGGACTCGGGCGAGCCGCGCTGCAGCAGCCACACCGTCAAGAGGATGAACAGCGTGAACTGCAGGTACTCCGACTGCCAGTTCTCGAGCACGGCGACGCCGAACTCGGACGAGAGGACATAGCGCCCCATCGACATCGTCGGGTCGTTGTGGCGCAGCTGGTCCTCGTTGAAGTCGGCGTGACCGGCGAACGCCTGACCGACCAGCGCGCCTAGGAACAACACCAAGAAGACGATCGACAGCCCGTTGTGCTTGAGGAACGCGCGCACGGCTACTGGTGCATCAATCCGACCGCGGAGAAAAGGACGAGTCCGGCGACGATCAGCCCCACATAGACCACGAACATCGTGCGCATGTCAGTCCTCCAGCTCGCAGTCGTAGGGCAGTTGCGGCGCGGTGGGGCGGCAGCCGGCCGCCGAGATCTCCCAGCCGCCTGGCGCCTCGTTCAGGAACAGCGTGCCGCCGGCTGTGACGCCGACCGCCGCGGAGGTCACGTACACGTCCGCCTCGCCGGAAGTGCCGCCGCTCGGCAGCTCCAGGTCCAGGATGGCCTCCTCGCAGGGCCGCTGCTCCTGCTGTTCGAGCTTGCCGGCGGTCTCCTCGCTCAACTGCGCGCAGGCCGCCGCCCCATCGCCCTTGTCGAGCGCGGCCTGGAAGCGCGCGGCGACCGCGGTCGCGTCGTCCGCGCGGCCAGACGCGCCGCACCCGGCGCCGAGCGCGGCGACAACGAGCAGGGGCAGGGCGCACCGGGTGAGCACACCGCGCTTATGCCCGCTCCGGTGGTTTGAGCAACGCCCAGGGGGAGAGGAGAGAGGGGTGGCGGCTCTGGGATCGCTGTGGCTGGACACGGTCGAGCGCGCGTCGCGGCCGGCGCTGGGCGAGGACGTGCACGCCGACGTATGCGTGATCGGCGCCGGTATCACCGGGGTCGCCGCGGCGCTCGAGTTCGCCCGCGGCGGAGCGAGCGTGGTGGTCCTGGAGGGACGGTTCGTAGGCGCAGGCGCCAGCGGCTACAACACCGCCAAGCTGAGCTCGCTGCACGGACTGACCTACGCCGAGCTCGAGCGCAGCCTCGGCGAGGACCCCGCGCGCGCCTACGGTCAGGCCAACCAGCGCGGCGTCGAGCGCGCCTTCGAGGTGGCGGCCGATCTGGACATCGACTGCGACCTGCGGCGCAAGCCGAACCTGACCTACGCCGAGTCCGCCGAGGACCGCGACCGAATCGAGGCGGAGGTCGAGGCGGCACGACGGGCGAGCCTGCCCGCGTCGCTGGTGGAGGAGACCGATCTGCCCTTCCCGATCGACTCCGCGGTCCGCTTTGCCGACCAAGCGGAGTTCCACCCGGTCAAGTTCGTGGAGGGCGTGGCCCAGGCACTGGGGCGGCAGGGAGTGCGCATCCACGAGGGCACGTTCGCGGTGTCGGTTGACGCCGGCGCCCCTTGCCGGGTGGTGACCGATGCCGGCCGCACCGTCACGGCGAGCAGCGTCGTGGTGGCCACGCACCTGCCGTTCCTCGACCGCGGCCTCTATTTCGCCCGCTGCCACCCGGAGCGCTCCTACGTCGTGGCCGCGCCCTACGAGGGCACCGCGGCCGCCCAGGGGATGTACCTCAGCACCGAGTCGCCGGCGCACTCGATCCGCACCCACGCGCTCGACGGCCGCACCTGGCTGCTCGTGGGCGGCGAGAGCCACAAGACCGGGCAGGGCGACGCGCGCGAACGCTACGAGCGGCTCGAACGCTGGGCCCGTGAGCGCTTCAACGTCGACCCCGTGATGCGCTGGGCCACCCAGGACCAGATGCCCGTCGACGGCGTTCCGTACGTCGGCCCGGTCGACCCGGTCTCGAAGAACGTCTACGTGGCCACCGGCTTTCGCAAGTGGGGGCTGGCGATGGGCCTGGCCGCCGCCGAGCTGCTCGCGGCCTGGGTGGACGGCCGCGACCACCCCTGGCGGCAGCTATACGACACCCGCCGCCTGCGCCTGCGTGCCGGCGCCGGGTCGCTGCTGAAGGAGAACGCGAACGTGGCGCTCCGGTTCTTTGGCGACCGCGTGCTGAAGCGCGCGGACGTCGACTCGATCGAGCCCGGCCAGGGGCGCATCGTGGGCGCCGGTCTTTCCCAGCGGGCCGTCTACCGCGATGAGAAAGGCGAGCTACACGCGCTCTCGGCGCGGTGCACCCACCTCGGTTGCATCGTCAATTGGAACTCCGGCGAGGGCACCTGGGACTGCCCCTGCCACGGGTCGCGTTACGGCCCGCACGGCGAGGTGATCATGGGGCCGGCCGTGCGCGGCCTGGAGCGGCGCGAGCCGCCCAGCTAGGACTTGGGGCGCAGCCGGTCGAGCTTGCGCTCCTGCTTGGCGACCTCCCGCTCGAGCTCCCGCGCCACGCGCCGGGCTTCGCGCTCGGCGACCTCGGCCTGCTCGAGCTCCTGGCGTGCCGACTCGGTCGCCGCTGTCGCCGCGGCGTGGTCGGCCTGGGCGGCGGCGAGCGCTTCGCCCGCCTCGGCGAGCGAGCGCTCGGCCTCCACCAGCCGGGGGTCGGGCGGCGCCGGCTTGGCCTGCGCGCGCGGCCGTCGCGCCTGCTCCCCGCTCCGCTTGGCCCCGGCGCGTTCGCGCTTGCGCTTCGCGCCCGGGGCGGACGCGGTCGCTCCGCCGGCCGGCGCGCGCGCCGGCGCCGCCTCGGCCGGCCCGCCGGCTCCGAACGAGCCGAGCCCGACTGCATCGCGCTCGCGCACGAACCGCCCGGCTGCGAGCTCCTCGCGCGCCTCCTGGTCGACGGCCGCGGCGTGAAGCGTCGAGCGGACCCGATCCCTGAGCGCGGGGCCGCTCTTGCCGGTCTCGCTCGCGATGGCCTCTGCGCAGTCGGCGATCGCCGACGTCAACGAGCGCTCCTGCTGCATCGTCTCGCGCAGCACGCCCGCGTCGCCCCCGGCGAGCAGGTCCTCGTGGGCCTCGCGCATGCGCTCCCCGGTGGCCAGCAGCGCTTCCGTCTCGGTACGGCGGCGCCGTACCGCCTGGTTGAGCGCCCATGCTCCGACGGTGGGCTTGCGGAGCGCCTTGATCCGAGCGCCGGCCTCGCGGTCGCCGGATCGGTTGAGGCTGCGTGCGAGCTTGTCCCGCTCGGCGACGAACTCGTCGAGCGGCCCGGCGTAGAGGCGGTCGATCTCCGCTTCGAGATCCATGCCCCAGAGCCTACGCGGCCGTCCAGCAGGTCATACCTATTTCCGTTGACGCCGCCACCCGTTTGGGCTACCTTCCTCTCCCCGGTCAGCGCCCGACCGTCGCGACGCAGAAGAGGAGAGATGGCCTACCTGAACTGCCCCACCTGCCGGCTGACCGTGTACAGCCCCGCGTTCTCGTCGACCTCCGAGGAATGCCCGCGCTGTCGCGCGAAGCTCGGCAAGGCCAGCCGGCTGTTCCGCTCCACGCTCCCGCCGCGGCTGCAGGAGAAAGCGTCGGAGCGCTTGGGTGGGCGCGGGGAGACCGCGCCTGCGCCCTAACATGCCCGCTGTGGAACCCATCCACAGCGACTTGGAAGCCCGCCACGGCGAGGAGCTGGCCGAGATCACGAACGGCATCGTGCGACTGTTCGCCGAGTCGTACGGCCGCGGCCCGACTCGCGCGAAGAGCTACATGCTCGACGACACATACGTGGTCACGGTGCTCCGGGACACGATGACCACGGTAGAGCGCACGCTGGCCGACGGTGGCCACGGACAGCAGGTGCGCGACGTCCGTCTCACGTTCCAGGAGGAGATGGCGGATTCGTTCAAGGGCGTGGTGGAGAAGGCGCTCGCCCGGCCCGTCATTGCCTACCACAGCCAGCTCCTGATCGACGCCGACATCGGCTTCGAGCTGTTCGTGCTGGGCGGGTAAGCGGCCTTCAGCTCTGGTTCTGCTCGAGCTTGCGCGTGTCGCGCGGCTCCACGAACGGCTCGGTGTCCTCGGGGCGCAGCCCGGCCTCGATCGCTCGTCCCCGCTCCAGCTCGGCGTTGAACTCGGCCCCGAGCAGGATCATCACGTTCGAGAGCCAGAGCCAGACGAGGAAGACGATCGGGCCGGCCAGCGCGCCGTAGGTCTTGTTGTACGAGCCGAAGTTGCCCACGTAGAAGGCGAAAGCCAGCGACGCGATCACCCATCCGATCACGGCCAGGACCCCGCCCGGCGTGATCCAGCGGAAGCCGGGCTGCTTGACGTTCGGAGCCGCCCAGTAGAGCACCGCGAACAGGAAGCTCACGAACAGGAGCAGCACCGGCCACTTGGCGATGTTCCAGACGTCGACGGCGGTCTCGCCCACGCCGATCACGTTGCCGGTCTCCTGCGCCAGCCCGCCGCTGAGCGTCACGGCGACCGCGCTCACGGCCGTGAGCACCATCAGCAGCAGCGTCAGCCCCACGCGCAGGGGCAGCGTCTTCCAGAGTGGGCGCCCCTCCTCGATGTCGTAGATCGCGTTCGAGGCGCGCATGAACGCCCCCACGTAGCCCGACGCCGACCAGAGCGCGCCGAGCAGTCCGACGACGAAGAACACGCCGGCGGTGCCCTGGCTGCCCTGGATGTTCTCGATGGCGCTGGTGAAGATCTCCTTCGCCGGACCGGGGGCGACCGAGCCGAGGTTGTCGATCAGCGGCTGCGTGGCGGACTCGCCGATCAGGCCGAGCACCGACACCACGACGATCAGCGCCGGGAAGATCGCGAGCACCGCGTAGTAGGTGAGCGCCGCCGCCCAGTCGGTCAGGTTGTCGTCGGAGAACTCGCTCACCGTGCGGCGCAGCACGCCGATCCAGGAGCGGCCTCTCAAGTCCGTGGGGGTCTCGGCGGTATCGCGGGCCATGCCCACGGCTACCCGTCCGGCGCCGTCCTACTCAGGCGACCTCGGAGAGCGCGGCGACCTCGCGGAACTCGGCGAGCCGCTCGAGCGCCTTGTGCTCGATCCGGCGGACGCGCTCGGGGGAGAGCCCGAGCCGCCGACCCGCCTCACGCAGGGGCGTGGGATCCGCGCCGCCCACCCCGAAGCGCAGCTCGATCACCTCGCGCTCCTGGTCGGGCAGCTGGCCGAGCGCCGTGCGCACGGCCTCGTCGCGCAGGCCGATTTCGACCTCCTCGTGGGGTTCGATCTCGTCGCTGGCGAGCAGATCGCCGAGCTCAGTGTCCCCCTCGGTACCAACCGGCCGCTCGAGGCTCGTAATCGTGCGCATCACCTCGCGCGTCTCGTGCAGCTCGGCCAGCGTGATCTCGGCGCCGCCGGCCACCTCGTCGTCCGTGGGCGCGCGGCCGAGGCTCACGGCCAGCTCGCGCTCGACCCTCGCGATCTTGCGCTCGCGCTGACCGATGTGCACCGGAATCCGGATCGTCCGGCCCTGGTTGGCGAGCCCGCGCTGGATCGCCTGGCGGATCCAGAAGGTCGCGTAGGTCGAGAACTTGTAGCCCTTGCGCCAGTCGAATTTCTCGGCGGCGCGGATCAGCCCGAGGATGCCCTCCTGGATCAAGTCGAGCAGCGCCAGCTCGTGGCCCTGGTACTTCTTGGCGATCGAGACGACCAGGCGCAGGTTCGAGTTCACCATGCGCTCCTTCGCCTCGAGGTCCCCGCGCTCGATGCGCTTGGCGAGCTCGATCTCCTCGGCCGGCGAGAGCAAGGGATGGCGGCGCACGTCGCGCAGGAACAGCTGCAGCGTGTCGCTGGTCATCGTCGCCAGCTCGTCGTGGTTGTAGTGAGCCGCCGGGATCGTCGCGGTCCCGCAGTCGTCGGTCACCTCGATCCCGCGGGCCTCGAGACGGTCCTGCAGCACCTGAGCGTCGTCCTCGCCCAGCTCCAGCTCTTGAATCAGCTCGGCGACCTCGGACAGCTCGATGCAGCCGGCCTCCTCGGCGCGCTGGAAGAGCGCTTCGATACGGCGCTCGGCGGAGCCGTCCGTCATCGTCGGCATGGGAAAGAACTACCCCGGCTAGGACGGGCGAAACGGGTGGCTAGCCGGAGCGGGGGCTGACGAGCCGTATCTCCGCACCCGCCGCCGCCGGCCCGCTCGGCGCGATGCCCAGCTCATCGCAGAGGACGAAGAACGCCTTCGCGTAGGGCGACTCGCGAGTGCGGCTGCGCAGGTATCCCCAATCGATCTGCTCGCGCACCGAGCGTGCGATGCGAACCGCCGGCGTGTAGTCGAGCTCGTGGTCGTGGAGCGCGAGCAGCTTCGTCGCCAGGACGTCTTCGATCGACATCACCGGAATCGTGATCCCGAGCACGTGCAGGGAGTCGCCGCGCTCCAGCAGCTCGTCGTCCACCACGAGCCCGCGCGGCTGGAAGATCAGGTCGATCAGCACGTCGCCGTCCCAGGCCTTGAAGAGCCACTCCTCGGGCGGCTTCTCCGGCCGCATTCCCGTTTGCGCCAGCACCTCGAGCGCCCGCTGGGCGTCCTCTTCGCGCACCACGAGGTCGAGGTCGTGCCGGGTCTCCGGGCCACCGCGTGCCCACACCGCCAGGCTGCCGGCCAGGAGGAAGGGCACCTCAGCCTCGCGCAGGGCCGCGACCGCCTTCTTGAGCGACTGCTCGAGCGAGGAGAAGGGGTGTTCGACATTGGGCTCGGACGCCATGCGTTCCTCCTACCCGGCATGGGGTATGGGAATTCAGATGAAGGCGCCGACCAGCGTCCTGGCCGCCAACCTGCGCGGCGACGCGCGCATGACGATCGCCGCGGCCGGCGACATCCACTGCTCGGAGGAGACCCGCGACGCGGTGCGCACCGCCTTCGACGCGATCGATGGCGAGGTCGATGCGGTCCTGCTCGCGGGAGACCTGACCACCCACGGTGAGCCGGAGCAGGCGGCGGTGCTCGCAGAGGCCTGCCGCGGCATGGAGACGCCCGTGGTCGCGGTGCTCGGCAACCACGACCTCCATGCCAACCGCGTCGACGAGGTGGTCGAGCTATTGCGCGAGGCCGGCCTGATCGTGCTGGAGCGATCGCACACCGTCGTCGGCGACAGCTGCCGGCTGGGAGTGGCGGGCACCAAGGGGTTCGTCGGCGGCTTCCATGGCATGGGGCTGCCCGACTTCGGCGAGCCGTCGCTGCGCGCGATCTACGCGGAATGCGGGGACGAGGTCGAGGCCCTGCGACGCGGCCTTGGCGAGATAGCCCTGTGTCCGTTCCGGGTCGCGCTGCTCCACTACGCGCCGATCCCCGAGACGCTCCACGGGGAGCCCAGCGAGATCTGGACGTTCCTCGGCAGCGACCGGCTGGCCGCACCGCTGATCGAGCACCGGCCCGACCTCGTGCTCCACGGTCACGCGCACGCCGGCCGCCTACAGGGCGAGCTCGACGGCGTGCCCGTCTACAACGTGTCCGTGCCCGTCATGGGCCAGGACTTCTGGGTGTTCGAGCTGTCCGGGGCGGCTCGGGCCACCAGCGCGATCCACTGAGCCCGTGCCCGAGCTGCCGGATGTCGAGGGCTTCCGGCGCGAGGCGCGCAAAGCGGCCGGGCGACGCATCGACCGCGTCGAGGCGGTCGACGCGACGCTGCTGCGCGGCGGCCGGCCCGATGCCGTGGAGGGCGAGCGGTTCGGGGACCCGCTGCGCCACGGCAAGTGGCTGATCTTCCCCGCCGGGGGCGTCGAGGTGCTGATGCACTTCGGCATGACCGGGCGGCTCGATTGGGCTCCGCGCCGCTCCGAGCGACACCGCCACGACCGGATCGTCTTCGTCTGCCGCGGCGGCGAGCTCCGCTACCGCAACATGCGCAAGTTCGGCGGCGTCTGGATCTCGAGGCAGAACCGCGAGCGGATCACGGGACCGCTGGGCCCGGATGCCACCGAGCTCGAGGGCGAACGGTTCCGTGACCTCGTGGCCGGGCGCCGCGGCACTCTCAAGCTCACCCTTATGGACCAGAGCCTGATCGCCGGACTGGGGAACCTGATGGTGGACGAGATCGCCTGGCGGGCGCGCGTCGACCCGCGGCGCAAGGTCAGCGAGCTGTCGCGGCGGCGGATCGACCGGCTCGGGGAGGCCATGGGCGAGGTGGTGCGCGAGTCGCTTCCCACCGGGCGCGTGCCGCCGGCCGAGGGCTGGCTGACCGGAGCGCGGGACGCTCGCGACGCCAAGTGCCCTCGCTGCGGCACGAAGCTGCGTCGTGCGACGGTCGCCGGACGCACCACCGTCTGGTGCCCGCGCGAGCAGCGCTAGCGCAGAGCCTTCAGGCGCTTGCCGGCGCGCGACAGCCCGCGCGCGAACGACGCGATGTCCGCCCACGGGTCGCCCTTCGAGTTCAGCCGGCGCAGCACGTTCGACACGGTCCAGCGGTCCGCACGCAGCTTCGAGTCCGACAGCTCCTCCCAGGCGATCGGCGTCGCCACCGGTGCGCCCGCCAGCGGGCGGACCGCGTAGGGAGGGACCGCCGTCTGCGCGTAGTTGTTGCGCATCACGTCGACCAGGATGCGGCCGCCCCGCTCGGCCTTGCGGAACTCCAGCGTCAGCTCTTCCGGATAGCGGGTGGCGAGCACCTCGGCCACGGCCCGCGCGAACGGGCGGACGTCCTCGAACGTCGCCCGCCGCCGCAGCGGGGTCCACACGTGAATCCCCTTCGACCCCGTGACCTGGGCGAAGGGCTCCAGGCCGATGTCGCGCAGCAGATCCCCGGTTCGCCTGGCGGCGCGGCGCACCGCGGCGAAGTCCGCTCCCGGCGCGGGATCGAGGTCGAACACGACGCGGTCGGGCTGGCGCAGCCGGTCGGCGCGGGACAGCCAGACGTGCGGCGTGATCATGTTCTGCCCGACGAGGTAGACGAGTGTGTCGGCGCTCGAGATAAGCGCGTGGGTGACCGTCCCGCCCCGCTTTTCGGCCTCCACGCGCTTGATCCAGTCGGGGTAGTGGCCCGGCGTGTTCTTCTGGAAGAACCCCTGGGCGTCGACGCCGTCGGGGAAGATCATCAGGCTGAGCGGCCGGTCCTGGACGTGGGGCAGCATCCACTCGGACACCGACTCGTAGTACTCGGCGATGTCCGCCTTGCTCAGCTCGTCGGCGGAGAACAGCAGCTTGTCGGGATGGGTGATCTCGACGCTCACGCGGGCCGCTCCCGCACCACGTCGCGGGCGGGCTTGTCCGTACGCAGGCCGAGGAAGCGCGGGTGGCGCAGCCGCCCGTCGCGCGTCCACTCCGTGAAGGCGATCTGGCCGACCAGCTCGGGTTCCACCCAGTGCGTGCCGCGCGGGATCGGCCGGATGTCGACGAACGGCGAATCCGAGCGCTCGAGGTCGCGCAGCCGGTTCCCGAGCTCGCGCAGCGTCTCGTGGTCGAAGCCGGTGCCGACCTTCCCGGCATAGCTCAGCCGCCCGTCCTCCCAGTAGCCGACCAGCAGCGCGCCGAAGTCGGTCCGCGCGCCCTGCGGCGCTGTGTAGCCGCCGATCACGAGCTCCTGCTCGGCGTGGCATTTGAGCTTGCGCCAGTCGCTCGAGCGCGTGGCGCGGTAGGGGCTGTTCGCGCGCTTGGCCATCACGCCCTCGAGCCCCTTGCGGCAGGCCTCCGCGAACATCTCCTCGCCGCTCTCGTTGCGGTGGGGCGAGAAGCGCACCGGGCCGCGGAAGCGCAGCGAGCTCCGCAGGCGCGCCTTGCGCTCGCGCAGCGGCAGCTCGCGCACGTCCTCTCCATCCACGCGCAACAGGTCGAACAGATACAGGTAGATGGCGACTCGCTCGCGCCCGCGCCGCTGGAGCCGTGAGAAGCTCGTGATCCCGCGCCCGTCGAAAGCGACCACCTCGCCGTCGACGACGAAGTCCCGACAGGGCTCGCTCTCCAGCGCTTCCACGATCTCAGGGTAGTCGGCGTTCATCGAGCGGTCGGTGCGCGACACGAGCCGGATTCCGCCCCCGCCGTCGCGGTGGGCGAGGCAGCGCACGCCGTCGAGCTTGCGCTCGAAGATCCAGTCGGGGTGTGAGAAGGGCTCGTCCCACAGGACGGCCTTCATCGGCTCGAAGGCGGTCAGCGCTTCTTGTTGTCGACGGCGCGCTGCAGTTGCGACTTGTTCATGCGCGAGCGCCCCTCGACGTTCAGCTTCTTGGCCTCGTTGTAGAGCTGGTCGCGGGTACGCCCCTTGGGCCCGCTGCTACCCGAGCGCTGGCCCCCGCGGCGGCCCGACGACATGTCCTGGGTCGAGGTGCGCGAGCGCGTCCGCGACTCGCCGCTACGCGCCCGCTCCTTGTTCACGGTGCGGGCGGCGACCTCCTCGGCGCGGTCCTCCGAGGCGCCCTGTTGCTTGACGCTCTTCTTGATCTTCTCGTACTGCCGGGCCCGCTTGGTGCCCTTCTTTACTCCACGTGGTGGCATACGTAGGCGTTTACCCTCGATCGTGCGGCCGGACACCACCGACTCGGGCCGCTCCGAGACCGGATCGCCGCTGTTCGCGTGCTCGTCGCGGCGCTTTACGAGCAGCCAGCGCCGGCCGTCGATGCGGCGCAGGCTCCAGCCGCCGCGCAGCTTCTCGCCGTCGAGCCAGAACGACGCGTGGCCGGCTGCGAGAGCGTCCTCCATCGGCTCGTCGCGCAGGTTCTCGTAGGTGCCGCGGTCCCAGACGATCACCGGACCGGCGCCGTACTGTCCCTCGCCGATCACACCCTCGAAGTCACCCCAGCCGATGCTGTGGTCGTCGACCGCCATCGCCAGGCGCTTGTCGCGCGGGTCCATCGAGGGGCCCTTCGGCACGGCCCACGACTTGTACGTACCGCTGGCCTCGAGCCGAAAGTCCCAGTGCATGCTGGTCGCGTGGTGCTGCTGGATCACGAAACGGGGCATCTAGGTCACCCGGTTCCCGGGATGGAGCGGCTCTATCTCCAGCGGCCCCTCGTGGCGCTCCTCGACCTGCAGGGTCGTGTGGTCGATGCCGAAGCGCTCGCTGAGCAGGTCGGCGAGCTGGCGCCGGTGCGACTGCGTGTCGCAGCCCGCGCGCACGGTCACGTGGGCCGACAGCGAGGTCATGCCGGAGGTGACCTCCCACACGTGCAGGTCGTGGACCTCGACCACGTGGTGCTCGGCCGCCAGAGTCCGGCCGATCTCGTCGGGGTCGAGCCCACGCGGCGAGGCCTCGAGCAGCACGCGGCCCGAATCGCGCAGCAGGCCCCAGCCGGAGCGCAGCATCAGCGCCGCCACCAGGAGCGCCGCGATGCCGTCGGCGCGACCGAAGTCCGTGGCGAGGATCACCGCGCCCGCGATGGCGGTCGCGATGAAGGCGAAGAGGTCGGTGAGCACGTGCTGGAAGGCGCCCTCGACGTTGAGGCTGCGCCGCTCGGCGCCTGACAGCACCCAGGTCGCCGCTAGGTTCACCGCCACGCCCGCCAGCGCCACCGCCAGGACCGTCGCGCCCTCCACCGAGGGCGGGTCGACGAGCCGGCGGATCCCCTCGGCGAGGATCACGACCGCGAGGGCGACCAGCGTGGCCCCGTTCACCTGCGCCGAGAGGATCTCCGCGCGCTTCAGGCCGAACGTGAAGCCGCCCGCGGCCGGCCGGGCGGCCAGCCGCGCGGCGACCAGCGCGAGCGCGATCGCCGCGGCGTCGGTGAGCATGTGCGCGGCGTCGGAGAGCAGGGCCAGGGAGTCGGCGAGGATGCCCGCCACCACCTCGACGGCCATGAATCCGAGGATCAGGGCGAGGGCCGCTCCGAGGCGACGGCTGTCGCCGGCCGGAGCATGATGGTGATGGGCGTGGGACACCGCGTTCAGATGGTGACATGGGGGTTCAAAGCAACCTGGCCGGGTAGCCAGTGCGCATGCTCGGTTCCGTTCTGGCCGTCCTTCACCACGCGAGCTGGTGGCTCGAGTGGCACACCCGCATCGGCCCTGCCGCCGGCTGCCGAGACTTGGCCGACGTGGAGCTTCAGCCGTGCGAGTCGTCGTAACCGGCGCGAGCGGCAACGTAGGAACTAGCCTGCTCTCGGCGCTCGCCGCGGAGCCGGCCGTGGACTCCGTGCTGGGGCTCTGTCGGCGCGTGCCCAAGGCCAGCTTTCCGAAGGTCGAATGGCGCGCGGCCGACGTCGCCGGCTCGGCGCTGCGCCCGCACTTCCAGGGCGCCGACGCGGTCGTCCATCTCGCCTGGCTGATCCAGCCCGCGCGCGATCAGCGGCTGGTGCGCTCGGTGAACGTCGACGGCAGCGCGCGCGTGTTCGCGGCCACGGCCGCCGCGGGCGTGCGCACGCTCGTGTACGCCTCGTCCGTGGGTGACTA
>Ga0126311_10001238_pt1 | contig 12280 bp, 14 predicted proteins | sample Plot61_FD_92539 | JGI IMG/M metagenome (GOLD analysis project Ga0126311, IMG submission 92539) | Serpentine soil microbial communities from UC McLaughlin Reserve, CA, USA - Plot61 | ecosystem: Environmental > Terrestrial > Soil > Grasslands | place: USA: UC McLaughlin Reserve, Lake County...
GCCACTGAGATCGGGTTGTCGCCCTGATTTGCCCCCCAGGAGCCGGTTCCCCAGGAGCCGGCGAAGACCTCGTAGGTCCACCGGCCGAACAGGAAGGCGTCGGCGCGCTGGTAGACCTGGTCTATCAAGGCCGCGGTCTCCTCGTCGAAGTACGGCATGGCCCATCCGCCGCGCTCGAATCCGCCCCTGCGGTCCTCCTCCGGCCCGCCGAGCCCCTGCATCACCCCGTCGACGGAGACGTTCGTGTTAATCGTCAGTTTCATGGTTGCGGTTCCCTTCTCGTTGGTTTCGTTATCGTCCGGTCTGACCGGGCCACAGAACCTTGCCCACTTACTGCCTCCTTCTATGGGGTTGCCTTGGATAGTAATGCAGGCCGAGTGGAGAAACATCCACCTAAAGGTAGATGGGGGAGCGTAGAGTTCTGCGCGGTCCGTCCGACACGTGCTCCGCGAGCTTCGCTGGGCACCGCCGGGCCAGACTTACGAGAACACTTCTTCTAGGTACTCGAGTGAATAGCGGCCATGGCGGCCCCTATCTCCTGACCCATCTCCTCGCTCCAGTACGGGAAGTGCCACTGGTCGGGGGCCTCCACGACGCCGTCCAGCGACACGAACTCCGCCACGATCACCCTTCTCACAGCACCCCCTTCGTCTCGCTTTCTCGATTGTTCCCAGAGCCTACCAGAGGGAGCGTGACAAGGGCGTTGCGGGGAGCTAACGGGAAGGGCACCGGCGACACCCGCGAACTTCCGAAGCCCGATCTCAAGACTGTCTGAAAAGCTCCTATAAGCGTCGAAGGGGGAGTCCATCAGACCACGAGAGAGGACGAGAAGATGCCTTTCTCGCTGTTTTTGGCCACCAGCACCTGTACATCAGACGCTCTCTAGCCTTTTCAGACAGTTTCTCTAGGCAGTAGGGTGTAGCTGGCCTTCTCGTAGGTGCGCCGCGGCGTGCCCAGGGTCGCCTTCCGCTTCGACCATCGCCACTTTCATCTCAGCGTCCTTGAGCCTGTCGAGGGCGAACTTGGTCAGGGCGGTACCTGGATTCTCGGAGGTTTGGCGCGACCAATGCTCTCTAGTGTCTTTTCTCTCTCGTCTGGGCTAGGATGGGCTCCAAGGGACCGGAGGAGAGGAAGCCATATGTTCGCACGAGAGAACAAGGAAAGGGTGCGCCGCCTGATGGAGGAGTCCTTGGGAGGGGGAAAGCCGGATCTTGTAGACGAACTGATCGCCTCCGGCTTCGTCCGCTACGATCCATACATCGCGGCAGGTGAGGTAAGAGGAACACAAACCGTGAAGGACAACATAGTGTGGTTCCGTAACGCCTTCCCCGACCTCAGCTGCACCGTGGAAGATCAGGTAGCCGAAGACGACAGGGTAGTGAGCCGCTGGACGCTTAGGGGCACCCACCGAGGGGATTTCTTCGGTATCGCTGGCACAGGCAACCGCGTGGAGTTCACGGGGATCCAGATAGACCGCTTTGACGAGAGCGGCAAGATCGTCGAAGAGAGGGCCGAGTTCGACCTGCTGGGGGCGATGCGACAGATGGGAGCCATCCTCGAGCCCTAAAGCGCTCTAGCTGGCTGTACTTGCCGCCATTCTAAGGCTCTTGCGCTCGAGCCGCCGACCGCACGCGGGACAATGCTCCATCTGCTCGGCGTAAGTCTCGCTGCTCTTGAGGTCGTCGAAGAACATCCACTGGTGACCAGCTCCCACCCACCAGAGTTCACCCCAGATCTTGTGCCTCTCAGGGCACGGACAGTATAGGTCGGCCATCCGAGTAGCCCTCTCACCCGACAATAGATCTGGCTATAGTAACGTGAGTGGTAAGGTTTGCCCCGGCCTCGTGTTCGTGTGTCGTCAAAAATGGCCCGAAGGGTGTAGGGGATGTGGCCCGATCTAGCCATGACACCCCTACTGTGGGGTGTCATGGCTGCGCTTCACACTCTAGGTGGGGCGGCCTACACTTTCCCCCTGCCCCACCATTTACGAGTCGGGGTTTGCACTGCCTATAACCCCCGACTCGTGCTCTGGCCGAGACCGCGTGGGGGTCCTCGGTTACCGACTTTCGTTGAGCCTTACCCTCCGCCTTGCAGTGTGCGCGCTCGCCGTTATCTGGTGGCGTCTTCCGCTTCGAGTTGCTCGACCGAGAATGCTTCCCCGCGCGCACCGCTGCGCGATGCCATGAGGTAGTTCGACCAGATCACCGCTACCAGCACCATCACGAGCAGGCCAGCGGCTGCGAGCGCGGGAAGGAACAACCCCGCGAAACCGACGACGATGCAGGCCAGCGTCGCGAAGAGCTTGCGCTTGCTCAACACCCCAGTCAGCCTGTAGCCGAAGAGGGTGAGCGCGAACAGATACATAGCAGGGCCCGCCGCCAGCGCTACCAACTCGGATGGCGGCAGGACCTCCGTGGGGTGGGCGATCACCAGCTCATCCCCAACAGCGGAGAGGATGATCCCCGCGGTGAACACAGCGTGCAGGAAGGTGTAACCGTCCCTGGCAAGCGTGGTCCGGTCTTCCGAGACCCTCAGGTAATGCTCCCCGAGCCTCGCCACGGACGTGAAGTACAGCCACCAGATAGCCGCGCTCGCGAGGAAGGCCATGACGAAGGCCACTATCCTCACCGTGGTCAGGTCGAACTCGGAGGTAGTCGCGCCTGTCAGGACTATGGACTCGCCGAGAGCGAGGATGATGAACAGCCCGAAGCGCTCGGCGAAGTGGCCTGTCCCGACCTCCCAGGTGGCGCCCGCGAGCCGTGGCCGTCCAGGGACCCAGTACAGGACGAGCGGCGCCGCGTAGTCTACCGCGAGCGCGGCCAGCCACAGAACGATGCGCGCCGGCCCCTCTACCAGCGCACCCGCGACCCACAACACCCCTGCAGCCACGAACCAGATGAGTATACGTCCTGCGCGCTCCCGCTCGATCGTCCCCCGCTGCGCCGCCGCGAACGCGAGGAACACGTGACGTCCTACCTGTATGGCAACGTAGGACGCGGCGAAGAGAAGCGCGTGCTCGCCGAAGGCATCAGGGATCGCTACAGACATGAGCAGGCTGACGAGCATCAGAGACAGGAGGAGCAGTCGAACCGGGATGCTCTCCGTATCCAGCTCGTTTGTGGTCCAGGTCGTATAGTTCCACGACCACCACACGGCGAGCAGTATGATCGTGGCCTCCCCTGCACCAGCCCACGTCAGGTGCTCCAGCAGAAAATGGGAGACCTGCGTGATGGCGAAGACGAAGACCAGGTCGTAGAAGAGCTCTAGGGTGGAGACCCTCTGGCTCACTTCGTCGTTTCGTCGCCGCCTTACCTGGACCATGAGGATAAACTAGCAGGGCTCAGGCAATAGCGCTCGACGAGCTAGACTCAGGTCGCCTTCTTTGGCACCACAGCCACCGTGCAACGCGAGACGCAGATGAGCTTGCCTGCCTCGTCCGAGATGCGGACATCCCAGACCATGATCTTCCTCCCCCTGTGCAGCGGCGTGCCCACGGCCGTGACCATCCCATCACCTTTGCTGCGGATGTGGTTCGCGTTGATCTCCAGCCCCATAGCCAGCTCGTTCTCCCAGTCTATGAGGTTGTAGGTGCCGATGCTCGCGACCGTCTCGGCCAGCACCACAGAAGCCCCGCCGTGCAGAACGCCGAAGGGCTGCTTTGTAGCCCCGTGCACCGGCATCGTGGCGACGACACGCTCATCCGAGATGTCCTTCACCTCGATCCCTATGGCCTCCATTATGGTGTCCTTTATATCAAGGTGTGCAGGATCCAACCCAGCCCTCCGCACGACAGAACTCCACAGACGCGAGGACGGGGGAGGCATTTCGCTCCCCCGTCCTCAAAAAGAGATCCCGCACCCCCTAGGGCGCGGGACCCATGGCTCCTTCTCTAGCGCTACCTGCGGCGCAGAATAGCGTAGGTCAGGACACCAGACCCGAGCAGAAGCGCCGCAGCCGGCAGAAGTATCGCCGGGCCACCGCTGCCAGGCAGGTTGCCCTCATTCGTGGTGGTCTCTTCCATGGTGGTGGTTTCTTCCATCATGGTGGTGTCGTCCTGCGCCAGCGCAACCGGCGCGAAGACCAGCATCACCAGAAGAGCAGCCGTGGCCAGGAATATCGCTCTCTTCATCCAGTTCCTCCTTCTCTACTCCATCTTCCAGACGGCCTACAAACCTTCTCCAGCAGAGAAGGATACCCACAGTGTACAGAACCCAAACGTAAAAGTCTTCATTATCTTAACACTTTTTAATAAATTTAATATTGCGTTGAGCGTGGCTGGGAGCGGGGGAAGTAGGATTCGAACCTACGGGTGTCTTACCACCTCTGGTTTTCAAGACCAGCGCATTCGTCCGCTCTGCCATTCCCCCGTGCGCCGGGTCATACGGTGACTAGCGTTGTATGACTCCTGCAGAGTATAGCGTAGGCTAGAGGGCTGCGGCTGCGAAGGCCACGGCCTGGGCGCTTGCCACGGCCTCCACTGCTTCGTGGGGAGGGAGGAACCGAGGATGGTGGAGTGGCACTGGCTGTGTGCCTGGGGCGTCCCCTACCCCTACGAACGCCATCAAAGATGGCGCCAGCTCGCCGTAGTAGCCGAAGTCATCGGAGCCGCAGGAACGCATGGCTGGGGCGAGCCCGAGGCCCGTCTCGGGGAGGAGTGCGCGTGTCCTGGTGGCGAGGGCGGGGTGGTTTATGGTGGCTGGCTCGCCTTCGATCAGCTCGACACTGGCGGTGCAGCCGTGGGTACGAGCGGTGCTCTCGATAAGCTCGCGCGCGGCCTCTTGCAGCGGGACGCGGTCCGCGGGGTCCAGGGCCCTCAGCGTGCCGCCCGCCTCGGCGCGGGAGGGGATCACGTTCTCGGCCGAGCCGGCGCGGGTCCAGCCGACGCTGAAGACGCCCGCGTGCATGGGGTCGAGGCGCCGGCTCACGAGCGACTGCAGCGCGACGATGGCACTGGAGAGCGCGAGGATGGGATCTCGCGTCCTGTGCGGGTAGGCCGCGTGCCCGCCTGTCCCCTCCACGGTGATCCTCAGGTAGTCGCAGGAGGCGTTCACGGCGCCGGGCTCGACGCTCACCGTCCCCCAGGGGACTTCGGGGTGGACGTGGGCGGCTACTATCGTCTCGATCCTATCCTCCAGCTCGCCGCCGCGGACGATCAGGTCTGCCCCCGAAGGATACGTCTCCTCGCTCGGCTGGTAGAGCGCGAGCAGGGGCTTTGGCAGAGAGCCTTCGATGCGCCGCGCGGCGCGGAAGAGAGCGGTAAGCGCTGCCATGTGCACGTCGTGCCCACAGGCGTGCATCAGGCCGTTCGTAGCGGCGAAGGGGGCGCCCGTCTCCTCCTGTATGGGCAGGGCGTCGAGCTCGGCCCGCACGGCGACGGCGGGAGGGCCGGCCGGCCCGGCGCGCGCTACGAGGCCGGTGCCGGCGATGCGCTCCACGCTTCGCGCCCCGAGTGCCTCGGCCACAAGGGTCGCGGTCTCGTGTTCCCCGTGGCTCGGTTCGGGTACAGTGTGCAGCCGCTCGCGCAGCGCAGCGGCGTGCGGGAGCTCGGACTGCAGGGAGCCGAGGAGGGTGCGCAGGAGGTCAGTAGACACGCAGGTACCGCTCGCAGGCCTCTCTCGGCTCGGTCGCTTCGAGGAGCGAGATCTCGGTCCGCTTGACGCTGAGGTAGCAGTCTAAGAGGTCCCGCGAGAACCAGGAACGGACAGTCGCGTCGGACTCGAGTGCTTCGATTGCCTCTTCGAGCGAGTTGGGGAGCGGACGGACGCCGAGGCGGTCCCTCTCGGCCTCGTCCATCTCCGAGGGGTCTCCCTCTACCAGGGCGGGCTCGGGGAGCTCGTCCAGGATTCCTCCGAGGCCGGCAAGGACGAGGGCGGCGAGCGCGAGGTGCGGGCAGGCCGCGGCATCTGCGGCGCGAAACTCGAGGTTGAACTGACGCGCGGGGTCGCCGTTCGAGATCTCGACGAGCGGCGGGATGCGGATGGTTGCCTCCCTGTCACGCTCGCTCATGGTCCCGAAGCCTGCGCTCCAGTGGTGCGGGCTCAGGCGGAGGTAGGAGATCACGCTCGGCGCCGTGAAGGCGCAGAGGGCAGGGAGGTGCTCGAGGATGCCCGCAGCGAAGCGGGAGGCGGCCTGGCTCAATCCGCCTTTGCGGTCCGGGTCGTAGGTAGCGGGGCGGCCCTCGGGGTCGACGAAGCTCATGTGGATGTGGACGCCGTTGCCTACGCCCTCCGGGTCGGAGATCGCCGCGAAGCTCGCCCTGTAGCCGAGCCTGCGGGCTACCTCGCGGACTACCTCGCGCATGGTTGCTGCCCTGTCGGCCGCCGCGAGGCCCCACGTTGGAGCGCAGGGGATCTCGAACTGTCCGGGGCCGTACTCGGGGAGGAAGGTCTCGGGCTCGAGGCCGGCCTGCCGCAGTGCCGCGAACGCCAGCGGCCCGAAGGGCTCTACGAGCCGCTGGGCCTCGAACGAGAAGCCCGGCCCAGGGTCAGGGCCGAGCAACATGAACTCTTGCTCGAAGGAGGAGATCAGGCGCAGCCCGGTCTCCCGCTCGAGCCGGGCGAGGGCGTCCTTGAGCAACGTCCGCGGGCAGGCGTCCCACGGGCTTCCGTCCGTGTTGGTCGCGTCGCAGAGGAGGAGGTGCAGCGGCGAGACGTCCTCCCAGAGGTCGACCCGCACCTCGGTGCTCCTATCCGGCAGGAGGCGGAGGTCTCCCACAGACCCCCAGGGGTTCGGCTCGGCTATCGGTCCGAAGGGCGTGAGCGCCTGGTCTGCGGGGACCCAGCCCACACCCGTGGCCAGGCGCGACTCGAGCTCTGAGAGCGGCACCGACCGGCCCCTGTTGAGGCCGGAGATGTCGCTGTGAAGGAAGGCGACCAGCTCCTCGCCCCGCGTCGCGCTACCCATCGCCGTGGTCCGGTGAGCCGTTGTCCCAGTGCCGCAACTCGAAGCCGGCTTCTTCGATGCGTCCGGCGAGGTCGGTTGGCGCTTCGCAGACGCAGAGCACCCCTCCCTCACACCCGTCGCCGCGCTCGAGCGCGGCTGCTACTGCACCGGCGGGCTGGAGGTGGTAGCCGCCCCAGCCGAGCTGGGGATATGTGTCGCGGAGGGCTATGAGGGTGCCCCCTGGTCCGCTCAGGGAGGCCACGAGCGCGAGGAAGTGCCCGCAGTCCCAGTCGGGAGCGGGTGCCTCGACAGGCAACCCCAGCAGGAAATCCAGGAGGAGCCTGGCGGGAGGTCTGGAGCCCCACAGGCGTCCGGAGCGGAGGTTGGCGACGAGCGCGCAGCCCCGGGTTTCGGCGGCGAGCTCGACGAGCGAGACCACGGTTGCTGCCGTCCACGGCCCGGCGACGGGGATGACCGCCAGAGCGCTCCCCGAGAGCTCCTCGATGCTCCGCGCGAGCCCAGGCGCCGAGGTGCCGGAGGAGGCTTCTTCGGCCGCGACGGGGATGGAGCGTTCGTAGTCCGTTCGGGGAGAGGCGCCAGGGGGCAACCACTGGGCAGGGTCCCCCTCGGCCAGGGTAGTCCCAGACCGGAGCGCGACCTCGTCCTGGTTCGCGGGGTAGCCGGTCGCCGCGAGGACCAGCGAGCCCCAGAACGGGCCGCACAGCTGGTCCTTCTGCGGCATCGACCGCTCGTGCAGCCCGGCGAGGTCTCCGAGGTCGGAGACAGGCTCGAGGGACCCCGCGAGCTGCCGCTCCAGGCTTTCTTTGTTTCGATCCAGCACCGCGCTACTCCGGCGCCGGCTCTGCGTCCGCCTTGCGGTGTCTCCTCACGTCCTCTTGTGTGGTGTCCGGCTCGTCAGTGCCTGACTCGGAGAAGGCGCGGCCCATCACCTCGATCAGCTCCGGCCTGCGGCGGGAGATATAGAAGAGGATGGCGAGCCCGATCAGGATCCACGACGCGAGCAGGTAGGGCCACAGGTTGTACGGGGGGGCGGGGACGGGGTAGAGCAGACCCCGTATCGGCAGGCACACGGCCGCCGTCGCGACGAGAGGGATCAGAGCGTGCCTCACTACCGAGAAGTTCTCGCGTTCCTTTCTGAAGAAGTAGAGGAAGACGGAGACGTTTATGAAGATGTAGACGAACAACACCGAGAGCGTCCCGAGGCCCCCGAAGTACCCGTAGGTGGTCGCCGGGTCCCCGAAGACGAGGTAGCCGAAGACGAGACCCAGTATTACCGAGAAGCCGGCCTGGACGGTGGCGGCGACCCAGGGCGACTTTCTTGTCGGGTGAACCTTTGCCATGGCCCTCGGCAGTATCCCGTCGCGGCCGAGGGTGTAGAGCAGACGGACGGTAGAGCCGTGGATGCCGATGGCAGAGGCTATGGCCCCCGTCAGCGCGGCGATGCCTACGAAAGGCGCCCAGCCGTCGCCGAGGAACCGGCGTGTGAGCGTGTCGAACCATGCGGTGTCCTTGGCGAAGTCGTCCATCCCGCTCGGGCCGAACCCGATCGTCGCTGCGTAGGTGACGAAGACGTAGTAGGTACCAATGAGCACAACGGACCCGAGCAGGGCCCGCGGGATGGAGGTGTGCGGGTCGCGGGTCTCTTCCCCGAGGGAGGCGGCGGCCTTCCAGCCGACGAAGGACATGATCCCGTAGATCATGCCGAGGAAGACCCCGCCGAGCCCGCTGCCCGCCGCCGGGTTGAAGACGGAGAGGGTGTTGCCCTCGGCTCCACCCTGGAAGATCACGGCGAGCAGCATGATCGAGACTACGATGATCTCGTAGGCGAGGAATATCAGCCCTCCCCTGACCGACTGGGTAACGCCGAGCACAGACAGCGTGTAGACCAGGCCGGCGATGACGAAGAAAGGAACTACCCAGGGCACGCTCAGACCGAAGATACGGTTGAGCTCCTCGCTCGCGAAAGCGCCGAAGATAGAGTACGTCGCCGCCTCGAAGATACCGTACCCGATTATAAAGAGCCACATCCCCATAAAGCCGGTCCTCGGGTTTATCGCGTTGGAGATGAACGCATATACGCTCCCCGCCGAAGCGGTCCTCTGCGCGAGCTGGGAGAAGCCCAGAGCTACGAGAAAGACCGCGGCGAAGGAGAACAGCATTGCCAGAGGCATCGCCGCGCCGGCGAACTGGGCGATAAAAGGGGTGTTGAAGAACATAGCCACGGAAGGCGCCATGAACCCCATGGATACGACCATCGCCTCGACGGTCGAGAGTGCGCCGCCCCTAAGACCCTCTTGATCCGCTCTCGCCTCCACCTTTCTCTCCTCCCTGCCAGATCCCCTCAAGACCCCGCGTGCCGCGAGGTGCCGTACATGATAGCCACGCGACAGGAGCCTTGCCAGAGTCCTTCAGCCGCTGGCGGCCTCCGGGTCAAGGGCGTGTATGTCGGGGAGGTTGCGGTAGGCGCCCGCGTAATCTATGCCGTAGCCGACGACGAACTCGTCGGGCACGTCGAACCCGAGGTACCTTACCTCCAGATCCGCCTGCCTGCGCGAGGGCTTGGACAGTAGCGCGCAGATCTCCAGCGAGGCCGGCTTGCGCGCTAGCAGCGTGCGCCTCAGGTAAGAGAGGGTGAGCCCCGTGTCTATGATGTCCTCGATGATGAGGACGTGGCGGCCCGTTATGTCCTCCTCGAGGTCCTTCAGGATGCGTACCACCCCACTCGAAGTGGTCTCCACGCCGTACGAGCTCACCTCCATGAAGTCGATCTCGCAGGGCAGCTCCAGGCATCGCATGAGGTCGCTCAGAAAGACTACGGCCCCGCGCAGGATGCCGAGCAGTAGAATCTCCTCGTCTCTGTAGTCCTCGCTTATACGCTCCCCAAGCTCGCGCACCTTCTCGCCTATCTCCTCGGAAGCTACGAGCACCCGCCCAGCCCCCGCCACCTCAGCTCCCCCTGTAGGTGCTGTAGGACCAGGGAGAGGTGAGTAGCGGCACGTGGTAGTGAGCCGAGGCGTCGGCGATCCCGAAACGGACGGGTATCCTGCCGAGGAAGGGTGGATCCGCCGCCTCCGGCTCTCCCGAGAAGTAATCGCCGACGTCGAAGACTATCTCGTAGACGCCGGGGACCAGCTCGTCTCCTTCGAGCAGCGGCGCATCGGTCCGCCCGTCGGAGTTGGTGCTGACGTTCTTGAGAACCTCGCGCTCTCCGCTCTCTTCGATGCGAGCGAGCTCGAGCGCGATCCCCGCGGCTGGACGGCCACGCGCGGTGTCGAGGACGTGGGTAGTAAGGAGGCCGGCCACGAAGTCAGCCCGCCCTCTCGACGGTGCCCTCGATCAGGCCGTACGGCTCGGTAGTCGCGTGGAAGATCTCGTTGTCGTTCTCGATTCCGAAACGTTCTAGGTCGTAGAGCAGGTGGTGCTTGTTCGGGAAGGAGAGCCGCACCTTCTCTACCTCGGGGAACCCTTCGAGCACGGCCTTGCCTATGCGGTAGAGGGTGTTCTGCACAGAGGGGCTGTAGTGGTCGGTGAAGGTAGTGAGGATCCTGTTCCGCACGCCGCTCCAGAGACGGTCGAAGTCGAGGCGCGCGGCCTCGCCGTAGGACCAGGTCGCGGTGACCATGGTCGCGAGTATGCGGTCGTCGGTGTCGGGGAGGGTGGTGAACCGCTCCCTGTAGAAGTCCTCCCAGCCCGACTGCGTAGTCTTCATCACGAGCAGGTTGTCGAGCCCGGCCTCCACGCGGCGGCGGCCGTCACCGTCCCCCGACACCGCGGCCTTGCGCTCTCCCGAGCCGCGGGCGAAGGAGTGCGGATGGCCCTTGCCCTCGACCTCGATCCGGTCCCACGGGAACCCCGTAATCCCGACGCGGACGCGCTCCACGGTGGGGCCGGCCTGGAGGAAATGTTCAACGAGCTCGAGCCCGAACTCCTCGATGCTCCCCGTGAGGTGGTCCTTCGCGAGCGCGTAGACCGTGTTGCGCATGGTGTCGGTGGCGAGCAGACTCGAGTTGTCGCCCCTCACGTGCGCCGCCTCGAAGTCCCCCTCGAGGGCTACGTCAACGCTAAGGTCCCACAGCTCGTGGCGCTCCGGACCCCGCTTCACCTTCACGAGCCTGACCTCGGACTTCCCGTAGTTGTTGCGCCCGAGGACGATCTCTCCGCCTGCCGTCATCCTCTACCTCCCTCTCATCCGTCTCGACCAGCTCCTCGAGGCGCAGGCGTCCGATCTTGGCTATCTCGCCGAGCGCCATCTGAACCTCTTCCTCACTCGAATTCTGGAGACGGTCCCTTGCATTCTGCAGGATGGACTCCTTCGAGTTGTTGCGCGAGCACGGCGTCGCCCTGAGTCTCATCGCCTACCCGAGGATACCGCGCATAGAGGAGGCGACAACAAGCTTTGCCTACATCCGCTGGCTTGGAAACCGCCGCGAGTTTCCCTTGGGGCACACACATCCTAAGAAAGTCGGAGACGATGACCTATTGTGGTGCGGGGGCGTCGTGGATCGCTTCCTCAAAGAGGGAAAGACTGTCTGTGCCTACGCTAACAACCACTACCCGAACCACGCCCCCTCGACGCTGGAGCGATTCCTGCAGTTGAGGTGAGGTGATAGGTGAGTCGCCCAAGCCGTCCTGAAGGAGATCCACTCCTTGAATCGAGAGAGGGAGGCGATGCCGTAGCCGGTCGATGGCTTTCGTATTTCCGAAGCTCTCCCAGCCCCCAGACCTTATCCAACTGCATATCCATCCAGCACCACAACATGTAGAGCGTCCCAGTCTAAGATCGGGAGGCAATACAGTGGTTCTGGCCCGTTAGCACCGGAACTATGCACAATCTTGGATATGGACTTCCCAGAACACTCCTTCCACGCACTCCGGTGAATAAGGTGCTGTGCTAGGGTACTCGGCTGTTCCTGGGCGCCGAGTCGGGACGCAGCCACAACGAGACGTGCTTAGGCTGCATCGTCTCTCGCACGACGCCCACCACCTCTTCGCCCAACCTTTCGAGGTCCGTTTCGTCTCTTAGCTTCTCCGAGAAGCCCTCGAGGGTTTTGGCTGCGTCGTACTTTCGGCGGTAGAAGCGACGGTCCACGAACTCTTGCACTCGGCGCCTCAAGGGGTTGAAGAGTGCGGCGATGGCGAGGGTAGAGGCTACCACCGCCAGCTGTGACTCTCCCCCCTCAAGCACCCGGAAGACGTACTGCAAAAAGACCACGCCCCCGAAGTAGAGGGCGACCAGCATGGCGGTGAGCGAGCTGTAGACGAGGGTGCGGTTGATGATGAGATCTATGTCGTAGAGGCGGTACTTGAGGACGGCGAAGCCTATGGCGATAGGGACTGACGTAATACTCAGCAGCGCCGCATACTCTATGAGGTCCAA
>Ga0126311_10001239_pt1 | contig 12279 bp, 12 predicted proteins | sample Plot61_FD_92539 | JGI IMG/M metagenome (GOLD analysis project Ga0126311, IMG submission 92539) | Serpentine soil microbial communities from UC McLaughlin Reserve, CA, USA - Plot61 | ecosystem: Environmental > Terrestrial > Soil > Grasslands | place: USA: UC McLaughlin Reserve, Lake County...
AGGCGAACAAGAAGCTTCGCTTCGATGCCTGGGCGCAGCACCCCTATCCGGTGCCGGTCAACCAGGGCCCGGCGCAGAGGGTGCGGTACCCCAACGTCGCCTTCAGCACCATGAAGCGGTTCGAGCAGGACCTGGACAAGTGGTTCGGCCGCAAGAACATCCCGGTCTGGGTGACCGAGTACGGCAACGAGACGAGGCCGGGCGAGCCGAAGGGAGTGACCGAGGCCCAGCAGGCCGCGTACGTGCCGCAGGCGATCGGCTTCGCGAAGAAGGATCGGCGAATCCCGATGTTCGTCTGGTTCGTCTTCCGCGACTCGGCGGGCAGCCCGTGGCAGAGTGGTGTCTACCGCACGTCGGGGGCCTCGAAGCCCGCGGCGGCGCGCTGGGCGGCGGCGGCGAAGCCGGTTGACACGCTCAACGGCAGGGTTTCCGTCAAGGGCGGCACCGCCAATCCCCGCGTCAACGTCAACTTCCGCGACATGTGCACGAACAACGTGCCGGGGACGCCCGTCGGCGTCAGCTGGCGGGCGTTCGCGGGCGTGCAGAGTGCAGCCGCGGGCCAAACGACCGTGCCGTTGGCGTTCGACTGCACGCTCACGATCCGGCTCACGGGCCTCGTCGTCGCGAAAGGCCGCAGCTACCGAACGGAGATCGACGCGAACACGGCGGCGACCGCGGTCAAGCGCAGGGTGATCACCATCGTCGGTACCTAGACGATCTGCAGTTGTCAGGTTCGGGACGCCGTTCTATGCTCCGCCGGCGGCGCCGCCGCAATCGTCTCAGGAGGTGAACGCCTAGCACGTAGAGCCATGACGACGTCCGACGCCGGCCCCGCATCGCCTGCGGGAGGCGTCTGCGGCTGTCCGGCCCTCGCGACTGCGGCTCGCGATGACTGCACCGCACTACCACTCACACGTCGACGACCCGGCGGCGGTCGGTCGGCGACTGAAGGATGCACGACTCGCTGCGGGGCTCTCCCAGCGGCAGCTTTCGTTCCCCGGCTGCTCGGCGGCGTACATCTCGCGGCTGGAGGCCGGCGACCGCGTGCCGTCGCTCCAGCTGCTGCGCAAGCTCGCCGCGAAGCTGGACGCCGACGAGCAGTTCCTCGCCACCGGCGTCGAGCGGATCGAGCAGGACCCACCCGAGCTCGTCGAGGCCGAGGTGGCGCGCCGGCTCGCGGGTGAGGCGCCATTGCGGCCGAACGGGCCGAGGCCCGAGGGTGGGCTCGACGACCCCGCCTCCAGGGCCCGGATCCTCTGGCAGCACTCGCGGACCCTCGCCGCGCGGGGCGACCGCCGCGGCGCAGCGGCGTTTGCGCGCGACGCGCTCGCGCTGCTCGACTTCGCGGACGACCTGAGACACAGCGCGTAGCATCGCTCTCATGGAGCAGCGCGCCCTCGGCCGAAGTGGCGTCGACGTGTCGCGCATCATCCTCGGCTGCGGCAACTTCGGCGGAATCGGCTCCTCGCCCGCCTTCTTCGGAGAGGGTGAGACCGAGGCCGAGGCGCACAGGCTCCTCGACGAGGCGTGGGAAGCGGGGATCACGACCTACGACACAGCGGATGCGTACGGCGGCGGCCGGAGCGAGAGCTATCTCGGCAGCTGGCTCCGCTCGCGCTCCGACGTCCGCGACCGAATCGTCCTGACGACGAAGACCTTCAACCCGATGCATGAGGGCGCCGACTCCGGCCTCGACCCGGCGAGGATGCGTCGCCAGCTCACCTCCAGTCTCGAACGTCTGGGGGTGGACGCGGTCGACCTCTACCTCACCCACGAGATGGATCCCCAGACTCCGGTGGCCGACACCATGGGTGCCTTCGAGGAGTTCGTGGCCGACGGCTCGATCCGCGCCTACGGCGGCAGCAACGTGGATGGACGCTGGCTGGAGGAGGCGGTCCGTCACGGGAGCCCGAGCTGGGTGCAGAACTCGTTCTCGCTGCTCGACCGGGCCGACAGCGTGCTCCCCGTCGTTGCGCGGGAGGGGCTCGGCTACACGCCCTTCAGCCCGCTCGCCGGCGGCTGGCTGACCGGCAAGTACCGGCGCGGCGAGGAGGCGCCCGCCGGCTCGCGGATGACCCTCCGGCCGGAGCCGTACCTCCACCTGCAGGAGGAACGCGTCTACGACTCTTTGGAGCACTACGAGGTCGCGGCCCGGGAGCGGGAGACGACGCCGGCGGCCCTCTCGATCGCGTGGCTCCTCGCGCACCCCCGCGTCACCGCGGTCGTGATCGGGCCACGGCGGCCGGAGCAGCTCCGGCCGGCATTGGAGGCGCTCGAGCTTCGGCTGTCGCCGCCCGAGCACGAGGAGATTGCGGGCATCTTCTCGTGAGCGTCCTCGTCCTCGACGAGCACCAGGTCCGTTCGCTGCTGACGATGGGCGAGTGCATCGAGGCGATGGACGAGGTGCTCCGTTCGCTCGAGCGCGGCGAGCTGCACCAGCCCCTGCGCCCCGTGACCCGGCCCGACGTCGCTGACAGCCTGATGGGCCTGATGCCCGCATATCGCGGCGGCGAGCGGCCGGCCTGGTCGCTGAAGGAGATCGTGATCGCGCCGGCCAACCCCGCTCGCGGACTCGACGCCCACCAGGGTGCGGTCCTCCTCCACGACGGCGAGACGGGTCAGCTCCGCGCGCTCCTGAACGCTTCCGCGATCACGGAGCTCCGCACGGCCGCCGTGTCGGCGGTGGCGACGCGGGCGCTGGCGCAGCCGGGTGCGCGCGTGGTCGCCATCCTTGGCGGCGGCGTTCAGGCGCGCTCGCACGAGGAAGCCATGCGCGCGGTGCTGCCGGAGGCCGAGATCCGCACCTGGACGCGAGCCGACGGCGGGACCCCGGAGGACGTGCTTCGCGATGCGGACGTCGTCTGCACGTGCACCAGCGCTCGCGAACCGATCGTCCGCCGCGAGTGGCTCGCTCCAGGGGCTCACCTGAACGCCGTCGGGTCGAGCGTCCCGAGCGCGCGTGAGCTCGACGCGGACACGGTCGCGGCGGCGACGTTCGTCGTCGACCGGCGCGAGTCCGCGCTCAACGAGGCCGGCGACCTGCTTCTGGCGGGCTTCGGCGCGGAGCGGATCGCGGCCGAGCTGGGCGAGGTGCTCGTCGGCTCCCATCCCGGGCGCACGAGCCCCGACGAGCTGACCGTCTTCAAGTCGCTCGGGCTCGGAGTCGAGGATCTCGCCGCCGCTGAGCTCGTCGTGCGCAAGGCGCGCGAGCAACGAATCGGCACGGAGGTCGACTTCTGATCCCGCTCGCCGAGATCGAGCGTGCACGCCACGTCATCGCGGGCGCGGCCATCCTGACGCCGCTCGTCCGGCTCGAGGTCGACGCGCCGGCGGAGATCTGGCTCAAGCTCGAGAACCTGCAGCCGATCGGTTCGTTCAAGATCCGCGGCGCCGTCAACGCGATCCGGCAGGCGCCGTCCGAGGCGGTCGCTCGGGGCGTCATCACGCCGAGCGCCGGGAACATGGCGCAGGGTGTCGCGTGGGCGGCGCGGGAGCGGGGCGTTCCCGCCACCGTGGTCGCGCCGGACTCGGCGCCGCGCGCGAAGCTCGACGCGGTCGCGCGTCTCGGCGGCGAGGCCGTGCTCGTGCCCTACGAGCGCTGGTGGAAGGTGCTGACGACAGGGCGCTGGGACGGGAGCGACGCCTTCTTCGTCCACCCCGTCCAGGACGATCGCGTGATGGCCGGCAACGGCACGATCGGGCTCGAGCTCGTCGAGCAGTTGCCGGACGCCGACGCGGTGCTCGTTCCCTGGGGCGGCGGCGGCCTCTTCACCGGGATCGCCAGCGCTCTGGCGCAGCTCCGGCCGAAGACGAATCTCTACGCCGTGCAGCCGGAGACAGGTGCCGCCGTCAGCGCCGCGCTCGACGCCGACGCTCCCGCGGAGGCGCCGGGATTCGCGCCCTCGTTCGTCGACGGCGCCGGAGCCAAGGTGGTGCTGCCGCAGATGTGGGAGCGCGCGCGGCCGCTCCTCGCCGGCGCCCTGATCGTCTCGCTCGACGAGACAGCGGCCGCGGTGCGCCTGTTGGCCGAGCGAGCCCACGTGATCGCCGAGGGCGCGGGCGCGCTCGCCGTCGCCGCTGCGGTCTCCGGACGCGTCCCCGGCGACAAGCTCGTCTGCATCGTCTCCGGCGGCAACATCGACGCCGACCGGCTCGCGACGATCCTGGGCGGGGGCACTCCCGCCTAACCGGCGCCGCGGCGAAGCGCCGGCGCGACGAACCAGACCGTCGCGAACAGGAGCGCGGCCAGGGTCGCCACGATCGAGGCGGTCTTATTGTCGTAGATCACGTCGGTGACGAGAAAGACCGACGCGCTCATCCCGATCGCAACGAAGAAAGCGCCCACGATCGCGAAGACGTTGGAGATCCGGAGCAGCTGCTCCTTGTCGCGCCGCCGAAACAGGATCCGGTGCCAGGCGCTCGGCGCGATCAGGAAGACCGAGCCGGCGAGCGCGCTGAGCAGCGCCACCATGTAGGCGTCCTTCTGCACCTCCGTCACGTTCCGCCAGCCGTTCGCGAACGGCACCGCGAGCAGGAACGCGAACAGCACCTGGACTCCGGGGAGCGCGACCCTGAGCTCGTTCAGGAGCTCGATCAGCTCGCGGTTGACCCGCTCTTCCTGCGTCTCCTCCGCCACGCGCGGAGCCTAGTCGGAGCTCTGCAGCCGTGACGCCGCCGTGCGGCGGCCGGGCGACGCCGGCGTAGCGGAAGCCGAGCGCCTGGATCGCTCCCGCGTCGATCAGCGCCTGCTCGAGGACCTCCGTCGCAACTCCGCCGACGAAGCGGTGGAGGAACGGCGTCCAGGCGAAGGCCCGCTCCTCGAAGCGCGCGTCGAGCTCGGCCCGCAGGGACTCGTAGCCGTGGATGCCGAGATGCCCCGCCTCCCACTCCTCCCGGACGGCGTCGAGCGAGTCCGGCGCCTCACCCTCGCCCGCGGCCGCGAGCGCCCGGCGCTGGCCGTAGAGCCAGTCGAGCGTGGGCTCGTCGGCCCGGTCCCAGCCGATCTCGTCCAGGAGGAGAAGGCCGGCGGGTACGAGCAGCTCCACGATCAGGTCGAGCGCGTCGTCGAGGTGCCGGTTCGGGTGCAGCGAACGCGACGCGACGACGGCGTCATAGGGCCCGTCCGAGGGCTCGAGGTCCTCGAGCCGGATCCGACGGAACAGCTCCCCCTGCGGCGCGAGCGGATCGATTCCGAGCACGTCGTACCCCGCGACCGCGAGGGCGGTCGTGAGCTCGCCGGCACCGCAGCCCACTTCCAGCACCCGTGCGGGCGGCGGCGGCAGCTGCTCGCCGAGGAAGTCGAGGAACGTAGATTGAGGCACGATGCGGCAGCGTACGGTCACCCTCGAGGAGGCGCGGCGGATCGCGGTTCGCGCGCAGGGACTCGACGGGAGCGCGAGCGGCGTGCTCGAGACGATTCGGCGGCTCGACTTCCTCCAGATCGACGTCGTCCAGCCGGTCGAGCGGCCCCAGCATCTCGTGCTCTTCAGCCGTCTCGGCCCCATCTACGACCGCGCCGAGCTCGACCGGCTCCTCTGGGAGGCGAAGGCGCTGTTCGAGTGGAACGCCTTCATCTACCCGATCGAGGACCTGCCGCTGGTGCGCGCGCGGATCCGGGACTTCCGCCGCTCGAGGCGGACCACGAGCCAGCGCTGGGTGCACGAGTTCCTGGCGACAAACCGGTCCTTCCGCCGCTACGTCATGCGCGAGATCGAGCAGAACGGGCCGGTCCTCTCGCGCGATCTCGAGGACCGCTCGAAGGGGGAGCGGCGCGACCACCGCTGGTGGGGCCCGCGGATGGTCGGGCTGATGCTCCTCTCGCTCCATCACTACGGCGAGGTCACGGTCGTCGGCCGCCAGGGTGGCCAGAGGCTCTGGGACCTGACGTCGCGGTGGTGGCCGGAGAGCGAGACGGTCACGGTGCCCGAAGGCCGGCGGCGGCGCGAGGAGCGGCGCTTCCGGAGTCAGGGCGTCCAGCTGGTGCGCGGCGAGTGGGTGGCGCACCCGGACGCGATCGACGGGCCCGTTCCCGACCGCGCCGTCCTCCTCTCCCCCTTCGACCGACTCGTGTACGACCGCGACCGGGCCGAGGCGCTCTGGGACTTCCGCTACCGGCTCGAGATGTTCGTGCCGAAGGCGAAGCGCGAGTACGGCTACTACGTGCTGCCGCTGCTCGTCGGCGACTGCATCGTCGGCCGCGCGGAGCCTCGCTTCGACCGGAAGAGCGGCATGCTCGAGCTGCTCGGCGCGTGGGGTGACACGTCCAGGCTGGACGAGGCTCTGGCGGACCTCGCAGTCTGGCTCGGGGCGGCTAGCATCAATCGCTAGTGGACTTCGAGACGAGAGCGATTCACGAGGGGCAGGAGCCGGATCCTGCGACCGGCGCCATCACGACGCCGATCTACCAGACGTCGACCTACGTCCAGGAGGCCGTCGGCGTCCACAAGGGCTACGACTACGCCCGCGTCTCGAACCCCACCCGCTCGGCCCTGCAAGCTGCCCTCGCCTCGCTCGAGAACGCCCAGCACGGAGTCGCGTTCGCGTCCGGGCTCGGCGCGACGACCACGCTGATGCACCTGGTCAACCCGGGCGAGCGCGTCGTCCTGATCGCCGACGTCTACGGCGGGGTCTACCGGATGACCTCGCAGGTCTACGAGCCGAAGGGCTACCTGTTCGACTACGTCCCGGCGCCGGAGTTCGCGAACCTCGCCCAGCGGCTGGACGAGAAGACGCGGATGGTCTGGATCGAGACTCCGTCCAACCCGATGCTGAACATCGTCGACATCCGGGCCGCGGCCGACGCAGCCCATGCGGTCGGCGCCATCCTCGTCGTCGACAACACCTTCGCGACGCCGTACCTCCAGAACCCGCTCGACCTCGGCGCCGACGTCGTCGTCCACTCGACGACCAAGTACCTCGGCGGCCACTCCGACGTCGTCGGCGGCTTCGCCGGCACGAACGACCCGACGATCGCGGAGCGCCTCTATTTCCTCCAGAAGTCGCTCGGCGCCGTCCCCGGGCCGTTCGACTCCTGGCTCGTGCTGCGGGGGCTCAAGACCCTGGCGCTGCGGATGCGCCGGCACAGCGAGAACGCCCGCGCGATCGCCGCCTGGCTCGAGCAGCAGGAGATGGTCGAGCGCGTGCTCTACCCCGGGCTGCCCGGCCACCGCGGCCACGAGATCGCGAAGCGGCAGATGCGCGACTTCGGCGGGATGATCTCGTTCCTCGTCGACACCGAGGAGACGGCGGTCGAGCTCGTCGCGAAGACGAAGCTCTTCCAGCTGGCGGAGTCGCTCGGCGGAGTCGAGAGCATGATCGAGCACCCGGCCCGGATGACGCACGCCTCCACGGCCGACGCGCCCTTCGCGGCGCCGCGGAACCTCATCCGCCTGTCGGTCGGGATCGAATCCCTCGACGACCTGATCGCCGACCTCGCCTCGGCGCTCGTCCCCGCCGCCGCCCACGCCAAGTAACAGTCTGTTGCAAGGCGAGCCGATCGACCTGCTGCACGGCGGCGCCGACCGCACGATCGGCGTGTACCTCCTGGACACGTCCGAGGGTCTGTCCCTGTTCGACTGCGGTCCTTCGAGCTGCATCGATGCGCTGAAGGCGGGGCTCGCGGAGCGCGGCGTGGAGCTGGGCGACATCCGCAACCTGCTCTTGTCGCACATCCACCTCGATCACGCCGGCGCGGCGGGCTCGCTCGTGCGCGAGCACCCGGAGCTGCGGGTCTTCGTCTCGGAGATCGGCGCGCCGCACCTCGCCGACCCGTCGCGGCTGGAACGCAGCGCACGCCGGCTGTACGGCGACGCGTTCGACGATCTCTGGGGGGAGCTTGCGCCGGTACCGACAGAGAACATCGACGTCGCCGACGGTCGCGCAGCCGGCCTCGAGGTGTTCTCCGCGCCCGGCCATGCCTCGCATCACGTCTGCTACGACGACGGCTCGACGATCTACGCAGGCGACGCGGCCGGCGTCCGCATCCAACCCGCCCGAACCGTCATGCCTCCCACGCCGCCGCCCGACCTCGACGTCGAGGCCTGGTACCGCACCCTCGAGGAGATCGAGCGGCGTGCGCCGGAGCGGCTGGCGCTGATCCACTTCGGCCTGGCCGAGGACGTCGGCCGGCACCTGGCGGAGCTGCGCGAGCGGCTCGACGCGTGGTCGCGGTTGGTCGAGGAGGGCGCCGACGAGACGGCCTTCGTCGCAGCGGTCCGGGCCGACCTGCCGCCCGAGGATGTGGATCGGTACGACCGCGCGATGCCGTTCTGGCAGTCCTACGCAGGGCTGCGCCGCTACTGGGACACCAGGGGGTGAGACAGAGCGCGGCGCCCCTGCGCGAGCGGGAGTTCCGCCTCCTCTTCGCCGGCCGCACGATCTCGCTCGCGGGCAGCGCCATCGCTCCGGTCGCGCTCGCGTTCGCCGTCCTCGACCTGACGGGGTCGAAGACCGACCTCGGCCTGATCCTCGCGGCGCAACAGGTTCCGCTGCTGCTCTTCCTGCTCGTGGGCGGGATCTGGGCGGACCGGCTGCCGCGCAACCGGGTGATGCTGTGGGCCAACGTCCTCAGCGCGCTGTCGCAAGCATGTGCTGCCACGCTGCTGATCGCTGGCGTTCTACTTCCCGGCGTCGGCGGGAGTGACACCGCAGACCGTGCCGGCGCCCCTGCTGCAGGAGGCGAACGCCCTGCTGGCGCTGGCGCGCAACGCGACCGCGATCGGCGGCGCCGCGCTGGCCGGCTTCATCGTCGCCGGCTTCGGGCCAGGCGCTGCGATCGCGTTCGATGCGGCCACCTACCTCGCCGCAGCCGCGATCGTCGCGTCGATGCGGCTCCAGCTGCAGCCGCGCGGCGACGCCCGCAGCTTCGTGTCGGAGCTCGGTACGGGCTGGCGCGAGTTCCGCTCACGGACCTGGCTGTGGGTGATCGTGCTGCAGTTCTCCCTCCTGCTCGCGGTGGACGTCGGCGCGTTCAGCGTGCTCGGGCCGGTGGTCGCCGACGACGAGCTCGGCGGCGCCAAGGCCTGGGGAGCGATCCTGACGGGTCAGGGCGTCGGCCTGCTCGCCGGCGGCCTGATCGGGCTCCGCTTCCGCCCGCGCCGGATGCTGCTCGTCGCCACGAGCGCGATGCTGGCGACGCCGGCGACACTGGTCGCGCTCGGCTTCCCGCTCGCCCTGCCGCTGATCGTCGCGGCCGCGGGCCTCGCCGGGGCAGGGCTGGAGATCTTCGTCCTGCTCTGGAACACGACCATGCAGCAGGAGATCCCCGCGGAGAAGCTCTCGCGTGTGTACTCCTACGACGCGCTCGGCTCCTTCGCGCTCGTGCCTGTCGGACTTGCGACCGCCGGCCCGATCGCCGAGGTGATCGGCGTGCGGGCGACCCTCTGGGGCGCCGCCGCGATCGCCGTCGCGGTCACGCTCGCGGTGCTGCTGGTGCACGACGTCCGCACGCTCGAACGCCGTCCGGCCGCATAGGCTCGGGAGATGCCACCGGCACCCGTTCCGCGCGAGATCGAGGAGTTCCTGCGGAAGCCGAACCCCGCTGTCGTCGCGACCGTGCGTCCGGACGGCTCAGCCCACTCGGTCGCGACCTGGTACGACCTCGTCGACGGGCTGATCCTGCTGAACATGGCCGCCACGCGCGCACGGCTCGCTCATGTCAGGCACGATCCGCACGTCTCGCTGACCGTCCTCGACGAGGCCGACTGGTACACCCACGTCACTCTTACAGGGGTGATCGACCGGCTCGAGGACGACCTCGACCTGGTGGACATCGACCGGCTCGCGCTCCGCTACCAGGGCCGTCCGTTCCGGAACCGCGAGGACGCTCGCGCCAGCGCCTGGATGCGCTGCGAGCGCTGGTACCGCTGGGACTGATAGCGCTCACGTCCAGCCGGTCACGAGCCAGCGCCGGCCCGAGAAGCGCCGCAGCATCAGGCCGAGCCGGACGCAGATCAGGACGAACAGGCCGACCCAGACGCCGACGATTCCCCAGTCGAACGCGAGGGCCGCCAGAGAGATCGCCGAGCAGGCCGTGAAGGCCGCCACCATCGACCACATCAGGTACCGCCCGTCTCCAGCGCCGATCAAGATCCCGTCGAGTGCGAAGACCGCACCGTTCAGCGGCTGCATGAGGGCGAAGAGCGGCCAGATGGCCTGCGCGCGCTCGACGACCGCCTCGTCGCTCGTGAACGCGTACGGAAGCACACCCTGAAGCGCGAGCATCACTGCCCCGAACACGACGCCTGCATAGACCGAGAGCCAGATCATCCGGACGCCGGCGGCGTAGGCGCGCTCGGAGTCCCCGGCGCCCAGGCCGCGACCGACGAGCACCTGCCCTGCGATCGCGATCGCGTCGAGCACGAACGCGAGGAAGATCCACAGCTGGAACGCGATCTGGTGCGCCGCCAGCGAGGCGTCGCCGAAGCGCGCGATCACGGCTCCCGCGAGCGTGAACGCGCTCAGCAGCGCTGCCGTTCGGACGAAGATGTGGCGCCCGATCACGAGCAGCCGCCCCATCAGCGCCCGCACCGGCCGCGCGTCGCCGTAGGCGGCGCGGAGGATGACGACGACAAACGCAGCGCCCATGCCTGCCTGCGCGATCACCGTCCCCCAGGCCGAACCTTCGATCCCCCAGTCGAAGCCGTAGACGAACAGGACCTCGAGGACTGCGTTGACCACGTTCGCGACGATCACGATCTGGAGCGGCGTCCGCAGGTCGGCGACGCCGCGCAGGTACCCCTGGCCGCCGAGGGCGAGGAACGCGAACGGGAGCCCGAGAGCCGCGATCTGCATGTACGTGACGGCGTAATCGGCCGTGTCCCCCTCGCCACCCATCAGATCGACGATTTGCGGCGCGAATCCCACCACCGCGGCCGCAATGACGAGCCCGAAGCCGAGCGAGAGCCACAGTGCCTGCGCGCCGAGGCGGTTCGCGATTCTTCCCTCGCCCGCGCCGGACGCGCGCCCCACCTGGGCGGTCGTCCCGTACTGGAGGAAGTTGAAGACGCCGAAGAGGCCGGTCAGGACCGTGGCGGCGATCCCCAGCGCCGCGAGCTGCGGCCGCCCGAGGTGGCCGACGATCGCCGTATCGACCAGCACGTAGAGCGGTTCCGCAGCGAGCGCGCCCAGGGCCGGGATTGCGAGCCGCAGGATCTCGCTGTCGTACTGCGAGCGAAGCCGCACTTCAGCCCTTGGCGACTGCCTCGTATGCGGCGACGTAGTCGGCCACCATGCGCTCCGGCGCGAAGCGCTCCTCCACCGTCCGCCGCATCTCGGCCGGGTCGAGTGCGTCCGCCCGCTCCAGTGCCGCCGCCGTTTGGCGCCAATCATCGACGATGATCCCGGTGCGGCCGTCGTCGATGACCTCCGGCACGGCTCCCCAACGGGTCGCGATCACCGGCGTGCCGCACGCCATCGACTCGATCATCACCAGCCCGAACGGCTCCTGCCAGGAGATGGGGAACACCGTCGCCCGCGCGTGCTGGAGCAGCTCCACCTTCTCCCCGTGCGAGACCTCGCCGACGTACTCGCGGTCGCCGCCGAGGTGCGGGCGAACGTAGGCATCGAAGTAGTCGCGCTCGGCCGGCTCCGCGCACTTGCCCGCGATCTTGAGCGGCAGGCCGGCTTCGAGGGCGATCGTGACGGCTCGGTGCGCCCCCTTGTCCGGGCTCATCCGGCCGAGGAAGAGGAGATAGTTGCCCTGCTCGGGATGGTAGGGATAGAAGGAGAGGTCGAGGGCGTTCGGCACGTTCGCGACCCACGGCAGGTTCGGCCGCGGCTCGCGCTGGCTGAGCGAGAGCGAGATCAGGTGCGCGTGCGGAGCCATTCGCACGACCTGCTCGTAGAGGTCGCCGGGATGGCCGTCGACCGGCCCGTGCACCGTGTGCACGAGCGGCGTCGGGAGCAGCGATCCCAGCGCCAGCCCGAGCAGGCCGGTGTGGTCGTGGATGACGTCGAAGTCGTCGTGGCGGGCGAAGCAGTTGAGGGCGTGCTGGAGCTCCCAGAACGTCTGGCCGATCCGCTCGCTCGGTGCCACCTCGAAGATGGCGGCGAGCTTGGCGCGCGTGCGCGAGTCGCCGGAGGCGAAGAGCGTCACGTCGTGACCGGCGTCGGCGAGAGAGTCGGCGAGCAGCGAGACGATCCACTCGATCCCGCCGTAGCCGGACGGCGGAACCGGGAACCAGACCGGGCTGAGGACGGCGACCTTCACGCCTGCTCGCCGCTGCCCTGGACGAGCACGCGCCCGCGGGCGACACGTGCGTTCCAGGTGCTCCCGAACGC
>Ga0126311_10001241_pt1 | contig 12272 bp, 16 predicted proteins | sample Plot61_FD_92539 | JGI IMG/M metagenome (GOLD analysis project Ga0126311, IMG submission 92539) | Serpentine soil microbial communities from UC McLaughlin Reserve, CA, USA - Plot61 | ecosystem: Environmental > Terrestrial > Soil > Grasslands | place: USA: UC McLaughlin Reserve, Lake County...
CGGCGTCGATCCGACGCCGGAGGACCTGGCGGGCTTTGTGAAGGCAGCCGTGGTGGTCGCGACGGGCTCGGACGGCGCAGGGTGGGCGGACGTCGCCGTCGACGGCGAGTGGCGCGATCTGCTGCCTCAGCTCTCCGAGTCGGTGTCCTAGAGAATCCTGGCGCCGAGCGCGCTCGCGACGAGCCCCACCGCGAGCTCCGCGGTCGCGTTGACGCGGTCGAGGATCGGGTTGACCTCCACGACCTCGAGCGACCCCGCCAGACCCGACTCCGCCACGACCTCCAGAGCCAGGTGAGCCTCGCGGTACGAGAGCCCACCCATCACTGGGGTGCCGACGCCCGCCGCGATCTCGGGATCGAGAGCGTCCATGTCGAGGCTCACGTGGACGAACCCGGGTCCAGCGATCACCTCGAGCGCTTCGCGGACGACCCTCTCCATGCCGAGCCGGTCGATCTCGCTCATGGTGAAGACGCGCACGCCGAGATCGCGCAGCAGCTGACGCTCGCCTTCGTCCAGCGCGCGGACGCCGACGAGCGCGACGCGCTCCGGGTCGACGGACGGCAGCGGCCAAGCGTCGCTCTCGAACTCGCGCCCGGCGAGCCCGAGCGCCGCGGCGAGCGGCATCCCATGCACGTTTCCGCTCGGGCTCGTTTCGGGACGGTTGAGGTCACCGTGCGCGTCGATCCAGAGGACGCCACCTGGGGCGCGCGCGTGGGCGAGGCCGCCGAGGGTGCCGAGTGCGACGGAATGATCGCCGCCGAGGACGAGCGGCACGTAGCCGCCGTCGAGTGCGCGCGACACGAGACCTGCGACCTGCTCGCACGCGGCCTTGATCTCCGGCAGGAACCGGACCCGCGTGTCCTCCACCTCCGTTGCCTCGGCAACGGCGGTCGCAACGTTGCCCCAGTCTGCCACCTCGATTCCGAGCTCCTCGAGCCGCGAGGAGAGGCCGGCGTAGCGGATCGCGGAGGGCCCCATGTCGACGCCGCGGCGGCCGGCGCCGAGGTCGAGCGCAGCCCCGATCACGGCGACGCGTGTCAGGTCCATGCGAGGTCACGGTCGAGCAGCTCGTACAGGCGGCGATTCGGCTCGACGTAATACGCGGATAGGCGCGCCCGAGTCTCGGGCTTCATCTCCGAGTAATCGCGACTGAAGATCGTCGGATAGTCCCCGAGATCGTGCTGCGGTGCGCCGACGTGCTCGAGGGCGAGCGCATAGGTCTCGCGCGGCCGGCTGCGAAGATCGCCGATTGGGATCACGAGCAGCTGGTCGCGCGCAAACACTGCGAACCAGCGCTCGAGCTGCTCCGCATAGCGCCCCCGCGCGAGATAGGTGTAGTTCCACCAGGCGTAGCTGAAGTAGCCGGGATCGTCGAGCATGCGCTCGACCTCTCCTCGCATTCGCTCTTCCTCCCGGTCGATCGCCTCCTCGAACGAGAGCGCCTCGCGTCCCAACGCAACTTCATGCTGGTAGTGCGAATACGCGCGCTCGACGGGATCGCGCACGAGCGCGACCAGGCGCGCATCCGGTAGCAGCGCCTTGACTCGCTCGGGCGCCAGCGGGTGGAACAGGTACCCGGTGCTCGCCTCCGCCACCACAGGCTCCAGCCCGCGCCGCTTCACTCGCCGGACCCGCAACACGTTCGGGAAGTGACCGCGGTACCACGTCTCGCCGCGCGCGTAGTGGCGGTCGAAGTAGTTGACCTCCTTCCATGAAGGCCCGAGCACCGCGGGATGTTCTCGAAGGTACGCGTACAGGGCCGTAGTCGCGGCCTTCTGAGCGCCGATGATCAGCGTGTCGGGAAGCGGCCGCGCTGCAGACGTCATCTTCCCGTACGTCCAGATCACGTTCCGTGGGACGGCCCGGACCGGGTCCGGGACGCGTGGGATGAGCTCAATCGGCAGCCTCACAGAGAGTTCAAGGTATTAGGGTTCGCCGCCTGATGCGGAAAGTGCAGCCGGCGCGGCAAACGCGCCCCTAGCTGGTTTGGACGAACGCGACCTCGATCTCCGCAACCTGACCTATCACCTCTTCGTCGAGCGCGGCCGCGCGCCGACGGCGGCTGAGGTGGCGGGCGAAGCCGGGTTGCCACCAGGCGAAGTCGCGGCCGCGTGGCGTCGGCTCCACGACGAGCACGCGCTGGTGCTCGACGAGGCGACCGCCGAGCTCAGGATGGCGAACCCATTCTCAGCCGTACCGACACCGCACCGCGTTCACGCACGCGCTAGATGGTGGTATGCGAACTGCGCCTGGGATGCGTTCGGAATCTGTGCGGCCCTGCAGGAGGACGGGCGAATCGAGACTTCGTGCCCGGACTGTGGCGAGGCGATCACGATCGAGCTTCGCGGAGGACGTCCAAACAGAGAGGACCTGATCTTCCACTGTCTCGTCCCGGCGGCAGGGTGGTGGGACGACGTCGTCTTCACCTGAAGCACGATGAATCTCTTCCGGTCGGAAGAGCACCTCGAACGATGGCTGGACGGTCGCTCCCCGGGGGAGACCGTGTCGGTTGCCAACCTGGCCGAGCTCGCACGGGCGTGGTGGGGCGATCGCCTGTCGCCGGACTGGCGGCCTCATACCAGGGAGCAGAATCAGGCGATCCTCGACCGGCTGGGCCTAACCGGTGACTTCTGGCGGCTGCCGTAGCTCCTTGTGGAGCTCAAGCCACGTGGGGCGGTCGTATTTTTAGCCGCGCTCGAGCAGCGCCCTCCGTTCTGGCGAGGGCCGGAATCGACCGGGCGACACCACGGACTCTGCGTGGGGGAACCGCAGGGTTCCCCCACGAGCCTCTTCCTTAACCAGGTGGCGAGGGCCGGAATCGAACCGGCGACACCACGGTTTTCAGCCGTGTGCTCTACCAACTGAGCTACCTCGCCTCGGCGCCACGAGTCTAGCCAAGCGCCCTCCGCAGTTTCCGCTCAGCCACAGAAAACGCCAGACGCCCGTGGAGGCGCCTGGCGACAGGGTCCGGGCCGGTGCTACCGCGCCGCGAACTCCCTTGCCGCTGAGCTTAAGTGGACTCCGCCTTGAGGGCAAGGAGAGCGGTGCCCGGCCGCACTTCGAAGTCCGCAAATTCCACGAATCCCCGCGCCGACAGCTCGTCGCGCAGGCGCTCCGGCGGGACGTAGATCGGGGTGTCCGCGCCACTCGAAAAGGAGAGGAGGACGCGGCCTCCGGGGGCGGTCACGCGCGCGAGCTCGTCGAAGAACGGGATCATGTTCGCGAGCGCGACGAGGTCGAAGTGCGCGTCCTCGTAGGGGAGGTTCGCCGCGTCGGCGACCTCGAACCGCAATCGCCCCGTGAGCTCAGGCGGCGTCTTGCGTCGCGCTTCCTCGATCATCCCGCTGGCGAGGTCTGCGCCGACCACCTCCGCTTCGGGAAAGCGGCGCGCGACGATGAACGCGCCGGCTCCGGTTCCAGTTCCAAGGTCGAGCCCGCGGCGCGGACGAGGCTCGATCGCGCTAAGCGCGGCTTCGTACGGCGCGATGTGGTCCGGGCTCACGATCCGGTCCCAGTTCGGTGCGAGTGTGTGGAACTGGAAACGAAGCGCAGGCCGCAAGACCGGCCACAGCTGCGGCCATCTCGTCACGGCGTTCGTGGTGAGGCGGGCGAAACGGCGGCTCAGTGCGGCCCTCACCTCATCCGCGCGGCTCACAGCACCGTCCGCCTCACCTCGACCTCGTCACCCGCGCGTGCGGCGAACATGTCCGCAGCGTCTCCGCCACTGATTGCGATCGCGATGTTCTGGTACGAGTCCTCGTAGAGGATCACGTCGCCGGCTCGCGCGTCGGTGAACGTCCTGGCCGCGACCGCGTAATACCGCTCCCCGCGGCACACGAGCTCGACGCGCGCACCCGGCGTGACGTCGATCTGCTCCATCTCCTCCCGCGTCAAGTTGAGCTGCATGTTGCCGTAGCGATCGACGTAGAGCACCGTCGCCGTCACACCGTCCGCAAGCACGTGGGCCTGCGGGATGTCCAGACGGGCGAGCGCTTCCGGAGCAAGCGGAGGGCCGAGCTCTGCAAGATCCACACCTAGCGCGAGATGAGCCGCCGCCGGCGAGAAGAGGTCACGGCCGTGGAAGGTCCTCGACACGGGCTGCAGGGCGTACTCAGGGTTCGCGAGCTCGTGCGCGGCGGCGATCTCGCCGGAACGCTCGGCCGCCGGGACGAGCAGACCGTTGTCCGGCCCGACGTACAGACGCCCCTCCACGTCCCTGAGCGCGACGGCGCGGCGAGAGCTGCCGACGCCGGGGTCGACGACCGCCAGATGGACCCCGCGCGGCATGTAAGGGAGCGTGTTCGCGAGGACGAGCGCCCCCTGGAGCACCTGCTGCGGCGGGATTCCGTGAGTGACGTCGATGATCTCCGCGTCGGGCGCGATCCGTTTGATCACGCCGTGGCAGGTACCCACGAAGTCGTCCTGGAGGCCGAAGTCAGAGAGGAACGTGATGACCACGGCGGCACCTTGACACAGCGCGCGCTACGGGGCACCCGAGCCTCCTCAGCCGCATGCAGCTTTCACCGCTTCGACCAACCCGTCCACATCGTGTGGCCGCGCCTCGGCGACAATCGCGACGCCGCAACGGCGCGCTTCGGCGGTGGTCTGGGGGCCGATCGAGACGGCGGGCGTCGGCCGGCCGAGCGTCCCGTATGCGCGCGCGGCCGACGCTGACGCGAGCACCACCAGGTCGGCGTCGGGGAAGTCCGCCGGTCGCAGCTCCTTCGTCCGGTAGAGCGGGACGAAGTCGGCGCCGAGCTCATCGACGAGCACGCGCCGAGCGTCTTCGGCGCCGGCGAAAAGGACGCTTCCCGCCGGCCGTGGAAGCTCAGCGGCGAGTCCCTCCTGCGTCGACGTCGCTGCGACCAGGTCGGGCTCGATCGCGTTCTCTCGGAGCGTCGCGGCGGTGCCCGGACCGATCGCCGCTACGTGCCGCGGACGCCCACGCATCCGCCGAGCGAGCTCCCGCGCGCCGCTGCGACTGGTGACGATCACCCAGTCGTAGCCAGAGACGTCGAGCTCGGACGGCCCAACCGGATCGGTCTCGATGAGGGGGCAGACCGCAATCTCCAGCCCTGCCGCCTGCAGGCGTGACGCGAGCTCTCGAGCGTCCTCCCGAGCGCGCGTGACGACGACCTTCACCGACGGCTCCCCGACAACCGCTGGCTCCCGAACGCCCGCTTGCTTCCCAACGACCCCCAAGGGATTCTCCGAATCCCTGCTGTCACCGTACCGACGATCCCGTCACGGGTGTGTGCCGGCTTCGTGGCAAGACTGCTCGACCGGCGCGCGTCACGCCGGCGGCGCGGCGTCACGCGCCCGAGCGGCGGCAACCGCAACAAGCTCCTCCGCCAGCATGGCCGGATCGTCACCGCTCCGGCGCTCGACCCAACTCCCGTCCTCGGCAGCGACGAGAGCCGTCAACGTCTTCCCGTCGTGGTGCGCCGCGACCGGCGCGAGACAGCCTCCACCGACCGCAAACACGCAGGCGCGTTCCGCCTCGACCCGCTCCCTGGTCTCAGGATGGTCTGCGGCCGCAACGAGCTCCTCCTCGCCCGCGCGCACCTGCAACGCAAGCGCTCCCTGGCCCGCCTCGGGCAGGAGCTCGTCCGGCGGAAATCGGTATCCGATCTCATCCCCGAGGCCGAGCCGATCAAGGCCGCATACTGCGAGCACGACCGCGTCCAATCCGCGCTCGCCGCGCTTCCGGAGCCGCGTGTCGATGTTCCCGCGCAACGGCTCGATGGACAGAGTCGGCTCGAGCGCGAGCAGCTCTGCGCGCCGCCGCACCGAGGCGGTACCGACCCGCATCCCCGGGCGCAGCCCGGGAGCGCCGCAGAGCGCGTCGCGCGCGTCCTCGCGCTCCAGGTACGCGCCGACGACGAGGCCGTCCTCGTCGCTCGACGTCATGTCCTTCGCCGAGTGAACGGCGACGTCGATGCTCCCGGCGAGCAACGCCTCCTCGATTTCTTTGACGAACACACCCCGAGAGCCGATCTCGCCGAACGGCTTCGTTCGATCGCGGTCGCCGGCAGTCGTGATGGGAACGAGCGCGATCTCAACGCCGGGCCGCCGCAGCCGGCGCGCTGCGAGCTCGGCCTGCGTCAGCGCGAGCCTGCTACCGCGGGAGCCGATCCGAACCAGCATCGTCCCGAAGCCCGAACAGGTCGCGGACGACGTCGGCATAGACGCCACCGTCGGCTCCCGCTGCGGCCGCCTCCTTCAGCCGCACCGTCGGAAGGTGCAGGAGCTTGTTGACGATCTGCGACGTCAGCGACTCGACCGCCCGCCGATCCTGCTCGGAGAGAGCGCCCAAGCGGCCCTCGAGCCGCTCCAGCTCGCGGGCGCGAATCTCCTCGGCCCGAGCGCGCAGCGACGCGATCGCGGGCACGACGTCGAGCGACGCCTGCCATGCACGAAAGCGCTCCGCCTCCTCCACCACGATCTCCTCGGCGCGCGCCGCCTCGACCCGCCGTCCTGCGACGCTGTCTGCCACGACCGCCTCGAGGTCGTCGATGTCGTACAGGTAGCACCCTGGGAGGTCGTGGATCCCCGGATCGAGGTCGCGCGGAACTGCGAGGTCGATCAGGAACAGGGGCTGTCCTCGCCGCGCCGGCAACACGCGCTGGACCGCCTCGCGTGGGAGTACGAACCCGGCGGCACTCGTCGACGACACGACCACGTCGGAGCCCGCGAGCTCGGCCGCGGCCTGATCGAGGGGAATCGACTTCGCGCCGAAGCGCCCGGCGAGCTCCTCCGCCCGCGCGACGCTCCGGTTCGCCACCGCCGCGATCTCCGCACCCCGCGAGACGAGATTCCGCGCGGCCAGTTCACTGACCTTGCCCGCGCCGATCACCAGGATCTTGCGGCCCTCGAGCTCGCCAAAGACCTGTTGCGCAAGCGCGGCGGCGGCGGATGAGACCGAAGCCGGATTCTCCCCGATCGCCGTCTCCGACCGCGCCTTCTTCCCGGCGTGCAGCGCCTGGCGGAAGAGCCGGTCGAGCATCGGCCCGGTCGACCCGAGCTCGGCCGCCTTCCGCACCTGGCCGAGAATCTCGCCTTCGCCTGGGACGAGCGAGTCGAGCCCTGCCGCTACTCGGAAGAGGTGGAGGGCGGCCGCCTGGTCGCGCAGTCGATAGAGGACCGGCACGAGCTCGCTCTCGGAGAGGCTGGCGAGCTTCGACAGGAGCGCCGAGGCGCGGGCTTCGGCGTCGGCAGCGTCCTCGGCTGCGAGGTAGAGCTCGGTGCGGTTGCACGTCGAGAGGCAGACGGCCTCCCCACCTTCGGCCGCGAGCTCGTGCGCAACCGCGGCCGCCTCTCGCTCGCCCAGAGCGACTCGTTCGCGCACTTCCACGGGCGCGAGACGATGGGAGGTGCCGACTAGTGCAAGCCTCATGAGAAGTGGGCGGCGGGTAGACCGAGGCGGACGGTGATGACGAGGACGAACCCGGCGAGCAGGAGGTAGGCGGCCTTGCGGCCGCGCCAGCCCGCCTCATACCTGAGTAGCAGGAAGATGCCGTACACCGCCCACGTCGCCAGCGTCATCCCCATCAATGCGTCGAAGCCGCCGCCGTGGAGGGCGAGCCTCACGACGCCGGCGGCGATCCCGAGGGTCAGGGCCGGGAGGGCGACCGCGATCGTTCGACCGGCGACGTCGTCGAGGGTGACGAGCGATGGAACGCTGACACGAAGGATCTTCGCCTCGCGCCGCTTGAGCCGCCGCTCTTGCCATAGGTAGAGCGCCGACAGCGCAGCCGCAAGCGTGAAGCCGGCGAAGCCGACCAGGACGAGCCCCACGTGCAGAACGAGAAACAGGCTCGAGTAGCGGCCCGCCCCGCCGGTCGCCCCGCCGCCCGCATACGCGACGGCAAGGAGGAGGGCCGCGAGAGGCATGACGGCTACTCCGAGCAGCCGGTAACGCGGCCGGCAGCCCCAGATCAGGTACGCCGTCACGACGAGCCACACGAACAAGCCGAGCGACGCCGACCACGTCGCCCACGGGAAACCGGCCGCTTCGGTGACCTGGACGACGAGCAATCCCGTCTGCGCCAGCCAGCCGAGCCGGACGCACCACGTCGCCGCGCGCCCGAATATCCCCGGACTCCGGTAGCTGATGCCGTACGCGACCGCCGCGGCCGCATAGCACGCGAGTGCCGACCAGAGAAAAGCTTCAGCCAACTTCCGCCGCCTCCCGCGGCTCGACGTGCTCGGGCTCCTGCTGCCGGCGCGCCCGCGCGAGCGCGGACAGCTCCATCAGCTCGCGCTGGAGCCGCTGGAGCTTGAGCGCGATGATCGCGACGTACAGCAAGACGGCCGCGAAGACCACGAGGTACGCAGCCGCGACGTACTTCTCGCCGGCGCTCATTCGAGCGCCTCTCGCAGTACCCGGAGGCTCGCATCGATTCGCTTCCCCGCCAGCTCGAGCCGGTACAACGCCGCAGCGAGAACGACCATCGCCGCAAGCGAGACGCAGAACGTGAAGAACATGGACGCGGCCATCTGCGGCCCGTTCGAGTTGAAAACGACCGGATGGATGAAGTCCTCCGCCAGGCGAATCGCCAGGAAGCTCACCGGGATGAGCACGACGCCGAACAGCGCGTAGACGGCGGAGATGTTCGCCCGCGCCGGGCCTGGGTCGATCGAGAACCGAAGCATGAAGTAGGCGGAGTAGAAGAGGAAGAGCACCAGGAAGAGGACGAGCTGCTGCGAGCTCCACGTCCACCAGACTCCCCACGAAGCCCGCGCCCAGATCGAGCCCGTAACGAGTGTGAGCGCACCGAAGATCACTCCGAGGTGGATCGCGACGTAGCTCTCGAGATCGGCGCCTGCGGGCCGCTTCCAGAGGTGGAGAAACGCCTTCAGCGCACCCCAACCGAAGCAGGCGTACGCGGTGATCGCGATCGGCACGTGAAAGTAGAAGATCTTCTGGGAGAAACCTTGATCGGCGTCTTCGGGAACCCACAGGAAGATCAGCGCGAGCGCGACGGGCACCAGCACGGCGGCGAGCGCTGCCGTCGCAGGACCTGCGTTATTCCGTAACGACGTACTCAAAGGAAGCCCAGCAAATGATCGCAAAGATGGCGTCGTAGACCGCCAGCAGGCCCAGGTAGCGGCCGCCGTTCTCGACCACGCTCGCACCCACGCCGCCGACGACGATCGGGACCGCGAGCGGCAGGAACAGGAGGGGCAGTAGCAGCTCGCGCGCGCGGCTGGCCGCCGCCATCGCGGCGAGCAGCGTTCCCACGACGCAGATGCCGAGGTCGGCAAGCGCGACGCCGGCGATCGTCATCCCGTCGATTCCCGAGAAGAAGATGGCGAAAGCGGGCAGCGCGACCAGCTCGGCGAGGACGAGGAACGCGAGCATCGCGAGCGCCTTCGCGAGCCAGATCGCGGAGCGGTCGCAGGGGGCCAGGACGAGCGCGTCGAGGAGCCCCTGGTCGCGCTCCGCCGCGAACGCGCGCACGAGCCCGAGAATTGCCGTGAAGATGAGCGCCACCCAGAGCAGGCCGTACGCGGCGAGGCTCGCGCTCGCCTCCGGAAGCGCGAAGTGGAAGACGACGAGCGCGGCGACGACGAAGAGCAGCATCGCCGGAACGGTGTCGCGCGCGCGCAGCTCGAGGAGTAGGTCCTTCCGGGCGAGCGTCGCCACGTCTGTGAAGTAGCTCATGCGAGTGCGAGGCTTCCGCTCGCCAGCGGCTCCAGCCGTGCGGGGTCGTGCGTAGCCACCACGAAAGTGCGGCCGGGGCGTAACTCCTCGAGCTCGCGCTGGAGCAGCTGTACGCCGTCGGCGTCAAGGGCGTTGAAGGGCTCGTCCAGGAGCAAGAGCTCCGGATCGTGGAGGAGGGCGCGGCAGAGCGCGAGCCGCTGCATCATGCCGCGTGAGAACGAGCCGGCGCGCTCGTTCCGGTTGCGCCAGAGCCCGAAGCGCTCGAGCAGCATGCCGCTCCGCTCGCGGTGCTCCGGGATCCGGTACAGCCGCCCGTACAGGTCGAGGTTCTCGAGCGCGGTGAGCTCGCGGTAGAGGAGCGGGTCGTGCGCGAGGAAGCCGATACGCCCGCGGTCCGTCTCCACGCGCAAGTCCCCTGAGGTCGGTGCGACCAGTCCGGCGCAGAGTCGAAGCAGCGTCGTCTTGCCGGAACCGTTGGGGCCGGTAACGACGAGGAAGCCGCCTCGGTCCAGATCGAGATCGACGCGCTCGAGCACCCGCTTGTCCCCGAAGCGCTTGGACAGGCTGCGGGCGCGGATCACGAGGCCAGTCTAGAGTTAGGCGTTCGATGCGACTCGCGCATGCCGCGCTCCTCATCGTCGCGCTGACGGCTTGCGGAGGTGCACTCTCGGCCGATCAGTTCACGAATGCGGCGGGTGGGCGCATCGCGTTCGCGGTCAACCGAGGCGGCTGGAACGAGATCTGGACCATGAGGGCGGACGGCAAAGGCCGCCGTCGCCTCACGAGGCTCGCGCCGCGCGGGACCGACGCGTCGGGGAACCAGCAGCCTGCGTGGGCGCCCTTGGGAGATCGCATCGCCTACATCGGCTCGGCTGCGCGACGACGCGAGAGCGAGTCCGACCTCGAGCTCTACCTCATGCGTGCGGACGGCAGCGGCAAGCGCCGTGTGACGTCCAACCAGGCGGCGGATCTCCTCCCGAGCTGGTCCCCCGATGGCGCGCGGATTGCATTCGCGAGAGGATTTCGCATCGGTTCGCAAGATGCTGCGACCGCGATCTACACGATCGGCGTGGACGGGCGCGAGGAGAAAGAGCTTGTCCGAGCCTCGATTCCGACCTTCGTCCTCGACCCGGCATGGTCACCAGACGGAAGGTCCATCGCGTATGCCCGAACGACGTACACCAGGGCGGCAACCGAATATGGCATCTATGTGATCAACAGCGACGGGTCGAGCGATCAGAAGCTCATCGGCCGCGCCGCCGAGCCGGCTTGGTCGCCGGATGCCAAGCGGATCGCGTTCGTCAGCGACCGCGACCACAACGGCAGGTGCCTCTTCCACGACTGTGAGGGGTTCGCCCCAGAGGTCTACCTGATGCGCGCCGACGGGAGCGAGGTCCGGCGCGTCACGCACTCCCCGGCGACCGACGTGAATCCAGCCTGGTCTCCAGACGAAAAAGCATTGCCTTCGCGCGGATCCGCAGCGAAAACGGTGACTACGAGATCTACTCCATTCGTCCCGACGGGAGCGGGCTCCGGCAACTGACGAACAACCGGGTCTGGGACTACGAGCTTTCGTGGAGCCGCCGCTAGAGAACGTCCGCCAGCACGAACACGAAGAACGCGACGCTGATCACGCCGTTGACGGTGAAGAAAGCGGCGTCGAGGCGTCGTAGGTCGCCGGGCCGGATCAAAGAATGCTCGTAGAGCAGTAGCGCTGCGACGACTCCGACACCGAGCCAGTAGAACAGCCCGACCGAAAGGCCGAGCCCGGCCGCAGCGAGCAACGCCACCGTCGCGAGGTGGAGGAGTCGCGCGCCCCAGAACGCACCCCGCTCGCCGAACCGGGTCGCGACCGAGTGCAGCCTTTCCCGCCGGTCGACCTCGAGGTCAAGCAACGAGTAGAAGAAATCGAAGCCCGCGATCCACACCGCGACCGCCGCCCCGAGCACCCACGCCTGCCACGGGAGCTTCCCGGTGATCGCGACCCACGCGCCGATCGGCGCAAGGCCGTCGACCGCACCGAGCCAGAGGTGTGACAACCACGTCCAGCGCTTGAGGTACGGGTAGACGACGAAGCCGACGACGGGGATCGGCCACAACCAGCGGACGATCGGGTCGAGCTGGAAAACGGCCGCGAGGAAGAGCGCGAGCGCTGCGAGGCAGAACAGGAGGACCTGCGAGGGGCGCAGCAAGCCGCTCGGAAGCTCGCGGCCAGCGGTGCGCGGGTTGCGCGCGTCGATGCCCGCATCGATCAGCCGGTTCAGGCCCATCGCGAGCGAACGAGCGCCGACCATGGCGAGCGTGATCCATACGAGGTCGTGCGCGCTCGGGACATCGTCCACGGCCAGAAAAGCGCCCACGTACGCGAACGGCAGCGCGAAGACGGTGTGCTCGATCTTCACGAGCGACGCGAAGCGCCGCGGCAGGACGAGTGCCGAGCTCACGTCTGCTTGTGCGCCGATCCCCCGCCGGCAATCAGCTCGAGCGCGTGCGCCAACGCCGGCTTGATCAACTCGAAACCGTCGCGGCAGCCGCCGGGTAACCCCGGCAGGTTGATGATCAGCGTGTCGCCGCGAATCCCCGCGGCCCCGCGCCCCAGCAGGCC
>Ga0126311_10001242_pt1 | contig 12244 bp, 10 predicted proteins | sample Plot61_FD_92539 | JGI IMG/M metagenome (GOLD analysis project Ga0126311, IMG submission 92539) | Serpentine soil microbial communities from UC McLaughlin Reserve, CA, USA - Plot61 | ecosystem: Environmental > Terrestrial > Soil > Grasslands | place: USA: UC McLaughlin Reserve, Lake County...
CAACGGCGCGGCGATCTGGTCGCCGGATGGATCATCGAGAACGCGCAGTCCATTAGTATCGCAGGAGCTGCCGGTTGCCTTCGAGATGGCGGCGTTGGTGCCGCATGAAGTGCCGGCAGCGTTTGTCGCGCTCACACGATAGATGTAGTTCGTGGTCGCGTCGCCCGAACTGTCCACATACCGGCGTGCGTCGCCACTTAACGTCGCGATCGTCTGCTCGGGCCCGCCCGCAGTGCGATAGACCGTATAGCCGGTGATCGGGGAACCGCCGTCCTCCGACTGAGACCACGTAAGAGTGCTGACCGAGCCGTTTCGCGTAACTGTTAGACGTGGCGCACCGGGGCTCGTCGGTTGTGTCGAGTCTGAGCCGAAGTATAAGCGTCGCCCGCCCGTCTGGCGTGCGATGGTCCCATAAGCGGTGAACGAGTTGCCGCGCGCGTCATCGGGCGATTGGACGCAGGGGCCGATACAGCCGTCGGCGTAGCCGACCGTCATGCGGCCGAACCTGTCGACGTCCGCGTCGAAGAAGTCGAGCAGGTTGCGGTGGATCTGCGCGCCGCCCCCGAGATGTATCCCGCCGCGCTGGATCGGGTCGTTCGGCGTAGCGTTGACGGTGATCCAGTGAGCTCCGCCGTCGTAGGTGTGGGCCACGTAAAGGTGCCATACACCCTCGGAGTTGAAGGCGTGGACGGATCCGTCCTCCGTGGTGCCGTAGAAAGCCATCGCCGCGCGACCCGCACTGCCGGCGACCATCGCGGGGAAGACGGCGTTCTTGACGCCCACCATCGCGCCCACGTCGTAGACATTGGTCCAGGTTTTTCCTTTGTCGGCCGACACGCCCACGGCCGGGATCTTGTCATCGTTCACGAAGCTGAGGTAGAGCAGGCCGCCGTCGTCCACTGCTACCGAAGGATCACTGCCGCCGCCTTTAGTTCCGGGCACTGTGCGCACCTTCCACGTGGTCCCATTGTCCTCGGAGAGTGCGATGCCGTTCTCGTTTGGATTGACTGGTCCAACGCATGAAGCGTTTGGAACGTAGACGGTTCCATCGGGGCCGACTTTCACATGACCGTGAAGAGCCGCGCACTGGCCCACTGTGGCTGTATCGGGCGACGCAAGGACGTACATCGGCACTGCTGGTCCAAACGTGAGTCCACCGTCAACACTCAGCGCACAGTTTGCAAACGCTGCGTCTTGCGCGCAGTAGTAGACAGAATTGCGATAGCCGGGAAGCGGAGGCACGGGAGCATGAAACGGTCCGCCTCCCAGCGTTTGATGATCGAAACCCGAACCGAAGCCCGCGCCTTGACTCGGGGTCCAGTTGGTGCCGTCGTCGTCGGTAAATGACGAAGCGCCGGCGCCGGGAAGGAGCAGCAAGTGTGACACGAACGTGCGATTCGTTTGATGGTCCGAGAAGAGGATCGGGTCAAAGCTCTCTTGCGATGTGACGGGTGTGACGTCCTTCCAGGTAGACGGCGGTGTTTGCGGGCAAGCCTGATCGTCAAACCCAACGCGCAATGTCTGCATGAGAGCCTGGAGCATTACGGTCCCGCTGTTCCAGTTCACGCCGATATTGGGCTCGTCCTGCGAGTTCTTCGTCATGCCCGCATCGATCTGGGCCTCGGTCGGCGTGTGGCTCTGGTAGCGCGGCCGTGGTCCAGGATCGAGCGGTGCGGGTGCGAGGACCACCGGGTTAGTGACAGGAGGGGTAGTTCCCGGAAGCGGCGCTTCCGAAACAATAACTACACCGGCATAGTCCGCAGGCGATAAGATGGCCTGTCCATCGAACGGACAGACCTCCACCTGATAGGTACCGGTGGCGAGATTGTTACCAGTTGCGTAGTGGATAGGTTCCGGGCTTGTGCCGGTATCCTGCTCAGCCACGACGACGCCGCCGTAGTACAGCTTCAGGACGATGTCGTTTACGGGTACCGTCGAAGCGACGACGTCGATCGTGTTGGTGTTCGGACCGACGACGAAGTCGTATCGCGGTCCGCAAGCCGGGACCGTGTACTGCCCCTGGAAAGTGTAGCTGTGGTTATCGGCGAAGACCTTGTTGGGAGTTGACGGCAGCAGCGCGAACAGCGCGAGCAGCGTTAGTACTAAGCTGAAGACGAGAATCCCTTGCAGGCGTTTTGAAAGGTAGTACTGTGTACGCAGCTCGCTCGACATGGCAGATCTCCTTTCCGGGATAAGAAGATATTGAACCGCGGCAGCAGAGATGAACGCGCACAACTTCCGTAACTAATTCATCACGGTCTACAGTACGTGACGTACCTGTATGCGCCGCACTCCTCAGTTCTTTCGTTCGTTGTGTTTCGCAGGGGCGTCGGGAAAAAGACATCGGGGTCTGGCCACGCGAATGCTCTCAATTCCGTGCGGAGTTTGGGTTACAGGCAAATAGCGTTTAAGTTGCAATTCAGAAGAGCTCTCCCGCAAAGACGCACAGGAGCAAGCGCTGCCGCGTTTCCGAAATATCGACTCGGGGTTTTTTCGGAACAGTGAGAAACTACGGATTGTGAGAGACAGTGGCAAGCTCGAGGATGACCTTAACGAGTTGTTCAAGCTCCCGTTGGCAGAGTTCATCGGCGCGCGCAATGCACTCGCTGCGCGGCTGAAGCAGAGCGGGCGCGCCAACGATGCGAACCTCGTCAAGACGCTGGCGAAGCCTTCAGTCTCAGCGTGGACCGTCAACCAACTCTACTGGCATCATCGCGAGGCATTCGAGAGGTTGCTTGCAGCAGGACATCGCTTTCGCAAGGCGCAAACATCCGGGAAGGTCGCCGACATGCGAGGATCGCTCGACGCGCGACGCGAGGTGCTCCTGGATCTCTCAGAGCTCGCGGCTACCTTGTTGCGCGACGCCGGTCACAACCCGGCTTCCGAGACGATTCATCGCGTCACCACCACCCTCGAGGCAATCTCAGCCAACGCAGATGGTCCAACTCTCGGACGCCTGAGCCAGGATGTCGACCCGCCAGGTTTTGAGTCACTCGCTTCATTCATTCCCAGCGCCGGTACGACGAAACGGGGCGAAGCACCAGCGCGGATCACAGCACCACAAAAGACAACGGCTCCGGATGCACGTCAGGTTGAAGAGACGCGCCGGGTAAAAATAGCTGCCGCGAAAGTTTCAGTTCAGGCTGCCAGGAGGTCGCTGGCCGATGCACGAGCCCGGGCTCAGAGTTTAGAGGGTACGCAGAAAAAGACACACGCGGAAGCGAAGCAGGCGGAAAAGGAGTTGCGCGAAGCAGAGGAACGACTCAAGAGGGTGAAAGCCGCGTCGGAAGTTGCGCAACAACGTTCGCAAAGTATCGCGGCGGAGGCCCAAGAGGCGACGAACGCAGTTGAAGACGCCAAGCGCACCGTTGAAGAGGCATCCAAAGAGCTCGAGTCGTTGTTTAGAGGCACAGATTGACGCGGATGAATACAGATCTAAATCCGTATTCATCCGTATTTTAGTAATGCTCTTTTTGCCTAATTATTCCGATTGCCCGGCGATGCGTTGCGATTTGGACTGTTGTTGCGATTTGGATTGTTGCTGTTCGCGTTGTTCGCGTTCGCATTGTTTGCGTTTATCGGACGGACGCCGGAAGTATTCTGATTCCCGTTGTTATTTTGGACTACACCAACGTTCGCGGGTGCAGTGTTCGAGTTCAGATTTGAATTGACGTTCCCGGAGTTGGTGTTGGTGGTGCTATTGCAACCACCAAGACCAATCACCGCAAGCAGACACATAACGGCTAAAGTTCGGTTCATCCTGTTCCTTCCTCCGAGACAATTGTTTAGCGATAAACTTGCTCGCCGCGATTTCTCTTCCAATCTTCCTCGAAGTAAGCAGCGTCTTCGGAATTGCGCGGCGTTACGCCCATCATGATTCCGCCTTTCTTAATGCCTTCCTCGTAATCCTTGACGCGTTCTTCTGGAATCCCTGCGCCGACGAGAGCGCCAATCAAGCCGCCAGCGGCGCCGCCTGCGCCGGCTCCCGCTAACGCTGCTGCGATTGGACCAGCAACAAGTATTCCGAGTCCTGGTAAGGCTAAAGTGGTTCCGATTGCTGCGATTGCGGCCAACGTTGCTCCTACCGTGCCGCCGATTGCTGCACCGGTGCCAGCGCCTTCAAGCGCCTTGTTGCCGAGTTCAGTTTCACGATCGCCGACGGCGAAATGTTTCTTTCGTGTTTCGTCCGACATAATCAGGTTTACGTCGTCCTGTTTGTAACCACGTTCGACCATGGAACCGTATGCGCGCTCCGCACTGTCCCTGTCTGGGAATAGTCCAGTAACCATGCCTGACTGTGCTGTTCTTGATGCTGATGTATCTGCCATTTTTCTCCCCTTTTTAAATAATCTATTCGATTAGTGAATAAAACTACGTCATTCGATCAAATGCGCACTTTGAGGTTTGCAACTTTGGAGCCGACGATTAAGCCCACAAATTTAAAACGGATGAACACAGATCTAATCAGCATTCATCCGTGACACCCGTGGCTTAGATGTTCAGTTATTTCCAAGTGCGTAAAGAGCATTCTCTCCACGCACGATCAGCATCCCTTGCGAAAGCGCCGGTGTGGCCATGAGTGGTTGGCCCCTCGTATTCCTCGAAAGCAATTCATACTGTCGACCGGCCTTGACCACAAATACATCACCGTCTTCGCTCGCCAGACCTTTGACGTGTCTCTTCGCACGCGGCACGCCTTCGTAGGCTTTGTTGGTCCAGAGCACCTTTCCGTTCCGTTTGTCCACAGCGAAGATCATCCAGGTGTGCCTGGCGTCATCGTTTGCCAGGTCGATGCCTCGGTCCTTTGCCTGAAAACTCGTTTTAGAATCGCTGCTGATAGCAGTGATCACAAAGATGTGGTTACCCCAAACAAATCGGGCTCGCGCATGTGTTAGATTAGGCATTATAAACGGCATCGCGGGAATAAAAGTTCTGATTCGAAAGGCGACGGATGAACTTATTCGTTATCTACGAAAAATTTTATCGCGCATGTCGATTCTGATGGTCTCTGTTCGACTACATTAAGAAGAGTCGAAGTTTGCTAGCCCAGTAACTAAAAAAGGAAACGAAAAGATGAGCAATGTACGAGTACTCGTAGGCACCCGCAAAGGGGCATTCATCCTGACTTCAGATGGAACACGCGAAAAATGGGATGTTAGTGGTCCTCATTTCGCCGGCTGGGAGATTTATCATCTTAAAGGCTCGACCGCTGATCCAAACCGCATTTACGCTTCGCAAACCAGCGGCTGGTTTGGACAGATCATTCAACGCTCGGACGACGGCGGCCAGACGTGGTTCCAACCCGGAACGCCCGCCGGCGAGCCAAACACCACGCCCGAAGGCATGCCGAAGGGTGAGAGCAATAAATTTGTTTACGACACTTCGGATGAAACGGGCAAACCGCTCACGACGCATCAATGGTACGACGGCACTCCACACCCATGGGAGTTCAAACGAGTCTGGCATCTTGAACCTTCACCCGACGATCCAGACACCGTTTATGCGGGTGTTGAAGACGCCGCGTTATTTCGCTCGACTGACGGCGGTCAGACTTGGCAGGAACTTTCGGGGTTGCGTGGCCACGGCACGGGATCTCAGTGGCAGCCAGGGGCCGGCGGCCTGTGCCTCCACAGCATTCTGCTCGATCCCCGCAATAGGGAAAGGATCTTTGTTGCCATCTCGGCTGCGGGGGCGTTTCGAACCGATGACGGCGGCGCGACGTGGAAAGCGATCAATCAGGGACTACACTCGGAATACATTCCTGATCCGACCGCTGAGATCGGCCACTGCGTTCATCACATCGCCTTGCATCCTGGGAATTCGAACGTGCTGTTCATGCAGAAACACTGGGACGTAATGCGCAGCAACGATGCCGGTGACTCGTGGCACGAGGTCAGTGGAAACTTGCCTACCGATTTTGGATTTGTGATCGACGTTCACGCGCACGAGCCGGACACGATCTACGTTGTGCCCATCAAGAGCGATAGCGAGCACTATCCGCCGGATGGCAAGCTGCGTGTCTATCGCAGTCGCAGCGGCGGCAACGAATGGGAGGCGCTCACCAACGGTTTGCCTCAAAGCAACTGTTACGTCAACGTGCTGCGCGACGCGATGGCCATCGACTCGCTTGATTCGTGTGGCGTGTACTTTGGCACCACTGGCGGGCAGGTTTATGCATCGCCTGATGCTGGAGACACGTGGGCGCCGATTGTTCGAGATCTTCCGGCAGTGCTTTCAGTGGAGGTACAAACACTGACATGATTCTGGTTGTTCTGCCGGCACATTTGCGAGCGCTTGCGGGCATCACCCGAGCTGTTGAACTCGAGATTGACGGCGAGGCAACACGACGCTCGATCCTTGATGCGCTGGAAGCGCGGTATCCGATGCTGCGTGGGACCATTCGCGACCATGTCGCAGGAGAACGCCGGCCGTTGCTGAGATTCTTTGCCTGCGGTGAGGATGTAACGCACGAGCCGGCGGACGCTCCGCTGCCGCAGGCAATCGCGTCGGGAGCGGAGCCGTTTTTCATCGTCGGCGCGATCGCGGGCGGTTAAATAATCATACGAGGAGAAATCATGACAACTGACAATACAAACACAATTCGACTACACCGGGTGCTGCACGCGCCGCCGGAGAGAGTTTACCGGGCCTTCCTTGATGCGGGTGCAATGTGCAAGTGGCTTCCGCCAAATGGATTCACGGGCCAGGTCCATCACCTCGAGGCAAAAGTCGGCGGCACTTACAAGATGTCGTTCACCAATTTCACCACCGGCAATAGCCACTCGTTTGGTGGAGAGTATCTCGAGCTAACGCCAAACGAACGCATCCGCCACACTGACACGTTCGACGATCCGAACCTGCCCGGAGAAATGCGAACGACGATCACGTTAAAGCAGGTATCTGTCGGAACTGAATTGAACATCGTGCAGTAGGGAGTACCGGCAGTAATTCCGGCTGAGGCTTGCTATCTCGGTTGGCAGGAGTCGCTAGCGCTGCTGGCGAAACTCGTGGAAGCCGAGATTCCGGATCAGATGTAAATCTTCGCCACGGATGACGCGGATGGATACGGATTGTAATCCGTGTCATCCGTGGCTAGCTCGTCCGCAGAGTTAAAGCGCCTACACGCCAACGGTTCCCGTATTTAATTGCGCAGTTTGAGAGTTAACCGACGTTTTGGCGCCTGCCTGTTGAGGATTGATCGCGTCGGAGTTAGGCGGTGGCGGCGGTGGCGGTGCGACGTAGCATAAAGTGTACTTTAAAATGCTCTCTTTAAATTCTCTGACGATCGCGGGTCCCAACTCGTCATTGAGTAGCGACACCAATTCGGCGCCCGTCATGACTAACCCGTCGGCATGCTGTTCCTTTCTATTCGCCAGGGTCTTGTCCATGTGACTTTTTAAGAAGCCTCTCACGCTTTCAGGAACAGCCATGTCTTTTAAGACCGCTAACCGAGCATCTGAAATCATGTGCTTATTTGAATCAGCGTCCTTTTGAACCCTTGCGGCCTCTGTATCAGACTCTGCGGCAGCCTTATAGGAACAGCATATTGCGAGTCCGAAACAGACCAGTGACGCAAAGCTGATCAGCACGATCCCTAATACGACCGAAGTCCGGGACGAAGATAACCAGAAAAGGCCCAGCAGAGATGTTAGGCAGATTACAGCAAGCAGTTCGAAAAACTGTCCAATTGGTTTTAGCCAATCAGGGTTTATCTGGATCACATCAGTAACGTTCTGTTTCATGTTGTCTGAAGAGTTTGTCATGAGGGTTTAACTTTCTGGCGCCGGTTTATGCGCCCGTTTTGCTGTGCGCTTAAATCACTCGCGTGTACCTGAATATTACCTGTTTCCAGGATTTCCATGCACCGGCATCCGCAGCGCTTAACTCTTTGGATAATTGGCTGTCCGTCATTGGTTCGTGACCAATCAATAGTTTGAGCTTGTTCATCAGCTCATTGTTGACGCAAGTGCAGTTGGCGTTCAAAGAACAAGGCGACGGCTTTTGGCCCAAGGAAATTTTTTCGTCGTTCTTGACGCATATCACGCGCCTTAGAGCCATAAAGGACTCGGTCGTTACCAGATATCGCTCACTGTCCCAACGAAACAGACTCGATGCCTTAGAAAAAATGTTGCGATGGCCCGGTATCCGGAGGCGACTAAGATCATCGTTGCCGAGGTTTTGAATCGAAGTGTTGAGTCCATCAATCTTCGTTAGAAAATCGTTTTTCACACTGGCGGTCTGGTTCTTAAGAGTTGTTAGGTCAGACTTGGTGGAAACGACTTCATTCTTCAAGGAATCCACATTCGAGACTACGGGTTGAATTTTTTGGTCGATGGTTTTATTAACCGCCGTCAAATCTGCCTGGACACCTGCTTCGAATTTGGTGATGTTTTCGGTTAGGACTTTCAGAGACGTATCAAGTTGTCCAAAACTCTGCGCCAGGCTATCGATTCGAGCTCCCTCCGAAGAAGGCACATATATCTTAGTTGGATATAGATAAGTGATTGGAGCGGTGTTATCGATGATCTGAGGTTGAGAAGGTTTCGGAGCCTGTCGGGAATCATTAACCACTCCAGCAGTGATTTGCGAGGCCTTGAACATCTCCGCGTTTGCTCTTCTCTCGGTGCCGGGCATGTTCATTCCACCGGCAACCGCTACAGCAGTTCCGATCCCAAGCGCGGCAGTAGTCGCAATCAGTGTCCGGGCAAGCTCTGGAGAGGCGGAGCGCCGCGTCAAAAAGAATTTGGCCTGATCTGAGAGCGCTTCGCTCCCGCGCGCGAAGGGAGGCAATGGTCGCAGCAACTGGAGAATGATGAAGATTGTCCCAAAAACCAGAATCACCATACACGTTAACCAAAAGATGCTGAAGATAACGTGACTGCCGGTCTTTTCATCGAGAACCCTGGCCGGAAACAGAAATGCGAACGACTTCACTTGTCGCGAGTCCTTCTCTGCGGAAATTTTGCCAAGCAGTTTTGGTCTTAGATGCTCATAAACCACTTCGACTCGGTCCCCGCGGTTCGTGCTGATTTCGGAGTCCTTATTAACGAGAGATGACTTTTGTGCTTCGTAATTCTTGCTCCAGCATTCAAATTGGCTCGTCACCTGGGCACACGTTGCATTTCTGGGAAGAGTTTGAGCGCAGGGCTTCAAACGCGGTGTCTTTGCCGTGCCATTTTTCTCTTTACTCTCCGCGCCTGCTGGTGGCGTTTCCGCCAGCGGGCACTTTTCAACCAGAGAGGCTTTCCTTGCAGCAAATTGCCTCTCCAGAATGTCGAGTTGTTGTTCGTTTGTGCGCTGAGCTGCACCTTCATCCTTCAGAATCTCCTGGTTCATGAGATCCAGCAGTTCGTTGCCGTCCCGAACCCGTTGGTATTTCACGCGGTTAACATAACCTTTCATGTCCGCAATAAGTTTCTTTTCATCTGCCGGACTCAAGGCTTTAGTGCGGTTTGATTTGTAGTCATCAAGAAATTTTCCAATGTCTGCGGTGGTAAGTTCGATGATGTCTGCTGAAGATATCGGTACGGCTCTATCAACAATCACCACCGATGCCTTCCTGACCTGGTCGAAATTGTCTTTAGCCCGCTCAATAGAGTTGAGCGCGTAGTAGGCCCCGATCCCTATGCCAACAATTGCGACCTTCAGCAAAAAGCTGGATCCGGTGCGGTTGAAAATCGACCAAAATTTTTGATTACCGGGGGCGGAATTCTGCTTAATCATTTATTTCCTCCAGGCGCAAGCTGAGACGATTACTTGAGGCACTCGACTTCTAATGTCCAAAACCGCATTTTCATTTCATCCGCGTGACGCTGATTGCTTAAGTGTTAAGGAAGATTCCCGTGTACTCGGAAGTCCGCAGTTGAATCCGGAGGCGTTTAGAGGACGGCTGCCAGGAATAGGAATGACAATATCAATCTGGTGTTCGGCCCGATCATGGCCATAGACATGAATGAGTGATGGGTGAACCGATCCCTGCAAACTTGGCTGGGGACATTACCTTGGTTCAGGGTGAGGCCTGCAACCATGATCATCGAAGGCCGTAGGGCCGTAGCCGTCGTTTATTCGAACTATTCGTCCGAACTGCAGCAAAGGGCGCAAAGAGAATTAAAAGCTTAGCGTCTTTGCGCCCTGCGCGAGCATCAGTATCCAACCGCAAATCCGGGAGGAAGGTCTAAGGAGGGAGCTCTTCCCGTTAGTCTTCAGTCGCTGGCTTTCTCGACTCTTCCACCCAGATGCTTACCTAAAAACTCTTCCATAGCGCGGTAGAACTCGAAGCGGTTCTCTTCATTCGCAAAGCCGTGTCCTTCGTTAGCTTTTACGATGTAGGGTACTTCGATTCCGCGTTTCTTCAGGGCCTCGACCATCTGATCCGATTCCGCCTTGTTTACGCGGGGGTCGTTGGCGCCCTGCGCAATCAAGAGCGGGACTTTAATCTTGTCACTGTGGAAAACCGGAGAAGCCGCCGTCAGGAGATCTTTCTCCTTTTCCGGATGTCCAACCATTTCGTAAATCATTTCCAGATATGGCTTCCAATACGGCGGGATGGATTTCATGAATGTAAACAGGTTTGAGACGCCTACATAATCAATTCCGGCCGCATACAGATCGGGCGTGTAGACGAGGCCGGCCAGCGTTGCATAGCCGCCGTAGCTGCCACCGTAGATGCCAATGCGTTTGGGATCAGCAACACCTTGCTTAATCAGCCATTGAACACCATCCGTGATGTCGTCCTGCATGGCCTTGCCCCATTGTTTGAAGCTGGCCTCCCAAAACTTGCGTCCGTATCCGAGGGAGCCGCGGAAATTGACCTGCAACACCGCATAGCCGCGGTTCGCAAGGAATTGGACTTCAGGGTTATAGCCCCATTGGTCGCGATACCATGGACCACCATGTGGATTTACGACTACCGGCAGATTGCGGGCCGGCACACCCTTGGGAAGTGTCAAGTAGCCGTGAATCGTCAGACCATCGCGACTCTGGTACTTGATCGGCTTCATGGGAGCCATGTCCTGATCGTTCAACCAGGGACTGACATCGGCGAGCTTGCGGAAGTCTTTCGACTTCAGATCGTAGAAGTAAAAAGCGCCGCGCGACCGATCGGTGAACGTGCGCACCAGGCACTTGTCCTCTGCGTCATTACAGCCGGACAGACGCACTTCATAACCGGGCAAACGACGCTCGAGATCTTTTTGCAGCTCCGCTCGCTGCTTGTCGATGAAGTAGTACTGTGTTTTGTCGGTGGTGAAAGAGACGCCTGTAATTGCGCGACGCTTGCGAGAACTGAGAAGAGTGGTCACGTCCACTTCAGGATGCTCGAATATCTTCTCGAGCTCCTTCTTGTTTTCGACGTCATACTTGACGATGGCGGTCTTGTCGCGACCGATATTGCTGGCTACATACAGTTGCCGGTTATCCGAAGTGAATAGCAGTGGTGCGATGGTCTCTTTAAAACTGGTAGTGACGAGCGGCGCAAACTTGTCTGCTTCGGTATTCCGAAACAGCAACGTGCTATTGACGCCATCCGTGGTTACTGCAATGCGGAGTTTTCCATCCCAATCAGTAGCCCAGCCAGTGTAGTTGCCGGGATTTTCGGCAATCATCTGCATCTCGCCGGTGTTTACGTTGATGCGATAGACATCAAACACCTGCTTCACGCGTTTGTTGAGACCGACCAGGATTTCGTTTTCATTCTGTTCAAGCCGATCGATGATCTGGGCGCGAACTTTCTCAAACGGGGTCAGGTCCTTAGGATTTGAGCCGTCGATACTGACGGCATAAAGCCGGAAGTTTTCATCGCCGCCGGTGTCTTGGATATAGACAATGCGGTTGTCTCCCTTCCAGGCGTAGCCGGAGATGTCGCGCGCCTTTGCGCTGGTGATGCGAGTCGCCTGGCCGGTCCCAATCTTCTCGACAAAGATATTGAGGCGGTTCTCCCAGGGCTGCATAAAGGCCAGATACTCGCCATTCGGCGAAAGTGAGTATGACACCTTCACGGGATTTCGAAAGAAATCCTTCAGCGGAACCAGTGGCGGCAATGCCGTCTTTGTTGGCGCATTTTTCTGTGCTAAGGCTGAAAAGGGAAAGAGTAGTAAGAGGGCTAGCAGTAGCACCGGGGCTTTGGTTTTCATTCACGTCTCCAGGGTTAAGGAAATTGCAGGCGGTTTGTCTAGTACGTTGATGGCGATCAACTGGTTGCGCAACTTGCCGCCGGAACCAAAAGATCAGAAAGATAGTCTCGCGC
>Ga0126311_10001243_pt1 | contig 12239 bp, 7 predicted proteins | sample Plot61_FD_92539 | JGI IMG/M metagenome (GOLD analysis project Ga0126311, IMG submission 92539) | Serpentine soil microbial communities from UC McLaughlin Reserve, CA, USA - Plot61 | ecosystem: Environmental > Terrestrial > Soil > Grasslands | place: USA: UC McLaughlin Reserve, Lake County...
CGAAGGTCTGACCGGGCTTGGCGCCGTAGGCGACGACGCGGCTCAGCGGCGTCCACTTGTCGAAGACCGGGTCGACGTCGGCGAGGTTGGCCGGCTTGGGCTCATAGACCGTCGTGGCCGCGGCGATCGCCACGGCGGCCGCGCCCAGCCCCAGAGCGACGGCGCCGGCGCGCGCGACCTGGCGCGAGCCGCCGGCGGCGAACAGCAGGGCGGCCCCCGCGGCGACCGGGGAGAGGGCCACCAGCAGCGTGGGGACGTCGATGGCCCACATCAGCGGCACGACCGCCACGGCGCCGATGGCCGCGCCGACCAGGTCGAACGCGTAGAGGCGCGCGATCGTGCGGGTGTAGCCGCGCACCGCCAGCGCGATGACCGTGCCGCCGGCCGCGAACAGGATCGTGGTCAGCGCGCTCGTCAGGGCCAGCAGGACGACGAAGCGCCCGGTCACCGCGTCGGTCGAGCCGAACTTGATCCGCGCCAGTACCAGTGGGATCACGAGCAGCAACAGCGCGAAGGCGATCGACCAGCGCGCCAGCTGCTCCTCGAGCGGCCGGCGGTCGAACCAGTCGGGTCGCACGTAGACGGCGATCGCGCCCGCGCCGGCGCCGAGCAGCGCCAGCGAAATCGACAGGAAACTGAAGTGATAGAACAGCGACGCCGAGAAGAATCGGGTCAGGAGGACTTGGAGCGCCAGCACGCAGCCGGCGACGAGTCCCACGCCGAAACCCACTCGAACAGGCAGTCCGCGGACCATCGCGGCGATCCTAGAGCGCCCGCGCTCGCCAGGCGCCGAACCCGCGCGGAGGCCACCAGAGTGGGGGTATAGTCGCCTCCGGGTGAGCTCCGCGCCCACAAGCTTGCGCACGCGCACCACCTGCAGGGTCTGCGGGTCGTCGCAGCTCGCACCTGTGCTCGACCTCGGCGAGCACGCCATCGCGGGCGCGTTCGCGGAGCCCGGCGGCGAGCTACCCGTGCAGCGGGCGATCCCGCTCGAGCTGGTCCGCTGCGACATGACGCGCGACCAGGACGCGTGCGGCCTGCTCCAGCTGCGCCACACGGTGCCCGGGCCGATCCTCTACCAGAACTACTGGTACCGCAGCGGGGTCAACCGGACGATGACGGAGAACCTCCACGGCATCGCGCGGGCGGTCGAGCAGCTGACCGGGCTCCAGGCGGGCGACCTCGTGATCGACATCGGCTGCAACGACGGGACGCTGCTCGACGGCTACTCGTCCCGCGATCTCCGCTTCCTCGGCTTCGACCCCTCCGACGTCACCCGTTACGCCCTGGCGAAGGGGTACGGGGTGGTGCGTGACTTCTTCAGCGCTCGCGCACTGCGCCAGCGGCACCCCGACCAGAAGGCCAAGGCGATCACCTCGATCGCGATGTTCTACGACCTCGAGGACCCAGCGGCGTTCGTGCGCGAGGTCGCCGAGAGCCTCGCCGAGGACGGCATCTGGGCGATGGAGCTGCACTACCTGCCGACGATGCTCCGTTTGAACGCCTTCGACGTGATCGTCCACGAGCACCTCGAGTACTACTCGCTGGCCGTGATCGAACGGCTGCTCGCCGACGCCGGGCTGGCGGTGACCGACGCGGAGCTCAACGACATGAACGGCGGCTCGATCCGCCTGTTCATCGCCCACGCCGGCAGGCGCGAGCCGGGCCCTGAGGCAACCGAGCGCCTGCGGCGGCTGCGGATGGGCGAGTTCGAGATGGCGCTCGACTCGCCCACGCCCTACGAGCGCTTCGGCCAGAACGTCGAGCGGGTGCGCACGGAGCTCAAGGAGCTGTGCGAGCGCCTGGTCGCGGAGGGCAAGACGATCCACATCTATGGCGCCTCGACGAAGGGCAACACGATCCTGCAGTACGCCGGCCTCGAGCGCTCGGTCATCCCCTTCGCGGCGGAGCGCAACCCCGACAAGTGGGGCTCGGAGACGATCCGAACGGCGATCCCGATCATCAGCGAGGACGAGTCGCGCGCGATGAAGCCCGACTACTACCTGGTGCTGCCCTGGCACTTCCTCGACGAGTTCCTGGAGCGCGAGGGCGACTACCTCAAGGAGGGCGGGCGCTTCATCGTCCCGCTGCCCGAGGTTCGCGTGATCGGGGCGGACGCGCTGGAGGGCGCCAGGGTGTCCGACCCTGCCGTCGCGCCGCCGGTCGACATGACGTAGCGTGTTTCGCATGCTGAGGGCTCGTCACCTGTTCAGGCTGTCGGGTGAGTTCGTGGGCTACGCCGTGGTCAACCGTGCGTGGTGGGTGCCGGCGCTGACGCTCGTGCTCGCGCTCACGGCGGTGCTGATCGTGATCGGGCAGGCCGCCGCCCCCGTCACGCTGTACCCCTTGTTCTAGCGTTGTCCACCTCGGTCACCGAGAGCACCCGCGCGGGACGGGAGGATGCACCTCCCGATTGGTCGCCCGTGCCCGAGCGCGGCGCCGGCGGTGAGCCCTCGCGCCTGAAGATCCTCTGGCGGGCGCTGGCCGCCGGGGTGCTCGTGGTCGCTCTGTGGCTGCTGGGGCACGAGCCCGGCGCCGTGATCCTGCTGACGCTGCTGGTGGCGGTCACGACCCTGTCGGCGACGGTGCCCGCTGTAGCGCGCGCGGTCGAGCGCGGCGAGGGAGTCGTCCAAGCCGTGGCCGGGCGGGGCCTTCGCTTCGTGCTGCTCGGGGTGCTGCAGCTCGTGATCTTCACGCCCGTCTCGCTCGTGCTGCGGCTGCTGCGCCACGATCCGCTCGCGCTCGGCTCCGCACCCGACGACGCCAGCTTCTGGCGGCCCGCGCCGGCCAAGCCGCGGCCGCTCCACCGCCGCCTCTACACGTACGAGCGCGTCCCGGTCGCCGCCGGTGGTCGCGACCGCATGCCGCTGCACCGGCTGCGCACCGCGCTCGGCGTGATCGCCCTGCTGCTGGCTCTCGACATCGGCGTGGGCGCGGCGATCGACGCGATCGACGGCGACTCGCCGGGCCAGTTCACGGGCTCGCTGAGCAGCCAGCTGCTCTACCCCGACGCCGAAGCGGGCCGTCAGGAACCGTGGCGCCACGACCTCGGGTGGGAGATCACCCGGCTCTGGGACGTGAAGCGCTACCACCCCTACCTGGGCTGGACGCTGCCGGACTACGCCGGCCGCTACGTGCACGTAAAGGACGGCGCGCGACGCACCTACGAGCCCGCCGCCGCGGCGGCGGGCGACGCGATCGACGTCTACTTCCTCGGCGGTTCGGCCCTGTTCGGCTGGTTCCAGCGCGACCTGCACACGATCCCGTCCGAGTTCGCCCGCCTCGCCGAGGCCGACGGCATCCCCGTGCGGGTGGTCAACTACGCGCGGCCCGCGTACGCGAACTGGCAGGAGTCGCTCCTGCTCCAGGACCTGGTGACTGGTGGGAACAAGCCGGACCTCGCTCTCTTCTACGACGGGGTCAACGAGCTGGTCAGCCAGTTCACGCAGGGCGTCCACGACGAGCCCGACACCACGCTCACGCGCCAAATCGCCGACGAGCTGGGGCTCGGGACGACGCGGCGGCCGGAGGGTGACACCGGCCTGGGGGGCCTGACCGACGCGTGGGCGAAGGTCAGCGCCGTGCACCGGGCGGGCGAACGCCTGGGAATCGTCTCCGACCCGAACGCCGCCGAGGTCCCGGTGCTGGTCTCGCCCTGGCTCGGGGACCAGACCGAGAACGTGCGGCTGCGCGGCCGCGACGCGGCCTCGATCTACGCGCGCGGGGTGGACGTGACGCGCCGGCTCGCTCGCAGCTACGGCTTCGGCGTCGACTTCTTCTGGCAGCCGTTCGTGTACAGCAAGCGCCGGGTGAAGGGCGAGGAGCAGGCGGTGGGGTCCCTCGGAACGGATCCCGAAGCGTGGACGGCCGCGAGCGACGCCGCGCGCAGCAACCTGGCGCCCGGCGTCGTCGACCTCAGCACCGCCCTCGACGGCACCGACGACCCGGTGCTCTACGACTTCGTCCACACGAACGAGCTCGGAGCGCGCGTCATGGCCGAGGCGATCTACCGGGGCGTGCGGCCGCAGCTGCTCGAGCTCGCCAGGGAGCGCCGGTGAACGTCCTCGGCATCAGCGCCTTCTACCACGACTCGGCGGCCGCGCTGGTGCGCGACGGCGAGCTGGTGGCCGCCGCGCAGGAGGAGCGCTTCACGCGCCGCAAGCACGATGAGGGCTTCCCGATCAACGCGATCCGGCACTGCCTGAATGCCGGCGGCGTGGGCCCGGGCGGGATCGACTCGGTCGTCTACTACGACAAGCCCGTCAGCACGTTCGCGCGCCTGCTGCGGACGTATCTGCGAGTCGGCCCGGCCGGCTGGCGCTCGTTCAAGGAGGCCGTGCCGCTCTGGATGGGCAAGAAGCTCTGGATCCCGTATCTGATCGAGCGCGGCCTGAACGAGATCGGCTTCCGGATGCCGGGCGACCTCTACTTCACCGAGCATCACGAGAGCCACGCGGCCAGCGCGTTCTTCCCCTCGCCCTTCGACTCCGCGGCGATCCTGACCTTCGACGGCGTCGGCGAGTGGGCCACCAGCAGCATCGGGGTGGGGGAGGGCAACCGCATCCGGATCGATCGCCAGCTCTTGTTCCCGAGCTCGCTCGGGCTGCTCTACTCGGCCTTCACCTACTACTGCGGCTTCCGGGTCAACTCGGGCGAGTACAAGCTGATGGGCCTGGCCCCGTACGGCGAGCCGCGCTACGTCAACCGCATCCTCGACAACCTGATCGACCTCCGTGAGGACGGCTCGTTCAGGGCGAACATGGACTACTTCGGCTACCTCGGCGGGCTGACGATGACGAACCGCCGCTTCGATGCGCTCTTCGACGGCCCGCCGCGCGAGCCGGAGAGCGGCCTGACCCAGCGCGAGATGGACCTGGCGCGCTCGATCCAGGTGGTCACCGAGGAGGTGGTGCTGCGGATGGCGCGGAACGCCGCCGCCACCACGGGCAAGCGCGATGCGTGCCTGGCCGGCGGCGTGGCGCTCAACTGCGTGGCCAACGGGCGGCTACTGCGGGAGGGCCCGTTCGACCGGATCTGGATCCAGCCGGCCGCCGGGGACGCCGGCGGGGCCCTCGGGGCCGCCTTCTACGGCTGGCACCAGATCGCGGACGGTCCGCGTGCTGCGGGGCGCACGAACGACGGCATGCGCGGCGCCTACCTGGGCCCGAGCTTCTCGGACGAGGAGATCGGCAGCTACCTGCGCTGGCACGGCTATCCGCACGAGCACGTCGGCGAGCGTCAGGGCTGGGCGCGCCGGGTGGCCGAGCTGATCGCCGCCGGCAAGGTGGTCGGGCTGTTCGTGGGGCGGATGGAGTTCGGGCCGCGCGCGCTCGGCAACCGGTCGATCGTCGGCGACGCCCGCTCGCCGACGATGCAGTCGACGATGAACCTGAAGATCAAGTACCGCGAGTCGTTTCGGCCGTTCGCGCCGGCGGTGCTGGCCGAGCGCGCCTCGGAGTACTTCGAGCTCGACGTCGAGTCGCCGTACATGATGCTCGTGGCGGAGGTGCGCGAGCGGCTGCGCGCCGCCAACGGCCGTCCGCCGTCCGGCGACCTGCGCGAGTGGGTCAACGAGGTCAGGTCGGAGATACCGGCGGTCACCCACGTCGACTACACGGCGCGCCTCCAGACCGTCAACCGCCGCGACAGCCCCGAGTTCCACGCGATCCTGTCGGCGTTCGATGAGCTGACCGGCTGCCCGGTCGTGATCAACACGTCGTTCAACGTGCGCGGCGAGCCGATCGTTTGCACCCCGGAGGACGCCTACCGCTGCTTCATGCGCACCGAGATGGACCACCTCGTCCTGGGCGGCCACATCCTCGACAAGAGCGACCAGCCCGAGTGGGCCGAGGACGCGCGCTGGCAGGAGGACCTGGTCCTCGACTGAGGGGGAGGGTCGACGCGGAGGCGAAGCCGCCGGGTCCCCGGGGCGCTCCCCGGAATCCACGAGTCTGACTTTGACCGCGATATAGGCGGCAAAAGTCAACTTCGTGCCGGCGGCCGAGCGGCGAGTCTGACTTTGACGCCGTTATAGGGGGCAAAAGTCAGGCTCGTGGTGGGAGGGCCGGGCGCGACCGCAGCGCTACGGCGCGTACACGCGGTGGTCGAACAGCGAGAACACGTACGGCTCGTCCTTCATGCAGCGCACGCCGTTGTACGAGTTCATCCCGACCAGTCCGAGGAACCACTCCGGTCGCGTCACGAGCAGGCGCCGCTCGCGTGCGATCTCCTTCAGCCGCCGGCAGGGGCCGTGGGCCGGCACGAGCTCCAGCTCGTGGGTGAAGTGGTCGCCGGCGAGCGTGCCGGTCACGGCCCGCGCGGCGATCGAGATCTTCCAGTCGTCGTGCCGAAAGCCGGGCTGGTCGGTGAACCACTTCAGCACGCCGGTGGTGGGGGCTGTGGACCCGACGACGTTGATCGAGCGCTCGATGTAGCCGTTGCTCGCCGGAGCGAGCAGCGCGGCGAGCGCGACCGCCGCGACCACCGCCGCGGCCCAACCGGGAACCCTGGGCCAGGGCCGCCGCAGCGCCACCCGCGCCGCGCCATAGACACCCAGGCCGGCGAGCGCCCCGGCGACGAGAATCCCCGCGGACGGCGTGTACGGCGAGCCGAGCCGGGCGTCGGCGACGACGGTCCAGCCCAGGATCAGCACCAGCACGGCCGTCGCGACCGAGCCGAGGCGTCCGGGCACGCGGGTCGCCAGCGCGACGGCCGTCAGCGCGAGGCCCACGACAGGCAGCAGGTAGCGGATCGTCGAGATCGGCCAGCCGGCCGGCGTGGGCAGGTCGGGCGACGTCTGCAGACCCGTCCCCCAGGACCCCGACCAGATCAGCGTCCCCAGCACGGCTGCGCCGCCCGCCACGCGCAGCGTGCGGCGTAGCTTGGCGTCGCGCAGGGGGGCGAACAGCCCCGTCAGCAGCACCAGCAGCCCGCCGAGCAACGCGATCCACCCGCCGCCGAGCAGCGAGCTGTAGCTCCCGAGCCTGCCGTCGAGCGTCTTGAGCGGACGCTCGATGAAGCTCTTGTCGACGAGGCCGAGGAAGTGCGGGCTCGGGTCGCCCCAGGGCATGGCCACGAACGGCCACAGCGGCGAGCCGTGCTGGACGATGTTGCGCACGTACCAGACGCCGCCAACCACGAACGCGCCGGCGAGGCCCAGCGCGAGCCACCTCGCGAGCGGGCGCAGGCGGTCGCGGGCGAGGTACGCGCCGTAGCCCAGCGCGAGACAGACCTCGGGCGCCACGGTGGCCTTGGACCCGATCGCCAGGCCGGCGCCCAGCAGCGCCGGCACGAGCAGCGCGGGGCGGCGGCCGGCGCCGGTGGCAAGCGCGGCTGTGCAGGCGAGCCAGGCCAGTGCGGGCAGGTCGGTCTGCGGCTCGTTCAGCTGGCGCAGAGCCAGCGGCGTGCCGACGAACGCCGCGGTGGCGAGGGCGGCCGCGCGGGGCGAGACCGACAGGTTGCGCAGCGTCAGCCAGCTCGCGCCGGTCAGCGCGACCAGCATGAACGGGTTCCAGAGCGAGATCGGCACCCACGAGCGGGCGATGCCCGCCGCCCAGGTCTGGGCGACCTCGTCGGTCAGCGGGTAGTTGCCGTACGGAATGTCGTAGCTGAGGAAGAGCTGCGACCCCGGCTTGCCGTTGGCGATCCAGCCCGCGACGTCGGGGTAGTGGTAGACCGCGGAGTCGAAGCCGATCGAGGGGTAGCGCAGCAGCCAGGCCACCCAGGCCGCGAACGCCGCGCCGGCCGCGACGGCCGCCAGCCGGCCGCCCGGTCCGCGCGCAGCCCACCAGCGCGCGAGGTCGGCGCCCGCCGTGGTGTCGGGAGCCGGCAGCGAGCGGGTCGCCCCCCAGGTGGCCGCGGCGGCGAGCGCCAGAGCGACCGGGCTGGCACCCAGACCGACCAGGCCAAGGGCAAGGGCCTGCGCGACCGCGAGGGCAACGCCCACGACAACAGCCGCGATCGCGCGCTCGAGGCCGGCGGGCGCCACACGTGTGACGATCCGCAGCGAGGCCCCCGCCAGCGCGAGAATCGCGAGCGCCAGCAGCACGTGCAGGACGACCTCGCGCATTCAGGCCCAGCCTACAAGCGGGCCCGCTCCGCGGCGGAAGGCGGCCGCGGCCCGGGCAGCTCTACCGCTGCGCGCCCCACGATCGCGAACACCCGCACGGGCGCCTGCGGCGACCCGGGGCGTGGGCCGGCCGCCCAGCCGCTCAGCTCGAACCCGGCGTTTGCCAGCTGCTGGCCGTAGGTGCGCTTGAGATCGGGGCGCGCCACGGACGGACGCGCCGACCCCAGAAACGCGTCCCCGGCGAACGCCAGCACGAGCGGCGCCGCGTGAGGAGGATCCGTCGTCCCCGCCCAACCGCTGGCCTTGACGGCGCCGGGCTCGATCGCCAGCGCGTCCACGTGTCCCGCGCGCGGCCCGGATGCGAGGCGGTATCTGCGCCCGGCGCCGTCGACGATCGCGTCGCCGCCGACGAGCCGGTAGTGGGCCGTGGAGCCGCGCAGGCGCCGCGGCCCGGCCGCCGTCGCCGCGATCAGCTCGACGTCGGCTGGGCCGGGACGGAAGGCCGCGGCGGGGACCATCGCGGCGAAGCTCTCCGCGTCGCCGTCGCGGAACGTGACGGCGGACGCGACCACGCGTCCATCGACGGCGACCGCAAGCCGGGCATTCCCTGGCAGGCCGGCCACGGTGCCGCTGACGAGCCCGGGGACGATCGCGGCGTGGGGGTGGACGTCCGCGAGCAGGCCCGCTCCGTTGAGCGTGAAGCGCCCGGCCCCGAGTGGCGCGCCCAGGGATCCGACGTCGCGGCCGATCAGGTCGGCGGCTCCCGCGCGGAACGCCGCGAGGTTGCGCCTCACCAGCGCGTCGCGGCGCCGCACGTACTCCTCGAACGGCAAGCTCAGGTCAGGAGCGTCGCGGGTCGGCCGGACCATGATCGCTCCGCCGTTGCCGGCCCGGTCCGCCACCCTGCCGTCTGTCTGCCAGGGGAACTTCGCGCCGAGCCGGGTAGAGAGCGTGGGCAGCAGGTCGGTGATGTGCACGTTGGCGTCGTCGACCTTGCCGTGGCGCTGGCCCGGCGCCTTCACGAACAGCGGGATGCTGGCGATCTCGGGCAGGTTGCCGGCGGTCACGGCCCGGTGCGGCTCCCCGGGGGTGAAGCTGGCGCCGTGATCCGCCAGCACGGCGACGAGCGAGCGGTCGTAGCTGCCGTTGGCCTCGAGCCGGTCGAGCACCTGGCCGAGCATGCGGTCGGTGTAGCGCAGCTGGAGCACGTAGCGCTCGAGCCCGAGCCCGGTGAGCGCGGGGTCGCGGCTCCACACGCCACCCGCGTAATCGTTCGAGGGCTCGAGCCCGGGCATCGACTTCAGCGGGTCCGGGTAGCGCTGCCCGTTCGGGAGGAAGTGGTACGGGTTGTGCGGCATCTGGAGATGCAGGAACGTCAGGTGGGCGCCGTCCGGTGGCTTCGCCAGCCGCCGCAGGAAGGCGTCGAAGATCTGCACGCGGTCGGAGATCGAGGCGAAGGCCTCGAGCGCCCGCCCCGAAGCGCCCTGCGAGGCGTTGTCGGAGCCGCTGTCGCCCGCCTTGCGGAAGTCTCCGAAGCTGCGATCAACGGGCTCGAGCTCGTCCGCCAGCTCGTGCGGCAGCATCAGGTGGAGCGAGACGAGCGACAGGTCCGAGAACAGGTCGCGCAGGCGCTGGCCGCGCTGGCTTCCCTCGTCCGCCTCGTTGGGGCAGAGCTGATGCGGGCAGAGGTCGGTGACTGGCTCGATGACGTCGAAGGAGTAGCTCCCGCCGAGGAGGGTGAACAGGTTGTTCGGGTGGTCCGACGCGATCGGAGCGGAGCCGCGCTCGGTCACGTCGCCCGTGAGCAGCGCGGGTAGGGCGTGGTCGGTGAAGTCGGCGACGGTCGTGGCGTTGCGATACCAGGTGGCATCGTCCGCCAAGCGTGCGAAGTTCGGATAGCGCGAGGCGTCGATGCGCCCGTCTGGCCCCAGCAGGGCGAGCCCGGAGAGCTCGTCGAACACGATCACCACCACCGGCGTCTTGCCGGGGATCGTCACGTCGGCCGCCTTGGCCTCCGCTCCACCGAGCAGGAGCTTCGACACCGGCGCCACGGCCAGGAACAGCACCAGGAACAGGACCGGCGCCGGCGTCAGGACGGTCAGCACCTGTGGAGCCGCCGGGAGGCGCGCGTACGCGAGCGCCGCCAGGGCTCCGCCTGCGGTGGCCAGCGCGATCGGGACTGCCGCGCCACCGCCCACGTCCTTGAGCAGCTGGAGCAGGAAGACCGCGGAGAGCACCGCCACGAACACGAGGTGGACGCCGTCGCGCACGCGCGCCGAGATCAGCCCGACGAGCCCTTCGACCGCGGTGAGCAGCGCCGGCGGGACGAGCGTCACCGCGAGCGCGAGCACGAGGATGTCCCCGCGCGTGTTCCCGCGGGCGACGAAGAACTCCGGGGCGTCCCCGAGCAGGTCGAGCAGCGGCTGAGCCACCGCGAAGGCCCAGAGCACGGCGAGATGGGCACCCGCCAACGCGAGCTCTCGAAACCGAAGCCCCCTGGGATCCTTCAAGCGCGCCACCCTATCCCGGTCGTCCGAGCGCGCGCGCAGGTGGTTTCGGTGCGGCATAGTGGTCGCCGTGACGCCGGGAGCCATGCCACGCGGACCGCGCGACACCCGCACCTGGTACCGCGACGGCGACCCGCTGGCGGTGGTGGAGGAGTCGCTCGTCGAGTTCGTCGCCGAGCACGGCGGTCCGGCGCTGCTCGACCTCGGCTGCGGGCTGGGCGGCTACAGCAAGCGGCTCGCCGAGCGGGGTTTCGACGTGACCGCATTCGACGTCGCACCGGAGTACGTCGAGCGGGCGCGCGGGCTCGGCGTGGACGCGCGCCAGTACGACGGCGAGCGGCTGCCGCTCGACGACGACTCGGTGGATACGGTCTTCATGCTCGAGGTGCTCGAGCACCTCGACGATCCGGCGCGGCTCTTGCGCGAGGCCCGTAGGGTGGCCCGCCGCAACGTGCTGGTGACCACGCCCAACTGCACGCAGAGCTTCGACCCGGTGCCGGTCGAGTTCAGCCACATGCTGGACGTCGACCACCGTCAGTTCTTCACCGAGACCTCCCTGCGCGAGCTCCTCGACGGCGTGTTCGGGGCCTCGACGGTGGAGCAGACCCACCCGATCGACCGCAACCTCGCCGGGCTCGTGCTGCCGCGCCCGCTGCGGCCGCTCTACCGCTGGCTGGACGCCGCGGGCCGGGTGCGCCCGCGCTACTTCTTTCGCCTGCGTGGCCGGGCGCCGGCTTCATGACCCGCGTGCTGTTCATCTCGGCCGAGCCGGTCGGGGCGACGATGGCCGGGCCGCCGATCCGGGTGATGGAGCTGGCCCGCGCGGTCGCCGCGGAGTGCGAGGTGACCGTGGCCGCGCCCGCGCCGAGCGACACGGGAGACGCTCCGGTGGAGCTGCTCGAGGCGTCGCTCTCGGACTTCGACAAGCTGCTGGAGGCGGCGCGCGGCCACGACGTGGTGATCGCGCAGCGGCTCCCGCCGCAGCTGCTGCGCTACGTCGCGCGCCTGCCGACCCGCTTCGTAGCCGACCTCTACAACCCGCAGATGATCGAGGTGCTGGAGGCCGCCGGCGACGGCGGCGGCACCTCCCCGCGCCGCGCCTGGAGGTCGATGCTCGGCCAGTGCGCCGTGGCCGACCTCGTGATCTGCGCCAGCGAGAAGCAGCGCGACCTGTGGCTCGGCGGGATGGGGCTGGCCGGCCTGATCGACCCTGAGCGCTATCGCCGCGACCCGACCTTCCGCTCCTACGTCGACGTGGTCCCGTTCGGGCTGCCGGACCAGGCGCCCGAGCCGAGCGCGCCGGTCCTGAGGGGCGTCTGGCCGGGGATCGGCGCCGACGACCCGGTGCTGCTGTGGGCCGGCGGGGTCTGGCGCTGGCTCGACGCGATCACGCCGATCCGGGCCGTCGAGCGCCTCCGCGCCGATGGCCACCGCGCACACCTCGTGTTCCTCGGCGTGGGCAGGCCGGCGCTCGACCCGGCCGCCATCCCCAGCAGCGCCGATCAGGCGATCGCCTTCGCGGCCCAGCGCGGTCTGGAGGGCGACTGCGTCCACTTCAACCGCGGCTGGGTGCCGTACCAGGAGCGCAGCGCCTACCTACTCGAGTCGGATCTCGGCGTCTGCGCGCATTTCGACCACCTGGAGGCGCGCTTCTCGTTCCGGAC
>Ga0126311_10001245_pt1 | contig 12236 bp, 4 predicted proteins | sample Plot61_FD_92539 | JGI IMG/M metagenome (GOLD analysis project Ga0126311, IMG submission 92539) | Serpentine soil microbial communities from UC McLaughlin Reserve, CA, USA - Plot61 | ecosystem: Environmental > Terrestrial > Soil > Grasslands | place: USA: UC McLaughlin Reserve, Lake County...
ACGAGTTGGGCGGCTTTCAATTGCGCCGAAACATAGCTCAACTGTTCATTCGTATTGAAAGGCCGGAGATCTTCGGCTTTTACTTGCAGTCCCGACTCCTCGCAAAGAATCCCCAGTAGGTCGGCATCGTCTGCTTGACCCAGGTGATCAAAAACCGGCCCGGTATCGAAAATCGCGAGAAGCGCGACTTCCTTACCCTGCTGCACCAGTTGCTGGGCCATCTCAAACGCAACAAAACCGCCGAAGGACCAGCCGCCCAGGAGATAAGGTCCTTCAGGTTGGACGCTCACTAACGTTTCCACGTAGCGTGCGGCCATCTGATCGAGAGGAACCTCAAAATCACTCTGGCATTCGTGGTCTTGAAGCGTATTCGGGTCCTGGAGTCCATAGAATGGTTGCTCGACGCCCATCTCCTGGGCCAGCGGTAAATAACAAAGAACATTACCGCTGCCTGGATGCACGCAAAAGAAGGGTAGTTTCGATCCTGAGTGCTGAATCGGAACGAGAGGTGAGTTTTTAGTTCCTCCGGACTGTCGCATCAGCATGGCAGCTAAGCGCTCGATCGTGCCGGCCTTAATCAGACTCGGTAAAGGAAGTTCATAGCCGATACGTTTGCGTATCTGTGCCAGCAAACGCACTGCGAGCAGCGAGTGGCCGCCGAGATCGAAGAAGTTTTGAGTAACCCCGACGCGCTCGATCCCTAAAAGCTGTTGCCAGATCTCTGCAAGTTGCATTTCCCAATGATTACGCGGGGCGACATAGACTCCCACGTTGCGTCGAAGCAGGTCAGGCTTCGGCAATGCCTTGCGATCAATTTTGCCGTTGGAGTTCAAAGGTAACGACTCCAATTGGACCACAACTAAAGGCACCATGTAGGCGGGCAACAGGTTTGCAGTGTACGCGCGTATTTCATCGACGTCCGTGGGTTGCTCTTTACCCACGACGACATAACCCACCAACTGTTTTTGTCCAGCATCATCCTCCAGTGCCGCGACGACGCTCTCCCTGACTGCCGGGTGCTGCCGAAGCGCGCTCTCGATCTCACCGAACTCAATGCGAACGCCTCTGACCTTGACTTGAAAATCGAGGCGGCCGAGATAATCGAGTTTGCCATCGGGCAGGTAACGCGCCAGGTCTCCCGCTTTATACAGCCGGCTTCCTGGTTCCGTGCTAAACGGGTCCGGAACAAACTGTTCTGCCGTGCGCTCCGGGGCATTGACGTACCCTCTGCCGACGACGCATCCGCCGACGTACAAATCGCCAATGACGCCGACCGGCACGGGTTCCATGTCGCGATCCAGAACATGGAAGCGCGCATTAGCCAGCGGGTATCCAATCGGCACACGCACCACGTCTTCCTGTGGTATCTCTTCGACGACATAATGCGTCAGATCGTCAGAGCATTCCGTCAGTCCATAAGCATTGATCATTCGCTGTTCGGGAAACAGTCTCATCCATTGCCGGCACAAGTCAGCCGGCAGTGCTTCACCCATCTCCAGCATGCATTTGAGTTTCGGCAACTGCCAGCGCCCGTCGTGCGTTTCCGTGATGGTTTCCAGCATGGCTCGCAGCATTGAGGGAACCGTTGAGACAATGGAGACCTCGCCCTCTTCGATGCGATTCAAAAGAGCCACTGGATCGCGCGTTTCTGTTTCGTTGAAAATTCGTATCTTTCCGCCTATTAGCAGCGGCCCCAGAAATTGCCAAACCGAACTATCGAAACACTGGGAAGCAATCTGGGCCAGCGTGTCGGACGGGGTCATCTCGGTATCATGAATCTTGGCAAAGATATGATTTATCATCCCTGCCTGTTCAATCATCACCCCTTTCGGGGTTCCACTCGACCCGGAAGTGTAGATTACGTAGGCGAGACTTTTCGGCAAACTCCGCGACGGTAAATTCTTTTCGCTGAACCGGCCCACTTTTTCAATACGCCGGACCTCGGGACGTTCCGCGAGCGGGAGGTTCTTGACGGCCAGCGTCAGGCCCGCAACGAATTCTCCCGAAGCAAGCGCCATGACGCTTTTGCTCTGACGCAGCAATTGAACGTGACGTCCGGATGGATCTGATGGATCCAGGGGCAGGTAGGCAGCTCCCGCCTTCATCACGGCTATGATCGCCATGAGCAGATCGATATTGCGCGGGCAGAGCAGTGCGACAACATCCTCACGGCCGACGCCGTGCTTTTGAAGCTGGCGTGCGAGCCTGTTTGCCCGCGCATTCAGTTGATAGTACGTGAGGGACTCGTCTTCAAACTCAACCGCGGTCTTGTCAGGTGTTTTGCGGACTTGCTCTTCAAACAGTTGCGGATAGGTTTGATCGAGAGGAGCAGGCGTCTCGGTCTGGTTGAAAGCAAAGAGGATTTGTTGTGTCTCGGCTTCCGACAGGAGCTTTACGCTTTGAAGGGACCGACGATGATCTTCCAAAAAGCCATCCACCACTCGAAGAAAGTGTTCGGTCGCCCGCGTGCGCTGCTCTGAATCAAAAACACTACAATCGAAATCCAGATCAAGTGTCAGATTATCGGTGTTGTCGAAATCGTGTACCTGAAGCGTCAGGGATTCGTTACCGGCGCCGGGATGAAGCCAAATCGATTCTACCGCGGCTCCCGCGAACGGAGGCATGACGGCGTTGTGATAGTTTATGAAAACATCATAGGTTCTATTCTGTAAGGTGTTGCGAATGGGATATCCGCCGTGTTTCGTTGACACGAAGACATCCGTCCTGAGCTTTTCGATCAGCGAAAGAAACGTCTCGTCAGAATCGATTATGGCGCGCAGCACCACGACTTCCATAAAAGTGCCAATGGTTTCCATTGACTCAAGGGAATGTCGATTGTGAAACGGTGCGCCAATGGCGAAAGATTTATTGCCGGTAATGCGAAACAGGTACGTCACCAGAAGTGCGGCGAAGATGTTGAAGAGCGATGCACTCGGCCACCCGGCTGTAACCTCTCTGAGCGCAGCAATCTCTTTCAACCGCCGCGTGCGCTCGATGCCCAGTTCACAAACCACCCTCTTCACGCGCGTAGTCATCGGCGGGCGCGGCCGGCCATAGAATTCCAGCGGCTCTGGCTTGCGGGCAAGTTTCTCGTTCCAGTAAGCTTCGGCTTTTTTGTATCGCGGCGTGCCGCGTTGTTTGCGTTCGTGCGCTATATGCCTCTCGAATTGCGGCAGGTCAAGCGACTTCGGCAACTCTGACGCTCCGGCGCCCTCATATAAATCCCACATTCTTCGACAGATCACCGTCGTGGACCAGGCATCTGAAACGAGCTGATGGTGATTCAAGTACCAGGCATAAACTTCATCTGACAACTTGATGAGCGCAGAATCGAATAGCAGCGCCGTCATATCGAACACCGAGCGGCACCGCTGCTGGGCCCACTCGCGAGCGGCCGCCTCCGCCGACGGCATATCCGAGAAGTCGAGATACTCGAGCTCATAGTCGAACGGTTGGAGAACTCTGCGACTGGGCAACCCGTCGTTGTCGTCAACTACGGTGCGCAGGGCATCGCTCGAATTGACAAGCGTTTGAAAGGCCCGCGCAAAAAGTTTTGGATCCAACCGGCGCGGAATCATGATCAGCGACGCCATGTTAAAAAGCGGCAGGTCCGGCTGTAGTCTTTGCGCCATCCAGAACGCAAACTGCGTATGCGTGAGATTCGAGCGTTCATAGAATTCGTCCGCCGCCGGGTTCTCCGTTTCGCGAGCTGAAGGTTTGTCCAACGAGTTTGTCGATAGCAGCGCGGCGACGGTCTGATCGGGATTCGCGGCGACACGTTCAAGAATGTCACGCAGGTCGGCGAGCATTCCTTCAATCACATGTTTAGCGAAACGTTGCCGGCTGTAACTGAGCGCTAAAGTCATCTTCCCAAAAAATGTGACGATCAGTGACAGAGGATAGCTATTTCTTTCGAACGAGCGAGTGCTAACCAACTGGAGGCTTCCGCCTATGCCCTTTTCCATTGCATCGACGGGAAAATTCTCAAAGGCGAGCAGCGTTTCAAACATCCGCTTTCCACGCGGCACTTCGCTCCATCCCTGCACCTGGACCAGCGGACTGTATTCGTATTGACGCGCTTCGATCTGCTGAGTCTGCACCTCTTTGAGCCACTCTGACGCCGGGCTCTCTGCGTTGACCTTGATGCGCACCGGCAGCGTATTGATAAAGAGGCCGACCATCGTTTCGACGCCCTCCAGCTCCGGCGGTCGTCCGGAAACGACGGTCCCATAGACAACGTCGGATTGTCCGCTATAGCGCGCCAACAACAATCCCCACGCGCCCTGCACTATCGTGTTGACGGTCAACTGACGTTGCCGCGCCAGTTGATTCAGAGCGTTAGTCATCTCCTCGGACAGGGGCAGTATCTCGCCATCGTGCACGTCTTCGTGATCGACCGCACCGCGCGCTCCTCTGTCTTCAAGGAGCCTGGTCGAAGAAGTGAAGCCTTTGAGAGTTTGGCGCCAGAACCGCTCAGCTCGATCGAGATCTTGTTTTTGCAGCCAGCCAATGTAATTACGGTACGGCTCGGGAGAACTCCATTTCGGTTCCTCTTGCCGGCAGAAAGCCTCGTAAGAATCGAAGACCTCTTTCAAGACTAGAGGTACGCTCCAGCCGTCGAGGAGAATATGGTGGAAGCACCAGATAAACTCATAGGTATCTTCGTCAATTCGGATCAGGCTCAGACGCATTAGCGGCGGCACGCCAAATTCAAAGCCACGCTCGCGATCCGAGTGCAAGTGTTCTTCTAATTGCTTTTGCTGTAACGCAGCGGATAACCCGCGCCAATCCTGTTCTTCGAACGGGACGTCGACACGCTTGCAGGCGACCTGTAATGGCTTGTCGGTTTCTTTCCAATAAAACGCGGTGCGTAAACTCTGATGACGATTCACGATCGCTTGCCACGCGAGCTTGAAAGTGGCAGGTTCGAGTTTCCCTTTCAGTCGCGCGGAATACTGGTAGACGTAGGGGTCGATTTTGCCCGCGTACAGGGTGTGAAACAGCATTCCCTGTTGCAGCGGAGAAAGCTCGAATATGTTTTCGATGTTCCTGGTGTCCATGGCAATACGAATCAGATTGTTGAGGTTGTTGCGAAGGTAAGCGGGGGTATTCCGGATCTACCTGGTTGCAAGCGCCGGTTTTTGGTTCTGAACTTTCTCGGCCAGATAATTAGCCAGGGATTCAATGGTCGGGTACTCCCATGCCACTGATGGATCGAGCTGGATACCTAACCACGTCTCGATGTCTCCTGAAAGAATCATTCCTGTCATGGAGCTTAAACCATAATTGACGAGTGGCTCGTCAAGGGCCAAATCCTGGCCATTGACTGACAATAGTTCTTCTATTTCAGAAATCAGCCAGCTTTTCATGGCCTCGACTGAGAAAGGTCCATCCGATGCTCCGGCGGCTTCACTGAAAACCGATTCATTGTGAGTAATCTCTAAATCGTTTGCGTTCTGCATAATCTCTCCTTTATTCATCCATCCCACTCGTCCAGGCTCGAAGCGAGGAACGCTTTCCTGCAAAGGCGTCTTTGAATCTTTCCGCTCGACGTCTTTGAAATGGTCCCGGCCTTGAGCAGCACAATTTGATGAACTTGCAACTCGTGCTGTTCTGCAATTGCGCGCTGAATAGCCATCACAATCGCGCGCGCGCGGGGTGTAGTGTCATCGTGGTCGTCGCGCCGGCGACGCTCGACCTCGATTGCAACGATTAACTGTTCCGCGCCCGCATCATCGACTGAGAATGCGGCGCACGAACCCGGCCGTAGATCCTCGTGGCTTCGCTCGGCCGTCAACTCGATGTCCTGCGGATAGTAATTGGCGCCTCCGATGATGATCAGATCCTTTAAACGCCCGGTCACGAAGAGCTCTCCCTCTTTCAGGAAACCCAGATCGCCGGTGCGCAGGTATGGACCATCGCCGGTGTTCGACAAATAAGCATCAAATGTTTGCTGCGTTTCTTCGATCCGGTTCCAGTAGCCCTTAGTCTTGCTCGGGCCGCGCAACCAAATCTCCCCAACAACTCCGCTGGTGCAGGGCGCGAGGGTTTCGGGATCAACGATAACGATCTCGACCCCATGTGTGACGCGACCGGAGCTCACCAATATTTGGCTGCCCTGATCGTCCTGCCCGTCCTTTACTTCTACGACCCTGTGTTGGGCCAACGCTGCCGGGTCAACTCTGCAGGTGACGTACTCCCGGGTGATTCTTCCTCCTGAAACTTTGAGCGTCGCTTCGGCAAGACCGTAACCCGGATAGAACGTGCTGCGACGAAAACCGCAAGGAGCAAAAGTGTCGGCAAAACGGCTGAGTGTCTCTTCGCGAATAGGTTCGGCGCCGTTAACAGCAACTTGCCAATGCCGCAGGTCAAGGAGGGCCCGCTGCTGCTCGGTTATCTTTCGGCTGCATAAGTCATATGCGAAATTGGGGGCCACACTATGCGTCGCCTTGTAACGCGACATTGCCTGGAGCCACCGCAAAGGGCGCTGAATAAACGAGGAGGGTGGCATGGCGTAGCATCTGAAGCCCAAATAGATCGGTTGGAGAATGCCGTAAATGAGGCCCATGTCATGAAAGGTCGGCAACCACGTCACCAGGATGGTCTCAGTTGTGTGGTGGAATGCGTGCGCAAGATAAGCAGAATTGTGCAGCAGATTTCCATGCGTCACCATTACGCCTTTCGGCATCGCCGTCGAGCCTGACGTGTACTGAAGAAAGGCGAGGAAATCTTTGCCGATAGAGCCGGCACGCCATGGGGTTGATGTTTTGTCCGTCAGCTCCTCATTCGACAACCACTGTTTGGTCCTGAAGAGTGGACATTCCTGAAAAATATTTTCCGTGCTTGCCAGAAGCTTTGAATTCGTCAGTACGACCGCAGGCTCGGCATCAAGCGCTATTGCATGAAGCTTGGGTAGAGTTCGGCTGAGCCGCGACGGATGTGGAGGGTTGGCGGGAATTGCAATAAGGCCGGCATAAAGACACCCGAAGAAGGCTTTAACAAATTCGATGCCGGGAGGATATAGCAATAATGCGCGTGTGCCGATTGGATATGACGCCTGTAGCCTCGCGGCAATCGTCTGGGCTCCGTTATCCAGGTCGCCATAGGTTACATGCGTTTCATCTTCCTCACCATTGGGCAAATAAGTGAAGGCAACCTGATCGGGCTGGTTCGCCGCTCTCCAGCGAAGCACGTCAACCATGCTCGGAAAATCCACAATAGTTTCAGTGGAGCTGTCTGAGTTTTCACATACGATAGTGTTCATTTGCCCTCCAACATTTAGAACCAACTGTGAAGTGTGAGGTTTTAGAAAGTGAATAACTTGCTGACCAGCGTCGCATCGCTTACGAAGTACATCGAAGGAATGAAATAATCCGGTCTTTTCGATGGAGCGGTTAGCGTCGGTAGTCCGTAGGATAAGTCGATGACCCGCGCGCTTAAGGGCTTCTTCGCTGACCTGGTTTCAAGAGTCAGCACGGCGCCTTCCGGTGGCAGAGCGTAGTAAACGACATACCATCCCTGCCTGGCTTTAGCGGCGAGCCGAGAGAGCACGGATTTATTGTTGATTGAAGCTTTGACTATCTCAGCATCCGGCTCAAAAAATATTGAAATCGCGTTTGCGCCCCTCGGTGAAGTGAGCCGCAGGCGCAGCGTGGTCGTCTCATTGTTCTTCTCGTTAGAAATCACCTCAGCCCGCGGAGCATCGAGTTGCGCAACTGGAGCCTGGTTCTTAAGAAAGGTGCGTGAACTTTGTGGGAGACATTCGGTCAGCGGGCCTTTCTCGGTGCCGGCCGTGAAGTAGTTCGCAGTCCATTCGTCAGGCTTTGCGTCAACACTCGCCCACAACGCCTGACCTGTTTCGGCGTTCATGCAATAGAAAACATTATCCGGCGTCGGATAAGTTGGGCTGGTCCGCAATGTAAAACCCGCAAACACAATATAGACCACGCCCAGCACGGCGGCGGCGCCCGGCAAGAGCCACTTCTGACCCGCGGCCATCATACCCAGGAGAGGAATCATCAGTCCGAGCAGAAGCACAATCAGAACAGCAGCTACTCCCGAGAGTGAGATGGTCAAGGCGACGAACACAAGATGAATCGCCGGCGCAACCAGCAGCACGCCCGGCACGGCGAAGATGGAGAAGGTAATGGCGCTTTTCGCAGTCTCCTCGTGTTGCCTGAGTAGCACGTATCCGAAGCCGAGCAGCGCAAACAGAAGAGGCCAGGTAAACAGGTAACTCGTACCCGGCAGCAGCACCGCAGTCAGCAGACAAAACAAGAGCCACCAGAACAGTGCGCCGGCAAATAGATTCTCGATGCTTACCTTTTTATTGAACCACGCGTAGAGCAGCGCGGTTATGGCGATGGTTACCGCGGTGAAGCCAACCATATAGAGGCCGCTTCTGTAGGTTGTGCCCATTACCTGTCCGCCGTATTGCGGGTGCAGCTTAACGATGAGCCACCAGAGAACCGAAAGGGTCACGGCGGAAACAATGATGCTCAGAAAAAAGAAGAGGACGCCGGCGACGATGCCGCGGAACGTGAGTCGTTTTCTCTTCAGACCCACGACGACGACCAACACAAATAAGCCGAGAGATACGGCTGCCAGAGGAACGACCCAAAAGGCAGAGTAGTGGACCAGGCGAGCGCCGAAAAGATTGAAGAAAACGGCATTGCGCTCTTTTCTGTTTTCCAGAGTTAGATTGCCAAAGTGACGAGTTAGCGCGAGGGAGTAAGAACCATGATGTTGGATACTGCGCGGATCGAGCTCCTCAATCCGGTCATTTGGCGAATGGTAATCGACTACGTCGTCAAAAAAAGCGAAATTTAGTCCAGCCACGCCGGCCTTCTTGAAAGGAGTCAGGTCAGTGTCATTCGGCAGCGCGCGGTAGATATCATGAAGAAGCGAAGTGGAAACAGGGTAAGGAGCAGCCTTGGCGAATTCCGAAATGAGCCACCCGTTTTCGTCACTTGACTCAAACAAGAAGGACGGCCCACTGCTTCCGCGCGCCTCGAAGTTGAGCGCTAATCCGACGTCTTTCGCCCAGCGATGTTCCTCGACGAAGGCTTTGGCGCCGAGCAATCCAACCTCTTCGCCGTCAGTAAATAGAAAGATCGTGTCGTTCTTTAAAGGCGCACTGGATTTGAGCGCTCGAATGGTTTCCAGCATGGTGCCGATGCCTGAGCCGTCGTCGGCTGCGCCGAGACTATTTGCCACCGAGTCGTAATGGCCCATGAGCAGAACGGCGCGCGTATTGTTCGTGCCCGGCAGTCTCGCCACGATGTTTTGCACGGTGGCGGCCACCGCCGCGCCTTCACCGCTGTTAACTGAGGTCGTTTGCTGAATCTCCGGAGATAACCCGGCAGCACGCAATTCACTAACAATATATTCGCGCACTTCATGCTGTTGCGCTGAGCCAATCGGATGTGCGTGCTTTGCGATCATTCCGATGTGTTTTATAGCGCGAGCCGAAGAGAAATTTTCAGCGGGCGCATCGATTGGCTCGGCCGGCAGAGGACGCAGCTGATAAATCACCGCGCAGGCAAGCAGCACGAGCGCGACGAATAGGCCGACGACAAGAATGGGACTCTTATAAGAGTTTGAGAGTTGATTATTCATCATGGGTGTTGAAGTGTCTGAAGGGTTGGATCCTGGACCATCAAATGGCTTTGGCGTCCGCCGTTGTTGCGTAATCAGCCTGTATGGCCTCCTGCGCCTTAACCTTCGGCATGTATGTTGTAGTGGTTTCGACGGCGGCAAGCTCCCTCGAATCGGCGACTGCTTGCTTCGTCTCCTTCGAGTCGGGAATCACATCAGGCATTTCGATTTCAATCTGCCGCAAGCGCGGATAGAGGTATCCGACAGCAGTGCCAATGACGACGACCAGTCCCATGAGGATCATCATAAAAGCGATGCCCCGTCCCCTGCCGACGCCAATCAGTTGACCGACGGAGGCGGCCAGCAGCCCGCGCTCGCCGAACATTGGCGTGAAAACGCGATCGGCTAATGGACCTGCCATGACCAGTGCGATAGGCGCTGTCGCCTGCACAAACATCGAGCCCGTTGCAAAGACGCGACCTTGCATTTCCAGCGGGGTCTTGGTCTGGTAAATGACGCGCATGTAGCCGTTAACCAAAGGGATGCAGAAAGTCCAAAGGAACAACCCGGCTGTCATGATCAGAACGCTCGGCCGGGCGCCGGCTATGATGAAGGCGGAGGCGAGTACGAGTGAAAAAGAATAGACGCCGTAAATCCGGCGCTTCGGGCCCTTCCACGTGCTTAGCAGAATGCTTCCTGCAAGCAATCCGCAGCCGAAGATTGAGACGACCGTGCCGGCGATGGCGGGAGATGCGCTGGCAAGCAGCAGCGCCGGAACCAGCACCTCCGCCATACTCATCCAGAAGCTGATGAAGGTAAAGAAGAGCAGCAGCGCTAACAATCCCGGGCTCCTCTTAACAAAGACCCAGCCGGCGATCGCCTCTCCAAAAAGGCCGGCCTTCTTCGGTGTTGAGTCCGCCTCTGCTGTCGCGGGCGGCGCCGGAATCCGGACGATCAAGAGCATCGTGACCGCGACAAGAAAAGTCGCGAAGTCAATCAGAATGATCCCCTGAATGCCTATTGGAATAAGCAACACTCCGGCGAGCATAGGCGCCAGGAGTTTTCCGAGTCCTTCTCCCAGTTGCATCACGCCATTGGCGCGCCCGAGTTGCTCTTTCGGCACCAGCAGCGGAACTGATGCAAGGTAGGCAGGAAACCGGAAGGCGCCACAGATCGAGCTGACTGCCAACGCGGCTGCAATCAACCAGACCGAAGGCTCACCCAGGAGAAACATGGTTGCTATCCCCAGCGTGCCCAGTGCTGCTCCTGCATCGCTCAGGATCATCAACCAACGGCGGTTCCAACGATCTGCGCTCGCGCCTGCGATGGGCGTCACGAAGAACCCGGGCAAGGTCACAATCAGCAGCAGCATACCGAACTGCGTCACCGACCCGGTGCGCAGCAGGACCCACACGGAGATTGCAAAGTTTGTCAGCCCACTTCCGAGCAGGGAAATGAACTGGCCGATCGCGATAATGAGAAACGTCCGCATGGGGGAATGTTTTTGGATTTGCTGTGACACTGTTGTATTCCTCTTTGGTTGTAATGGATTGCTTTTGACGTTATGCGCCGATGCTGCTTATGAACTCGTCCAACTCCAATTGGCTCAAGTTTGCATCGGGAAAATCGGAAGGCGTGTAGAGAGTGGCATTCGTTCGCTGACACGAATCGATCAGCGATTTGAATGCTTTCGCAAACGATTGGGCCAAACGTTGAATCGTTGTTTCGCGGTGCAGGTTTCTGCTGTAGGACCAGTTGATCGTCAACTGTCCTTTCTTGATCTCCGCGGTGACCAGCAGCGGATACGGACGCGTGTTGCGTTCGCTTTGCAGGCTGCCGCATTTTTCCGCGGCCAAACCGATTGCGCTCTCTCGCGCTCCTGAGACTTCCTGCTCGCCGATATAGTTGAAACTGATTTCGGCGCGCGGGGCGATCTGCAGGAAATGCGAGATCTCGCTCTCGGCGTTGAGATACTTCAGCGCGCCGAAACCAATGCCGCCACGCGGAACGCTTCTCAGTATTTCCTTAACCAGCTTCAGCGCCGCCACGGAGTCATTCGCGTCCGTGACGTCGAGCCGGACTGGATATATAGACGTGAACCAGCCAACGGTCCGCGATAAATCAACTCCGTCTGAGATGCTCTCGCGACCGTGTCCTTCCAGTTCGACCAGGAGGCTCTTGTCGTCGTCCAGTTCGGCATACGCTTGCGCGATGGCGGTCAACACGACTTCGCTCGGCAAGACGCGAAATGTCTTTGGCATGTGGTGCAGCAACGAGCGAGTCTCGTCTTTGGTGAACGTCGATTGAACGACGGCTGACGAGTCTTCGGTGTTTTCGCCGTCATGGTCCAAAGGCAGACTGGCGGTCTCGCGGTCAACTACCTGACGCCAGTAATTTGCTTCAGTGTTAATCTCAGGCGATTGCGCGAACCTGTTCAGCTCACGCGTCCATGCGGCGAACGACGTAGTTGTTGCCGGCAGTTCGACTTTTTCGTGATGACTAAGCTGCTCGACGATGTTTAGAAAATCCTCGAGCAGGATCCGCCACGAACTGAGGTCAACAGCGAGGTGATGTATCACGATCAGCAGGCGGTTCGATTTGTGCTCGCCCAATTTCATGAAGGCGATACGCGCGATTGG
>Ga0126311_10001246_pt1 | contig 12232 bp, 10 predicted proteins | sample Plot61_FD_92539 | JGI IMG/M metagenome (GOLD analysis project Ga0126311, IMG submission 92539) | Serpentine soil microbial communities from UC McLaughlin Reserve, CA, USA - Plot61 | ecosystem: Environmental > Terrestrial > Soil > Grasslands | place: USA: UC McLaughlin Reserve, Lake County...
GAGACGTTCGGCGCCGCCGCCAGGCCCCGCACGCCGCGCACTTCGAGGAGCCAAGGGCCGGGCTCGGGGTTCTTCACCAGCACCTCGCGCCGCGGCGAGTCGAGGATGGGGAGCGAGATGCCCGACGAGTAAGTCTGGCCCGAGGGGCTGGTCAGGAGGATGCCGATGGTGTTGCCGTCGCCCGACTCGGCCGCGTTGTCGAACCTGGCGAGGACGAGCAGCTCGCTCAGCCCCTCGGCCACGGTGACCTCGCGCGAGTTGGCGGAGCCGGGGCCGGCCAGCGCCGCGGGCGTGTAGTCGACGCGGAAGCGCTCGGCCTCGGGGCCGCTCACGGTGTACTTCGCGTTGAAGGTGTAGTGGAAGTCGTTGCTGTAAGCCTTGCCCCGGTTGAAGACCTTGTCCACGGCCGCGTAGGCGTTGACGTAGCCGGCGCCGACCTGCCACTCGTCGTAGCCGGGCATCCGCGAGGCGGTCTGGACGAGAATCTGCTTGACCTCGTCGGGCGTGAGCGTCGGGTCGGCGTCGAGCATCAGCGCGACGATGCCGGCCACGTGCGGCGTCGCCATCGAGGTGCCGGAAATCTGCGTGTAGTAGGGCAGGTAGTTGAGCGGCAGTTCCGTGTCGTCCGTCAGGCCGTTGGCGAAGATGTTCGTCTTCGAGCGGGTCGAGACGTAGGCGGCGGAGAACTTACCGGCGTTCGACTCGAACTCGCGCCCCGTGCCCGGCGCGGTGATGGTCGGCGCGTCGTTGTCGTTGTTCGGGTCGGCGTCGGCGAGCCGCTCGTCCTTGGGGATGCCGCGCGAAGAGAAGCTCGCGAGCCCGCCCTCCTTCGTGCCCGCCGCGACCGAGATTACCCACGGCGCTTTGCCGTAAGGGTTGTGCGTGTCGCGGCCGGGGCCGGAGTTGCCCGCGGCGAAGACGACGATGATGTTGCTGTCGTGCGCGAGCTTCGAGGCGATGTTGATGGGGCTGCTGGCGTCGAACGCGCCCGAGCCGCCGTAGGAGTTCGAGATGACGCGTATCTGGTAGAGCGACTGGTTGGCCATCGACCACTCGAAGCCGCCGAGCGCGTTAAGGACGAAGAGCCCCGCGCCTGAGCCCGTGCCGATGAGCTTCGCGCCCGGCGCGACGCCCGCGTACTTGCCGCCCGACTGCTGGCCCGTGCCGCCGACTATCCCGGCGCAGTGCGTGCCGTGGCCGACGTTGAGGTCTGTGTCGGGGACGTTCTCGACGACCTGCAAGGTGGTGAAGCCCGTGAGCGTCTCCGTGTCGCTCCCGACGAAGACGTTCTGTACGACGTTCTTGCCGAGCTGTAGGTCGGGGTGCGTGGCGTCGATGCCCGAGTCGTTGATGACGACGGAGAAGTTGCCCGCGCCCGAGACGGGCATGCCGCCGTTGGCCTTCGTGAAGTTGGAGTCTTTCTTCAGGCGCTCGACGCCCGTGAGCGTCCTCACCTCGAAGTCGAAGTAGTGGAGACGGTCGTTGAACCAGACCGAGCGGACGGACGGGTTAGAGGCCAGAGCGCGAACCTGACCGGCGGTCGCGACGGCCGCGACCATGCCGAGGCGGTTGAGCGTGATGCCCTTGCTGATGCCGATTGCGCGGAGCGCGTCGAGGTGCGCGGTCTGGAGGCCCTTGTTTGTGTTGAAGGCGATGATGACGGTTCCGACCTTCGCGTCCGCGGCGAGGCCGCCGAGCTTCGACTGAAGTGACGGCCCGAGCGTGGCCGCCGAGACGTTGGCGACGGTGATAATGCCGAGCAATGCGAGGGCCGAAAACGCGGCAGAGATTCTTCTAAACATGTCTCTAAGCTTCTCCTTCGGGATTGTGTTTCAAAGTTCCGGCTCGGCCCTGTCGGAGCCCGCGCCGTTCGTCAGCGTGTAGAAGATAGACGAAGGGGATTGAGCGAAACTTGAGGGCGGGAGAATTTTTTCGAGGCCCGGACGCGGATTTTTACGCCCCATGTTTTCAACGACTTAAGAGCACTTGAGGAAAACTTGAGGCGGAGACAGAGCCGCGGGCGGCGTCGGGCGGGTAGCTCATACACGTTGGGCGTCTGCGCTTAATCGGGTAGGATTTGTATTGTGAAACTCATCTTCCTTCATGGTCTGCCCGGCGTCGGGAAGCTGACCGTCGCGCGTGAGCTTGCGAAACTCACGGGCTTCAGAATCTTCCACAATCACCTGACGGTTGATTTGGTCGCGTCGGTCTTCGAGTTCGGCGGTCGGCCGTTCGTCGAATTGAGGGAGAAGGTCTGGCTCGAAGTATTCTCGCAGGCGGTCGCGGCCAATCTTGACGGCCTGATATTTACCTTCGCGCTCGACCGCACCGTCCGGCGCGGCTTCATCGAACGCACACGAGAGGTCGTCGAATCTTCCGGCGGCGAAGTCCTCTTCGTCGAGTTGAAGTGTTCGACCGAGGAACTTGAGAGGCGAATCGAGCAGCCCTCACGGAAAGGATTCGGGAAGCTAAGCTCCGTGGCGTGGTTTCGCGAGCTAAAGGAGGCGGGCGCGTTCGTTGACCCGGGGATACCTGCGGGGCGGCTGTCGGTGGACACGACGGAGCTTTCCGCGTCCGGCGCGGCCGACCTAATCGCCGATAAGTTAGGGCTAAAAGAGTAGTGGGAAGAAGCGCCCGCCCATAGGCTCGCCCTTGGGTATCGGGGGGACGCCTTCGAGCGGGGGCTCGTCTGAGTTCGAGCGCACGCCGTCGCGGAAGACGTTGATGACGGTGGCGCGGCGCGGGCCGTCCGTGTCGTTGGCGTAGGAGCCGTGAATGATGCGCGGGTGGTGGAACGAAGCCTCGCCCGCCTTCAGCTCGACGGCGACGGGTTTGAATAGGGCCCTCTGCTCTTCTGTGAGCGCGGACTGAATCGCGTCCATGTCGCCCGAGAGTCCCGTCCGCGGCAGGTCGGGCCAGAGGTGGCTGCCCGGCACGTAACGCACGCAGCCGTTCTCGCGCGTCGAGTCGTCGAGCCCTATCCAGCAAGTCAGGTGCGCGAGCGGGGTCGTGCGAGTCCAGTACGAATAGTCCTGATGCCACGCGACGACTCCGCCGTGGCGCGCGGGCTTGCAGAAGAGCTGGTCGTGCCAGAAGCGCACCGCGCCCTTGAGCAGTTGCGAGGCAGGTACCGTGAAACGCGCGTTCCACAGAAGGTCGTGGAACGCGGGCGCGAGCCTCCAGGCGCCGAGCGCGTGAAAGAGCACGCGCGCCGGGTCTGTCGATTCGTTGGAGTGGAACTCGTACCAGAGCCCGCGCCGCCCGTCGAGAGGGCTCATCAACTCGGACAGCTCCGCGCGCAGGGCCGCCAACTGCTCTTCCGTCAGCACGCGCACGCCCGCGACGTAGCCGTGCTCCTCGTAGAAGGCGACCTGCTCGCCCGACAGCGCACACGCCTCCCAACCCTCGGACTCGGGCGCGGGGAAGAGTCCCGTGACTGGCTCGTGGCACAGCGAGAGGTCGTTACTCATACGCGAACGGGAGTATATTTGCCTACGGCCGACGCTGTCACGGGCGTGTCATCAAGGCGCGCGGGCCGCCGGAAGAGTTCTTCAACAGTCTTGCTGCCGGAGGGGTGAAGGATGAGCGGAGTCGGGGGGACGGCGAGGCCCGACCTTTTAAAGACGCTGACGCGAGGGCTGATGCTGCGCTGCCCCGTGTGCGGCGAGTCGGGCGTGTTCCGCGCGCCCTTTCACGTGCGCCACCACTGCCCCGCGTGCCGCGCGCTCTTTCAGCGCGAGGCGGGCTTCTTCGTCGGCGCGATAATGCTGAACGTCGTCGTGACCGAGGGCGCGGTGATGTTCGCCTTCGGCCTCTGCCTTCTTACGCTCAGCGGCGGCAGCGCGCTCACGCTGCCCGTCCTCTTCGCCGTCGCGCTCCTCTTCCCCGTACTCTTCTACCATCACTCGTGGAGCCTCTGGCTCGCGGGCGACCATGTCGTCGAGCGGCTGCCGAAGCAGGGGCCGGAAGACTGAAGGCACTGCGGGCATCCCTCAACGTCTAAACCCACATCTCTGAGAACACGGGCGGCCGAGAAGAAAGATTTACCTCGCGAGTCAGGGGGCCGCCCTGAGGTCTGTCTCCCCGCATGTTCGACCGGCCAACTTTTCGGAGGAAGTATGCCCACACAGTCCGACAGGCATTCGCGCTTCAGTCTCAGACTCCTTCTGCTTTCGCTCCTCTTACTCTCCACGTCTTCGGCCGCGCTCGCGCAGGAGGGGACTTCGACCGCCGCCGCGGCGCGCGCGCGCTACCTCTCCGAGGCCGGACTCGTCCCGGCCTCGCGCGAGGTGGCCGTCGAAGAGTTCGTCAACTACCACCGCCACCAGATAGGGCGGCCGAGGGCGGGCGAGGCCGTGCTCCTCGACGTGCGCTGGGGCAACGACGTGGTCTCGCCCGACAGCCCCGAGGCGGTCTTGCAAATCGGCTTCAGCACCGCGCTCGCGAACGACCGGCGACAACTGCCGCCCGTCAACCTCTCGCTCGTCATAGACAAGAGCGGCTCGATGGCCGACGCCGACAAGCTCTCGCGCGTCAAGGAGGCCCTGCTCGCGCTCGTCTCTCAGCTTCGCGAGACGGACGTGCTCTCCATCGTCGTCTTCGACTCCGAGGCGCAGGTGCTTCTCCCCGCGCGCGCCGTCGGCGACAAAGAGTTTGTCAAAGAACTCATAAGAGGGCTTCAGCCGGGAAGCTCGACGAACATCCACGCGGGCCTCATGCTCGGCTACAGGGAGGCTATGAAGAACTACCGCGTGGAGGCGACGAACCGCGTCGTCCTGCTCACCGACGGCATCGCGAATCAGGGCGTGACCGACCCCGAGCAGATGGCGCGCGACTCGCTCTCGTTCAACGACCGCGGCGTTGACCTCTCGACCATAGGCGTCGGGCTCGACCTCAACAAAGACCTCCTGCGCCGGCTCGCCAAGAGCGGGCGCGGCCTCTTCCACTTCGTCGCCGACGCGCGCGACATAGACAAGGTCTTCCTCAAAGAGTTCCAGAGCCTCGTCTCGCCCGTCGCGGGCGACCCCGACCTGAACGTCGAGTACGGCCCCGGCCTTGAGCTGGTGCAGGTCTACGGCTACGAGCCGCGGCGGCGCGAGGGCGCGGTCTCCTTCAAGCTCGACAACATGAACCAGGGGCTCACGCAGGTCGTCCTCCTGCGCTTCAGGGTCACGCGCCGCCGCGTAGACACGGCGGAGCTTCCCGTCACGGTGCGCTTCAGCTACTACGACCTTGAGAGGAAGAGCCCGCGCGTCAAGACGCAGGAGGCCTTCCTGACTCTGAGGGGCGGGCGCGCCGCCGCCGACATGCTGCGCGACACAGAGGTGAGCAAGAACTTCACCATCGCGCAGCTCGCGCAGGCGATACGCGACATGGCCGCCGAGTGCGAGTCGCGCCGCTACCGAGAGGCCGAGCGCCTACTCACCTCCGCAATCGCCAGCACATACCAGCGCTACCCCAACCTCGAAGACGAAGACATCTCCCGCACCCTCTTCATCGCGCAGAAGTATCAGGAGGTCGTCAAGAAGTACAACCAAGAGGAAAGGCAGAAGTAACAGGGCCGCGGACGGCGGCGGGCGGGTCGCAAGCTCCGGGATGCGTATGTGTCCCGGAGCTTGCGACCCGCCCGCCGCCGTCCGCGGCTCTGTTTTTACTTTATCTGCGTCGAGCGCGTGGGCGAGCGGCGCTCTTCGAGGACTTCCCAGGCTTCGCGCACGCGCGTGTAGATGCCGTCGGCGTCGAGCTGGTACTTGGCGAGCAGGAGCTTCGGGTCGCCGTGCGTGATGATGCGGTCGGGCACGCCCATGCGCACGAGCTTGACCGAGTCGAGCAGGCCGTTCTCTTCGAGCAGCTCCATCACGGCCGAGCCGAAGCCGCCCGCGAGATAAGCCTCCTCCACGGTCACTACAAGGCGCTTCGTGCGCGCGAGCGCGAGCACGAGTCCCGCGTCCAGGGGCTTCACGAAGCGCGCGTTGACGACCGTCGCCTCTAAGCCGTTCTTCGCCAGATGCGCCGCCGCCTCCGCGGCCGGGTGAACCATCGAGCCGTACGCGACAATCGCGACCTCGCCCCCGTCCCTCAACAGCTCGGCCCTGCCGATTTCGAGCCGGCGCGGCTCGCGCGCGATGTCCGCGCCGACGCCGTTGCCGCGCGGGTAACGCATCGCCGCGGGCCCTTCGTGCTGCAACATCGTGTAGAGCATGTCGCGCATCTCGCCCTCGTCCTTCGGGGCCATCGCTATCATGTTCGGCACGCCGCGCAGGTACGCGATGTCGAGCAGCCCGTGGTGGGTCGGCCCGTCGCCGCCGACTATCCCCGCGCGATCCATGCAGAACTTCACGTTCAGATTTTGCAGGCACACGTCGTGGATTATCTGGTCGAAGGCGCGCTGCAGGAAAGTCGAGTAGATGACGCAGACCGGCTTCAAGCCTTCGGTGGACATGCCCGCGGCGAAGGTCACGCAGTGCTGCTCGGCTATCCCCACGTCGAAGGAGCGCTCGGGGAACTTCTCCAAGATTTTGTCAACGCCCGTGCCGTCGGGCATCGCGGCCGTGAGCGCGACCACCTTTTCGTCCTCCGCCATCAGCTCGCACATCGTCTGCCCGAAGACCGCCGTGTACTGCGGGGGGGAGGGCTTCGAGGCTTTGACGGCCGCGCCGCTCTTCAGGTCGAAGGGGCCCGTGGCGTGCCACGCGTAGTAGTTCTTCTCGCGCGCGGGGTAGCCCTTCCCCTTCTGCGTGAGCGCGTGGACGATGACGGGCGAGTCCTTGACCTGCTTCGCCTCTTCGAGCGCGCGCACGAGTGCGCGCGGGTTGTGGCCGTCCACGTAGCCTATGTACTTAAACCCCAGCTCGTTGACGAGCGCGCCCGGCAGCACGGCCGCGGCTATCGCGTCCTTGACCGTCTTCGCGGCCTGATACAGGCGCTCGCCGAAAGAAGGTATGTCGTGCAGGAGGTCGCCGACCTCGTCCTTGAAGCGGTGGTACCCCTGCGCCTCGCGTATGCGGTTCAGATACCCCGTGAGCGCGCCGACGGCGGGCGCAATCGACATCTCGTTGTCGTTCAAGAGGACGATGAGGCGCGTCTTCAGGTGTCCCGACTGGTTGACGGCCTCCATCGCCATGCCGCCCGCCAGTGACGAGTCGCCTATGACGGCGACGACGTGATGATCCTCGCCCTTCTCGTCGCGCGCGACGGCCATCCCCAGGGCGGCCGAGAGCGACGTGGACGCGTGGCCCGCGCCGAAGGTGTCGTACTCGGACTCGTCCCGGCGGAGGAAGCCCGAGAGCCCGCCGTACTGCTTTATGGTCGGCAGCAGCTCGCGCCTGCCCGTCAGAATCTTGTGCGCGTAAGCCTGATGGCCCACGTCCCAGACGAGCCTGTCGCGCGGCGTGTCGAAGGCGTAGTGCAGCGCGACGGCGAGCTCGACCGCGCCGAGAGACGCGCCCGTGTGGCCGCCTATCCTCGACATCGTTTCGAGGATGTACTGCCTTATCTCGTTGGCGACTTCCTGCAACTGCTCGGGCCGTAGGCGGCGCAGGTCTGCGGGCGAGTTGATATTCTGTAGGAGTTCCATCGCGGCCGTATTCTACTTTAAAAAGACGGAAGTCAGAAGTCAGGAGTCAGGACACGACGCGAAGGGGGCGCGGGCGGCACGTTCGGGTGCCGCCCGCGCCCCTTCGCGGTTCACGCCGGATTTGGTTTAGGCGTGGTGTGCGTTCCAGCCGTACAGGACGCGGTGGGCCGTGCCCCCGGTGCCTCTGAACGCCTCGAACGAGCCGGAGAGGTCTGCCGGCCCGTTCGGCGTGGTGTGATTAGTGGCGTAGAAGTAGCCCGTGAAGATTTGGAACGTGGACGCGTCGGCCGGGTTGATCTTCCTGATGAAGGTGAGCTTCTTGGACGTGTCGTCCCAGAAGGCCACGCCGCCGAGGTCGTTGGCCGGTTCGTTGACGAAGTGGACGTTGCCCGCGACGTTGCCCGCCGCGTCAATGCCGGCGACGTGTAGCGTGCCGGTGAAGCCGTTGGCGTTGATTTTCCATGCTCCGGTCGGTAGTGACATGAGTGTTAGACCTCCCAAGGCTCGGCGTGGAGCCGAGTCCGTCAGGCGGCCGTGGAGGCCGCGCGGTGAACAAAAGCAGCGTGAGAGATGCGCTCGCTGGCGCTGCGGTGGCCTACCCTTATTTCGGCGGGTCGAACTCTTTCGCGGGTTCGAGTCTGATGCGAGGCGTCGAGGTAAATGTTATGCCGGGATGCTTATATACCCCCCCGCCTGATTAGTCAATTTCGAGTACGAGCTTGCCGAACTGCGCGCGGTCTTGCATCAGCTCGTGCGCGCGGCGGGCTTCGGCGAGGGGGAGGGTGCGGTCTACGACGGCGCGAATCTGCCCGCGCTCGACGAACTTCATCGCGTCGAGCAGCTCTGACTTCGAGCCCATGAACGACCCGAGCAGGTTCAGGTGTTTGTAGAAGACCTGTCGCAGGTCGGTGCGCGCGTCGAAGCCGCTCGTCGCGCCGCAGGTGACGAGGCGGCCGTCCTTCTTCAGCGACAGAACCGAGCCGGGCCACGTCGCCGCGCCCGTGTGCTCGAAGACCACGTCAACGCCCTGCTTCGACGTGAGGCGGCGAACCTCCTTCGGCCAGTCGTCGCGCGTGTAGTTTATGACTTCGTGCGCGCCAAGCTCGCGCGCCTTCTCCAACTTCTCTTCTGAGCCCGCGGTCGCTATGACGCGCGCGCCGAAGAGCCGCGCGAGCTGTATGCCGACGGAGCCGACGCCGCTCCCGGCCGCGTGTATGAGCACGTCCTCGCCCGGCTTCACCTGCGCGCGCGTCACGAGCATGTGCCACGCGGTGACGAGCACGAGCGGGAGCGCCGCGCCTTCGGCCCAGCTCAGATCTTTCGGCTTGGGTACGACGTTGACGGCGGGCGCAGTAACAAGTTCCGCGTAGCCGCCGTCTCTTCGATACCCGAGTATGTCGTAAGCGGGGCAGAGGTTGTCCGCGCCGCGCAGGCACTCGCGGCAGTGGCCGCAGGAGACGCCGGGCTGCAAGAGGACTTCGTCGCCGGGCTTCACCCAGTCGACCAGCTCTCCGGACTCGCGCACGACGCCCGCGATGTCGTTGCCGAGTATGTGCGGCAGCGGAATCTCTATGCCGGGGAGGCCGCCGCGCGCCCAAACGTCGAGGTGGTTGAGCGCGCACGCGCGAATCTCTACCAGCACCTCGTTGGCGCGCGGGCTCGGCTCCGGGCGCTCCTCGGGGCGTAAGACTTCCGGCCCCCCGTGCTCGTGGAAGACTATGGCTTTCATGGCCCGCGATTTTAAGTTTTTTGTTATCGATTTGGAAACGGCCCGGCCGCGTGCTGAATTTTTTTAGCGCCGGGGATAGCTTTCGCGTATGCTGAACGCCTTACCGAGTAAGGGACGTTAAGAGTTCCACCGACCATGCACGTTTAAGGAGACGACAGATAAGATGATGAACAAGACTGACACACGAATCGGCGCGACGCTCAAACGCCTCGCGCTCGCCTGCGCTGCCGCGCTCTGCGCGGCGGCGGGCAGCGCCCACGCGCAGACGGGGAAGTCGAGCGGCGTCTACCGCATCCCCTTCACAAGCGGCACGCAGGTACACGTCACGAACGACCACACCAAACATAGCCCGCCGGGCCGCATAGACATGAGCGGCAAGGGCAACGGCAGCGGCGAGTATAAGATCGTGGCCGCGGCCGACGGCCGCATCAAGTACATCGAGGACGGTTTCAGCAAGCAGGTGGAGAGCGGCAGCGGCGAGCCCTGCACGAACAACTACGTCTGGATAGAGCACGCCAACGGCGAGTGGACGAAGTACTCGCACATGCAGAAGAACTCTTCGACCGTGAAGGCCAAGCTCAAGGTCGGGCAGTTCGTAAAGGCCGGCACTTACCTCGGCGACGAGGGCAAGGTCGGGTGCGCCGGGGGCGACCACCTGCACTTCGAGGTCGGCGTCCCGCGCGCGACCGACCCCATCGACATCGTGGGCGGCTTCCTCAAGGACAACGGCGAGAGCAAGCGCAACCGAATCCCGCGCGTCTGCGGCATCTCGGGCGGCATCTTCAAGAGCGGCGAGGAGTATGAGTCGAGGGACGTGCCCGGCAACCTCACGCCCGGCTCTGCGGAGGTCGCGCGCCACGGCCTCCCGGCCGAAGACTATCAGTGCCTCTTCGATCAGGCGGTCAGCGCGGACTACCGGCTCGAATGGGTTGACGCCTACGACTTCAACGGCAAGGTCTACTTCAACGCGGTCTTCCGCCCCGAGGGCGGCGTGAAGTGGACTGCGGTTCACGGCCTGACGGGCGCGCAGTATCAGGACGCCTTCGACAAGAATAAGGCCGCGGGCTACAAACTCAGGCAGGTGGACAGCTACCTCTCGGGCAATCAGGCTCGCTACGCGGCGGTCTTCGTCAAGGACGCGGGGCCCGCCGTCGTGGCCTACCACGGCGTCCCCGCCGACGAGCACCAGAAGAAGTTCGACGAACTGACCGCGGGGCCTTGGAAGCCTAAGAACATCTCGGTCGTCTCCGTCGGCGGCCAACGCTTCTACACCGCGCTCTACGAAAATCTCGGCGCGGGCGTCAACTCCATGGCGAAGTCGTTCATGACGCCGGCCGAGTACCAGCAGCAGTTTAACGAGAACAAGCAGAAGGGGCGGCACCTCGTCTACCTCAACGCATACGAGCACCAGGGCCAGCCGCGCTTCACGGCCATCTGGAACTCATCCACGTCGGGCGGGCTCAAGGCGCGTCACGACATGACGGGCGCGCAGTATCAGGACGAGTGGGAGGCGGCGCGCAAGACCGGGCTGCTGACCCGCGCCGTCACGGGCTACGAGGACGGAGGTTCTCTGCGCTTCGCGGCCTTCTGGGTGAAGTGATTAAGGAAGAACGCCCCGCGTAAAGTCTCGCGGGGCGTTTTCAAACGCGCGGGCGATGGGGAAGAGGTTCCGGGTTTTGGGTTCTAGGGTTTGGTCTTACAGCGGCGTTCAATCGGGCGCGACTCCTCCCTGGGAGCGCGGGCATCCCTGCCCGCCTTGAGCGCGAAGCGCGAAGACTGTGAAGCGCCGAGACTCAACACTTGAGTGTCGGCGCTTCACTGCTAAGCGTGCTCTGGCACGCTTCGGCGGGCAGGGATGCCCGCGCTCCCGGCTTTAAGAGTCGCATTCATCTGCACGCCGCTATAACCAGCACCCGGAACCTACAACCCGGAACCCTCTTATTGTTTCGATTCGGCGGGCGGGAAGACGAAATCGTTCTCGCGCTGCGAGGCGTGGCACTCAGCGCAGCGGCCCTTCTTCTGACGTTCGCGTACTTCCGTGAGCGCGCCGTTGACGACGAGGAACTCCCAGTCGCCCGACTTCGGGTTGAAGCCCGCGGCGCGCTTGACCATGACCGCGAGCAGTCGCGGCGGCGCGGCGTCGGGCTTCGAGAGTTTTTCGCTGACGATGATCGAGCCCGCGGGGAACTTCGCAGGCCGCGGCGCGGCGTTCAAAGCCGCGCCCGCCGCCTCGTTAAAGTAGACGACGTTGAACTCCTTCGACTCGCCCGCGTGTGACCCTTCCTTCTCGGGCCGCTTGCCCCCGCGAGTCGGCGGCGTCGGTTCCAAGACCCACGCGCCTTCCAACAAAATCCGCGTAGTGCCGCGGGAGGTTCTGACTTGTGGCACGTCGCCGACGCGCCGGGCCGAGAAGGCCACCGCTCAAATCGCTATGTCCGAGGGGTCGATGGAAACGCCGTCCGGCAGCGCCTTGATTTGGCCCGGCTCGCCCCTGACGCTCGCCCACTGCCTGTAACCGTTCAGGGCTTCGAGCGTCGCGTCCTTCGACGCCCCCGCGCCCCGCGACGCGCTCAGAGACAGTCCGCCGACCGCGGACAGCACGGCCGCCAACGCGAAAATTTGAAGCGGGGTCTTCCTCATCGCCTTCGCCTCCGTCAACTTGTTTAGGACGTGCGTGCGCGCGAGCGCGGGCCGAAAGGTTTCGGACGGTCTTACAGCGTGAGATGCGGGCCGGGGCCTAAGAGGTTGACTCGGCCTCAGCGCCCGCGCCGTCCGTCTGCTGGCGCGCGTGGTAGGAGGAGCGCGTCAGGGGGCTCGACTCTACGTGCCTGAAGCCCATCTCCAAACCTATCTCGCGCCAGCGGGCGAACTCCTCGGGCGTGACGTAGCGCTCGACGGGCAGCCGGCGCGCGTGCGGCTGGAGGTAC
>Ga0126311_10001247_pt1 | contig 12230 bp, 1 predicted proteins | sample Plot61_FD_92539 | JGI IMG/M metagenome (GOLD analysis project Ga0126311, IMG submission 92539) | Serpentine soil microbial communities from UC McLaughlin Reserve, CA, USA - Plot61 | ecosystem: Environmental > Terrestrial > Soil > Grasslands | place: USA: UC McLaughlin Reserve, Lake County...
CCAAATCTTCAGCGGCCAACTATTCAGATATGTCAACTCGTTGTGCAAGGCGATAGTTTGATCCGGGGGAAACTCCGTGGAGGTGTAGATTTTATCTTTTAACTCCGTGCGAGGCGTCGCGCTTTCCATGTATTGCATGAGCTCGACACCCGTAGCAGCAATGAATTCATCAAAATCATCCACCCCTTTTACGTCAAATCCTCTGAATAGCAGACCGCCATCCTGGAGCAACGTGTCTTTAATCCAATCACGATGACTCCTGACCCAGGCCGGCAATTTGACTCCATCGATCGCAGGTTGAACGACACGCGGAAGTGTTTGATCCGGCCGCAAATAAGTCAGCCTTACCAACTCTCCTTCAGGTAGATTGATGCCCTTCGGTTCTACATTCTTCCGTCTTGCGCTCCAGGCCTCCTTGCGAGCGTCAGATTCACAGATCTCCATAGCTACTCTCCTTTCAATTACGGTGGGCCTTCAACCTCAACGCACGACGATTACTTCCGATTGACCATCGAAGTCGCTCAGTCGAACGACTGCCGGACTTACTGCCAGACTTAAACGAGAGCGAGTTTCGCTGCGGCGGCTATCTCACCCTGTTGCAGTTTGCCGTCATCCAACTTGATGACGTGATCGGCCACATGATAGTAACGGTCGTCATGGCTGATCACGATCAGCGCCTTCCCTCTAGCTTTCAGTTCAGGCAACAACTGGTGATAGAAGATTTCTTTAAAAAGTGGATCCTGGTCGGCTGCCCACTCGTCGAAGAGGTAGATCGGACGATCTTCGAGATAAGCGGTCAGCAAGGCGAGCCGCTTGCGCTGCCCCTGTGAGAGATCGATGGTGGAGAGGGCGCCATCTTCGACTTTCACTTTGTGATTCAGTTGCAGTTGCGCCAGATACTTTTTGGCGTTCTCATCGAGATGTACCGAGTCGAGGCCGAATAAACTTTCAAACAGGTAAAAGTCGGAGAAGACGACCGAGAATAACTGCCGGTATTGTTCGCGCGTTTCGTCTGTGACGAGTTTCCCGTCCAGATAAATCTGCCCCTCTTCGGGAATGTAGAGGCTGAGCAGGAGCTTAGCCAGCGTGGTTTTTCCGCTGCCGTTTCCCCCCGTGATGAACAACAGTTCGCCGGGCTCGAGCGTGAGATCGATTGGGCCAAGGAGAAAACCACCGGCTTCACGCTCTCGATGATAGGTATGCGTGACGCCCACCAACTCCAGTCTTTTCCAGGAAGGACTCGCCTTCACCGGCCTTGAGATCTCATCGCCCCCGTCGCTCTCATGCAATGTCAATGCCAACTTCTCTACTTTCTGCATCGACACAGACGCAGAAGCAAAACTAGGGATTGTTGACATGATTAGGTGCATTGGCGTCATCATGTAAAGAATGCCCAGCGTATATCCGATCAATGTTTGAGCATTGATCCCGGGCCAACTGTATGTGGTGAAGAGAATCACGCCGATCAGAATGAAGAATAGAGCAGTGCCCCAGCTATTAGCCGCGACAAAGTTCACTTGGCCCATCATTGAATGCTTGTGCAGTGAAGCCGCAGTCGGTTGGACAGCCTTGAAAAAAAACGCCTCACGGCGGTCGTGATGCAGTTTCAGTTCCTTGACGCCGGACGTTAAAGCCTCAAACTGTTTGAGCAGTTTGTCCCATTCCTCCCGAACGATGCGGTATCTTCGCATCGCTCGCCTGAAAGGTATTTGATAGCTGAACGTGCCGACGATCATGGAGCCAATCAAGATTAAAAGCAGTAGCCACGACAGCCACCCCAGATAAATCAAACAGCCCAGGACGATCGAGATATGCATAGTCATAACCGGAATATTAGCTAACGAGTTACTGATCGCCGGGACGTCCTGGGTGAGCGCCGCCAGTAGGCGAGGAGCACCCAACTCTTCCAGACGCCGCAAAGGAGCCGAGAGAATTTGCCGGCTCAACCGCAGGCGCAACCCCAACATCGCTTTTGAAGAGAGGTTGATCAGCATCGCTTCGGAAGCAAATCGGGCGACGGGCAACGTGATGCACAGCGCGAAGAAGATGATGATGAACTGAGTCGACACCGGCGCAGCGCTGCTCAACCAACGACCGATCATTGCGAGCAGCGCGGCATTACTGGCGCCGCTAATAATACCCACGAGGATAATCAGTCCCATCCTCAGAGGGGCATGCTTGACGGCACGTGCATTTTTCAAAAGAAAGCGGGTTAGGTCGAGTGAGTTGCTCTTCATGAAGGTTTCTCCTCTTCTCTGCGTCCGCAGAGAATTATTTAGGTGTGACTTGCGAATGATCGCAAAGTAGCTCTGTGGATACAGCCTGCTAATTGTTCGGCGAGGTTTCTTACGTAAGGTTCGCGCACGATTGTGAAGTGGCTGCCGGGAACTCGGTGAATCTCGATTTCGCCTGAGGTCAACGCGCCCCAGCCCATTGTTTCATCGGCTACTTCTTGTTCGCCGGCCTTAAGGAGGGTCACGCGCATCGACGACGCTGCGGGTCGGTAACTCTGCATTGCTTGCACATTGATCTTGAATACTTCAAACAGCCTTCGGGCGTGTGCAAGTTGAATGTCCCCGGGAACGACTCCCGCCTCGATGGCCCTTTGCAGCACGTAGCTCAACAACTCATCTGAATCGAGTTTGGCAAGTTCATCTGTCGAAAGCTGTAAACCATCCACCGGCAGACCGAGGTCACGCGCAAAGTTGGAGAGTAACGTGAGTTCGTCCAAAGGTGCAGCGTTGTCGACAGAAGTCACCGGTCTCGCATCCATTAACGCTAATAACGACACCTGCTGTCCCCGCGCCTCCAGTTGCTGGGCCATCTCGTATGCGATGACGCCGCCCATCGACCAGCCGCCCAACAGATATGGACCATCAGGTTGGACACGGCGCATCGCTTCGATGTAATAAGCAGCCATGTCTTCAATTCGCGTGTGCGGAATTTGATTCTCATCCAGACCGCGCGCCTGTAGTCCGTAAAATGGCCGCTCCAGACCCAAATGATTTGCCAACCCCTGGTAACAAAGTACGTTGCCACCTCCGGGGTGAACACAGAAGAATGGCAAGCCGTCGCCGTTTGGTTGTATGTTCACAAGGACGGACGCACTGTCTTGTGGTTCGCGCAACAGGCGCGCTTGTTTCTCGACGGTAGCTCCCTGAAACAGCGAAGCCAGAGGTAAATGTTGACCAAAGCTCGCCTGGATTCGAGCCATCAACCGCACGGCGAGCAGCGAGTGTCCGCCCAGACTGAAGAAGTCATCACGAACGCCAACAGGCCTGACGTCTAAAAGTTCTTCCCAGATACTGGCGACGATCTCTTCTACCGCGGTGCGCGGCGCTAAATAGCCTGACCCCAGCGCTAAACTCATGGCATCAGGCGCCGGCAGCGCACCTCGATCAACTTTCCCATTCGGGGTTAATGGCAAGCGCTCAAGCGACACGAACGCAGCCGGCACCATATACTCCGGCAGCCTCTCCCTTAGATAGCTGCGCAACTCACTGCTCGCCGGCTGATTCTCACCCACGACGTAGGCTACCAGCCGTTTCTCGCCCTGTTTATCCTGTTGCACCACCACCACACTCTCTCTGATCTCAGCATGACGGCTTAGCACAGACTCGATCTCTCCCAACTCGATGCGATACCCACGCAATTTCACCTGGTGGTCCATTCGCTCCAGGAACTCGAGTTCCCCACTGGGCAGATAACGCACCCGGTCTCCCGTCCGGTACAACCGCCCACCTGCCTCCCCGCTCAAATGATCCGGAATGAAGTTCGCCGCCGTCAGTTCCGGCCGCTGCCAGTAGCCGCGCGCCAGGCCCGCCCCGCCCAGGTGCAGTTCACCGGTGACGCCCACCGGCACGATCTGCCGCTGCTGGTCGAGCACGTACGCACGCGTGTTCGCAATCGGTCTGCCGATGCTGACTCGTTCTCCCGCTCGCACCAACGTGTACGTTGAATAAGTCGTGTCTTCCGATGGACCATACAGGTTGTAGACCGCTTGCACCTCTGTCTGCGCATAGATTTCTGCCACTAGCTCCGCCCGCAACGCTTCGCCGGCAAGGTTTACTACTCGTACCGAGGCCGGCACCGCTCCCATGCGTACCAACTCGGCCATGGCAGAAGGGACAGTGTTGATGAGTGTTACCTGGCTCGCGGCCGCCAGGGCCGGCAATTGCAACGCGTTCTCGGCCACTACTACCTGGCCCCCGTTGCTCAACGTCACGAACAGTTCAAAGATCGACAGGTCAAAACAGATTGAGGTGCTGAACAGCACGCCACTCAGTGCGTCTCGCTCGAAGCTGGCACTCGCCCAGTGAATCAAAGTCGCGGCACTGCCATGCGTGATCACGATCCCCTTCGGCACTCCCGTCGAACCCGACGTGTAGATCAGGTAAGCCAACTGTTCTGCGCTGACCGCGACATCAGGGTTCTCGCTGCTCGCGGCCGGCTCCACTTCCTCTACATAGACCAACCGTAGTTCTTCGTTTTCCTCCAACCGGCTCGCCGTCGCCAGCGCCCGGGTAGTCAACAGCACGCGCAAGCCCGCGTCTGTGCGCATGAACTTCAGCCGCTCCTGCGGATACTGCGGATCGAGCGGTACGTAACAGCCGCCTGCTTTGAGCACACCCAGCAATGACACGATCAACGCCGGCGTGCGCTCCAGCAGGATGCCGACGCGCGCCTCTGCTTGCACGCCCAACTGGAGTAGGTAGTGCGCCAGCCGGTTGGCCCGTTCGTTCAGTTCCCCATAACTAAACTGCTGCGCGCCGTAGACCAACGCCGTCGCTGCCGGCCTGCGGTCCACCTGCGCTTCAAACAGCTCGCTAAGTGACAACTCGCACGGGTATGCCGCTGCCGTCTCGTTCCATCCTTCTATGATCTGCCACCGCTCTGCCTCACTTAACAGATCGATGTCCAACGCTCGCTGCTTGGCGTCTGCCACCACTGCCTGCAACACTCGCTCGTAACTCGCCACTAAGCGCCCAATCGTCTCCGCTTCATACAGATCGCGTTCGTACTCCACTCCACCCACGATCACGCCGCCTTGTTCCTGCAACGCGAGCATCAACTCGAACTTCGCCGTCTCGCCTGCGCTTCCCATTGCGCTCAGGCTTAAGCCCTCCAACTCCAACACTTCGTTCGGGGCGTTCTGCAATACGAACATCACCTGGAACAGCGGCGACCGGCTCAGGTCTCTTTCCGGCTGTAACTCCTCCACCAGCTTCTCGAACGGCAAGTCCTGATGCGCATGCGCGCCCAGCGCGACTTCTCGCACCCGCCGCAGCAACTCGCTGAAACTCGGATTACCGCGCACATCACCACGCAGAACTAGCGTGTTCACGAAGAAGCCAATCAAACCTTCCGTCTCGGAACGATTGCGATTGGCGATCGGCGTGCCGACCAGCACCTGTTCCTGTCCCGAATAGCGGCACAGCAGCAGATCGAAAGCGGCTAACAGTGTCATGAACAGAGTCGAACTATGACGGCGGCTGAGCTCTCGCAGTTGGGTGGACAGTTCGGCTGAGAGTTGCAGCGGATAATGAGCGCCACGGAATGTTTGGACAGGTGGACGAGGTTTGTCGATGGGCAAGTCGATCATAGCCGGCGCGTCACCCAACTCCGCGCGCCAATATTCAAGTTGCGTGGCGAGCACTTCACCTTGCAGCCACGTGCGCTGCCAGTGCGCGAAGTCGGCATATTGAATCGGCAACTCCTCAAGCGGCGACTCTTCGCCACGCGAATAAGCGCCATAGAGCGCCACCACTTCACGAACGAGGATGCCGGTGGACCAGCCATCGCTGACGATGTGATGCATCGTCATCAGCGCCACATGCTCCTCTTCGTCAAGCCGGATCAGGCTCACACGTAACAGCGGTCCTCTCATCAGGTCGAAAGGTCGCGCACTCTCCGCTGCTATTAACCGCTCTGTTTCTGTCGTGCGCTCCGCTTCGTCGAGACCGCTCAGGTCAAGGACTTCCAACTTGAGCGGCGCGGCCGCCTCGATCACCTGCACCGCTTCGCCATCGATGGCGATGAAGTGCGTCCGCAACACCTCATGACGACGCACCACTTCCGACAACGTCCGCTCTAACGCTTCGATATTGAGCGCGCCTCGCAACCGCACCGCTGCCGGAATGTTGTAGAACGCGCTGCCCGGCTCCAACTGGTCCAGGAACCACAATCGTTGCTGCGCGAATGACAGCGGCAACTTTTCGTCTCGCGACACTCGCACCAGCGGCGGCGCTTGCAACTCCACTCCCCGCCCTCGGCCCGCTTCAATCGCGCGCGCCAGTCCCGCCACCGTCGGCTGCTCGAACAAGCTGCGCAACGCCAGTTCCTGCCCAAACGCATCCCGTACTCGGGAGATCACCTGCGTCCCCAGCAGCGAATGCCCGCCCAACTCGAAGAAGTTGTCTGCGACTCCGATCCGCTCCACATCAAGCAATTGGCCCCAGATAGTGGCGACGATCTCTTCTACCGCGGTGCGCGGCGCTAAATAGCCTGACCCCAGCTCTAAACTCATGGCATCAGGCGCCGGCAGCGCACCTCGATCAACTTTCCCATTCGGTGTTAATGGCAAGCGCTCAAGCGACATGAACGCAGCCGGCACCATGTACTCCGGCACGCGCTCCCGTAGATAGTCGCGCAACGTCGCCCCAGTTGCCTCACCTACCACATACGCCATCAGACGTTTATCCCCGCTCTTGTCCTCCTTCATCACGACTACGACTTCACGCACGGCTGCGTGACTGGCCAACACCGCTTCGATCTCGCCCAACTCGACGCGATAACCGCGGACCTTTACCTGCCGGTCAGCGCGTCCGAGAAACTCGAGGTTGTGGTCGGGAAGGTAGCGCGCCAGATCGCCGGTCCGGTAGATGCGGCAATTGGGATCGCTGGAGAATGGATCGGGAATGAAACGGTCAGCAGTTTCTGCTGGTCGATTGAGATATCCGGTCGCCACGCCTGCTCCACCGATATACAACTCACCGCTCGCACCGAGTGGCACCGGACGTTGTCGACGGTCGAGGATATAACAACGGGTATTGGCAATCGGGCGACCGATGGGTACCGTGGAGGAATAATGCGAGTCGCCCGGTTCATCGACACGGAAGGTCAGTGATCCGACCGTTGTTTCGGTTGGACCATAATGATTAATGATCCGGCACGTGTGGTCCAATCGCGAAATGCTCTGAAGCAGATCCCACGTCAGCGCTTCGCCGCCAAGAATCAGATACTTCGCCGGCAGGATGGCGCCATCAGACTGTGTCGCAAGCAGCGCGCTCAAATGCGACGGCACGATTTTTAGAACATCGATGCTGGCTTGCTGGAAATAGTTCCTTAGCAGATCACCTTCCATCGACGTGTCGTAATCGATTATGTGGAGACAGCCACCGGAAAGTAGTGACGGGAAGATGACGGTATTGCCCAAGTCTGCAGTCATCGTAGAGACTGTCGCGAAAGTTAGCGGAGTATCAATTTTCAGCTTTTCGAGAATGAATTGCGTGTAATTGATCAGGTTCCGGTGACGAACGGCCACTCCTTTCGGAACGCCCGTAGATCCAGACGTGTAGATTACGTAAACAAGATTCTCTGCTGTCGCGAGCTGCGCCGGATTGTGCGTTGGCTCAGATTCAAGCGAAGCACGATCGCGCTGGAGATTAATCGTGCGACCGGCGAAGGCTAACTCTCCAGCAGATTCTCCCTGGGGGACTCCGCTCGTTATTAATAAGGACGAGTGGCAGTCCGTAAGCTGGGTTGCCAATCGTTCCGGCGGATGACCGGGATTGAGCGGGACGTAAGCTCCCCCCGCTTTTAGTATTCCCAGCACACCAACGATCATTTCTGCGGAACGCTCGACACAAAGGCCCACACAAACCTCTGGTCCAACACCTTTCCGCTGCAAGTAGTGGGCAAGCTGGTTGGCGCGCTCATTCAACTCACGATAGCTGAGCGCCGCATCTTTGAAGCGCAGGGCCACGGCCTCCGGGGTGCGCGCCGCTTGTGCTTCGAACAACTCGCTCAGCGTTAACTCGCGCGGGTATGCTGCTGCCGTCTCGTTCCATTCTTCTATAATCTGCCGCCGCTCTGCCTCACTCAGTAGCTCGATCTCAAAGACCAGTTGCTCCGCGTCTGCCACTACCGCCTGCAACACTCGCTCGTAGCTAGCCATCAGCCGCCTGATCGTCTCCGCTTCATACAGATCGCGGTTGTAACTCACTCCGCCCAAGATCACGCCACCTTGTTCCTGCAACGAGAGCGTCAACTCAAATTTCGCCGTCTCGCCCGCACTTTGCACTGCGCTCAGGCTTAACCCCTCCAACTCCAACGCCAAATCAGGAGCGTTCTGCAACACGAACAGCACCTGAAACAGCGGTGACCGGCTCATGTCTCGCTCGGGCTGTAACTCCTCCACCAGCTTCTCGAACGGCAAGTCCTGATGCATATACGCGTCCAGCGCTACTTCTCGCACGCGCCGCAGCAACTCGCTGAAACGCGGATTACCACGCACATCGCCGCGCAGCACCAGCGTATTGACGAAAAACCCGATCAACCCTTCCGTCTCCGAGCGATTGCGATTGGCGATCGGCGTGCCGACTAACACCTGTTCCTGTCCCGCATAGCGGCACAGCAGCAGGTCGAAAGCAGCGAGCAGTGTCATGAAGAGCGTTGAACCATGACGGCGACTGAGGTCTCGCAGTTGCGCTGACAGTTCTGTTGAGAGCTGGAGCGGATGAGAAGCGCCACGATACGTCTGTACTGGTGGCCGAGGTTTATCGATCGGGAGATCAATGACCGTGGGAGCGTCGGCCAACTCCGCGCGCCAGTAATCAAGTTGTGCGGCGAGCACTTCGCCTTCCAGCCAGTTGCGCTGCCAGTGCGCGAAGTCTGCATACTGTATCTCCAGTTCCGGCAGTGGCGACTCTTCGCCACGCACATAAGCGCTGTAGAGCGCCGCCACTTCGCGCACCAGAACGCCGATGGACCAGCCATCGCTGACTATGTGATGCATCGTCACCAAAGCCACGTGCTCCTCTGCGCCAAGTCTAATCAGGCTCACACGTAGCAGTGGACCACGCGATAAGTCGAAGGGTCGCCCACTCTCCTCTGCTACTAAGCGCTCTGTTTCTGCTGTGCGCTCAGCTTCATCCAGCGCACTCAAGTCAAGTACTTCCAACTTGAGCGGCGCGGCCGCCTCAATCACCTGCACGGGTTCGCCATCCACGGCCCTGAAGTGCGTCCGCAACACTTCATGCCGCCGCACGACTTCCGACAGCGTTCGCTCCAACGCTGCCACATTGAGCACCCCGTGCAAACGCACCGCGGCCGGAATGTTGTAGAACGAACTGCCCGGCTCCCACTGGTCCAGGAACCACAAGCGTTGCTGCGCAAAGGACAGCGGCAGCCGCTCTGCTGGTGCCACTCGCACCAGCGGCGGCGCCTGCAACTCCGCACTCAGCCCGCCGCCCGCTTCGATCTCACTCGCCAGGCCGGCAACTGTTGGCTGCTCGAACAAGCTGCGCAAGGCCACTTCCTGCCCAAACGCATCACGCACGCGCGAAATGACTTGCGTGGCCAGCAACGAATGCCCGCCCAACTCGAAGAAGTTGTCTGCTACCCCGATCCGCTCCACATCCAACAACTGGCTCCAGATACTTGCCACGATCTCTTCTACAGGAGTGCGTGGCGCTACAAAGCCTGACCCCAGCACCAAACTCATCGGATCAGGAGCCGGCAGCGCACGCCGGTCAACTTTTCCATTCGGCGTTAACGGCAACCGCTCCAGCAGCACAAACGCAGTTGGCACCATGTACTCCGGCACGCGCTCGCGCAGGTAATCGCGCAACACCGTGTCCGTCGCTTGCTCGCCCGCCACATACGCCACCAGTCGTTTGTCGCCGTTCTTATCCTCTCCCACCACGACTACTACTTCACGTACCGCCGGATGACTCGCCAGCACGGCTTCGATCTCACCCAACTCGATACGATAGCCGCGCACCTTGACCTGCTGGTCCAACCGTCGCAGGTACTCCAGCCCGCCGTCACACCGGTACCGCACCAGATCCCCAGTTCGATACAGCCGCCCTCCTGGTTTCGCACTAAACGGGTTGGGCACAAACTTCTCCGCCGTCAACTCAGGCCGTTTCAGGTACCCGCGCGCCAGTCCCTCGCCGCCAAGGTAGAGCTCACCCAACACTCCGAACGGCACTGGCCCGCCATGCTCATCCAACACGTACACCTGCGTCCTCGCGATCGGACGCCCTATCGCCGGTGCTCCCTTCTCATGTCGTCCAATCAGCGCATACGTTGAGTAAGTGGTATCCTCGGTTGGACCATACAGGTTGTAGACCGCCTCGATCCCTTGCTCGTAAAGTTGCTCTACTAACTTTTGCCCCAATGCTTCCCCCGCCAGGTTCACTACTCTTACCGACAGCGGAATCGCTTTGTTCCTAACCAACTCCGCCGCTGCCGAAGGCACTGTGTTCAGCAAACTGACTTCCGCGCTTGCCCCCAACTGGCCCAACGCCAGCGCGTTCTCCACCAGCACAATGCGGCCACCAAAACTAAGCGGCAGGAATAGTTCGAAGACTGACAGATCGAAGCTCAGCGACGTCGAAGCGAGCACACCATTCAACAGCGACGGCGGAAAGATCGTGCTGGCCCAATGCAGCAGCGTCACCGTGCTGTGATGTTCGATAGCCACTCCCTTCGGCATGCCGGTCGAGCCGGACGTGTAGATCACGTAAGCCAGATTGTCCGGCGTTGTCGTCACCGGCGGGTTCACCACACTCTGCGCTGCGATCTGGTCCCACTCCTCGTCAAAAACGATCGTTGTCGCTTCTAATTCAGGCACCTTTGCCAGCAGATCTCGCTGCGTGAGCAGCATTCGCATGCCGCAGTCTTGGACCATGAACGTCAGACGCTCGATCGGATAACTGGGCTCGAGCGGAACATACGTGCCACCCGCTCTGAGGATGCCGAGCAAGGAAACGATCATCTCCACCGACCGTTTCATCAGAATGCCGACCGGTACCTCGGGGCCGACTCCGCGGCGCTGCAAGTAGTGCGCAAGCTGATTCGCGCGCTCATTTAACTCACGATAGCTGAGCGTCCTATCCTCGAAGTGCAGCGCCACGGCCGTCGGCGTTCCCGAGGCCTGTGCTTCGAACAACTCGCTCAGCGTCAACTCACGCGGATACTCCAGTTCCGTCTCGTTCCATCCTTCGATGAGCTGCCGCCGCTCTGCCTCGCTCAACAGATCGATCTCGAATACACGGCGCTCGGCTTCTGCCACCACCGCCTGCAACACCTGCTCGTAGCTCGCCACTATCCGTCCGATGGTCTCTGCTTCAAACAGATCGCGGTTGTAGTTAATGCCGCCTACGACTCTTCCTCCGACCTCTTGCAGCCCCAGCATCAATTCAAACTTCGTGGTATCGCCTGCACTCCCCACTTCGCTCAGGGTCAAGCCTTCCAACTCCAACGCTTCACCCGGCGCGTTCTGCAACACGAACATCACCTGGAACAGCGGCGACCGGCTCATGTCTCTTTCCGGCTGTAACTCTTCCACCAACTTCTCGAACGGCAAGTCCTGATGCGCATATGCTCCCAAGGCTGTCTCTCGCACGCGCCGCAGCAACGCGCTGAAACTCGGATTGCCGCGTACGTCGCCACGCAGCACAAGGGTGTTGACGAAGAACCCGATCAAACCTTCTGTCTCCGAACGATTCCGGTTGGCGATGGGACTGCCGACTAACACCTGTTCCTGGTTCGCATAGCGACACAGCAACAGGTCGAAAGCAGCCAGCAGCGTCATAAACAGGGTCGTACCGTGTTGGCGACTAAGGTCTTGTAGTTGTGACGACAGTTCTGCTGAAAGTTCCAGCGGCTGTTGAGCACCGTTATAGGTCTGGACGGGTGGACGCGGTTTGTCGATCGGCAAATCGATCACCGTCGGGGCGTCGTTTAACTCGGCGCGCCAGTAATGAAGTTGCGCCGCGAGCACTTCACCTTGCAACCACCTCCGCTGCCAGTGCGCGAAGTCCGCATACTGGATCGGCAACTCCTCCAGCGGCGATTCCTCTCCCGCAGTGAACGCCTTATAGAGTGTCGCTACCTCGTCGATAAAGAGGCCCATGGACCAGCCATCGCTGACGATGTGATGCATCGTCACCAAAGCCACGTGTTCCTCTTTACCAAGCCGGAGCAGGCCCACACGCAGCAGC
>Ga0126311_10001248_pt1 | contig 12230 bp, 13 predicted proteins | sample Plot61_FD_92539 | JGI IMG/M metagenome (GOLD analysis project Ga0126311, IMG submission 92539) | Serpentine soil microbial communities from UC McLaughlin Reserve, CA, USA - Plot61 | ecosystem: Environmental > Terrestrial > Soil > Grasslands | place: USA: UC McLaughlin Reserve, Lake County...
CAATTTTTCCAAAAACCATTGTATCTAGCAAGCTATTTCCACCTAAACGATTAGCACCATGAATCTGACTTATTACTTCTCCAACAGCAAATAAACCTCTAATCTTTGTTCTACAGTTTATATCTACTACGACTCCACCCATAGAATAATGTGCAGTAGGTCCAACCTCCATTTTCTCTTTTGATATATCAATTCCATCAAGTTTTTGGAATTGTTCATACATAGTAGTAAGCCTTTCTTGAATTACTTCCTTTCGTAGATGTGTTACATCTAACCAAACTCCACCGTGCTTCGTACCTCTTCCAGAGATTATTTCATTATAAACAGCACGAGCCACTACATCACGTGGTCCTAGCTCTATCCTTTCAGGATCGTAATTTTTCATAAACCTCTCACCATTTGAATTTAACAGAATACCTCCTTCACCACGTATTGCTTCTGTGGCTAGAGTACCTACTGCTTTCTCTGGCCAAACCATTCCAGTAGGATGAAACTGTACCATCTCCATATCTACTAAATCTGCACCTGCTTCATAAGCTAAAGCTACACCCTCTCCATAGTTTTCAAAAATTCTAGAACTACTGACAGCATAAACTCGTGTATATCCACCAGCTGCAAGGATTAAAGAATTGCATTCAAATATTACAAATTCTTTTTTTTCGATATCTACTCCAAATGCTCCTTTGACTTCTTCTTTTACCACTTGTTCTTCCTGTGTTGCTGTTGCTGATGATGATAATGGTGTCCTTTCTCCATTTATATCACCATCATCATCTGATTTTAATAATTTCGTGACATAAACATTGTCTATTATTTTGATTTTCCGCTGATTTACCTGCTCCATCAATACACGTATTATTTCCTCACCTGTCCAATCTTGGTAAAATACAGTCCTTCTATATGTGTGAGCTCCAAAGAATCTCTGTGTTAGCCTACCATCTTTCTCTCTATGAAATCTGGCACCCCAATTGACCAACTCATTTATAGCATCGGCTGCATTTTTGCAAAGTACCTCAACTCTTTCATAGTCAGCAAGAAATTCACCTTCTCTTAGAGTATCAGCTGCATGTATCATCCAGTTATCTTCTGGATCCATAGTACCAAGAGCTGCATTGATACCGCCTCTTGCAAGTGTTGTATGAGGATCACCTCTTTTACTTTTACTAATTATGAGAACATTCGCACCAGCATCATGAGCTTCAATTGCAGCTCGAAGACCGGCAGAGCCGCCACCTATAATTAAAACATCACAGGAGTAGTTAGATTGCTTTTTCATGTGCTCAGCCATTTATGTACTTTAGGTATGTAATATTTAACACTATTCAATCATTGATGACGAATAAGATTACCTCTATAAAAAGGTACAAATCTCTTTCAAGTCATCCACTCTTCTAATCATCCCTGAAGTTCACCTGTTATTCAGCTTGCCGCAATAAGTGATCGTTATCTAACACTTTCTGATGTTCAAACAGCTAATCATGCATTTGCCAGAATTTGTCTCGACCTACGGCAGCTTCGGCGGCCTCTACTACATTCTGAACCATGAAGATGTATATCATTTGAAGGAAAGATGGAATTTGTATACCGGTATTTACAACTCTACCGTTATCTTCCAGTTAGGTATAGATCACATAGACAAGTATTAAATACTGACTAAGTAAGAAAATAATATCACACTTAATAGACTTTTGCTATTATTATGCAATGCCAAAAATTGCAAGAATAAACGAACAAAATTATTATCTTCTGGTAAGATCCATTCAATCCAGGTACATAACATTCTAAAAAATATACATTCAAATTCTGTAAAAAAATGGAGACTGACTAGCTTCATAATGCCCGAACCCTTAGCACATGGATTATTTTGTTCCTCTATCTTCGAATATAATTCGAAGTAAATACAGATTAGAAGCACATCTTGCAACTTCCTCTAACTTGGGACTATTATTAATGCATTCCTTTCCTTCCTGCTCTTACTCCTGAGTAGTACATTGTCTTGGACATTGTTGTGGTTCAAAGCATTACTTTAACTTGTACATAGACCACTAGGATTACTTATTTGACAATTGTTGTCAGAAAAGCCATTCTGATCGATGTTTGTAGCTAAACCGTTAGCGTTATTCAAATCAACCCTATTTCTTTGTGCTTTGTTGGATTCTATTCTATTATCATTGCTCTCAGGGTCAACAAATATCCCGTTTTCACTTTCTCTTATATCATTCTTCGATATTAAAGAATTATCCGTGGTCACAAGTGTAATCCCAGCCAAAACATTGCCAGTCATGAGGTTCTCTGTTAACTCAAGACTGTTACTTGAATGCGATGCCATTCCAATACTATTATGGGTGAGTTCATTTTGCATTGCTTGCAAGCCTTCTGTACCAGTTGAGAAAACTGCGATTGATTATCTTCAAGGTTCATCCCACTTATCACTGTACCATCATCACCTGCTGCATAAATTCCTGCTTGGAATTGCTCTATTGTTCCTGGACCTTCGATCATGACACCATGTTGGTCACTTACTGATACTCCTACTTTTGAACTTATAATAACAAGTGGACAACAAATGTAATTATAATATCATGGTATTGCTAAAAAAATATGCCAATTTTTCTGGTAGGAAGATAAAGGAAGTAGCCATCATTTTTATCATATCGATTATTGTTATTTCTTATGGTTTGTTTTTTTATCTTCAAAATAATACAGAAAGCAATATCAGAAATAGCCTATTTGAACAGCAAAAACAACGCCAGATAGGATCTGCACTAGCTCTTTCTCAACATATTGGCTCTGATCTTGATTCAATTATGGCTAGGCTTCAGGATTTAGCAAACTCAGCATATTTGCAACAAGGCGATTTATTCAGCAATACAACCAAAAAGTCGATGCAACAATTGTATGTTCAAATGAATAATATTACTAAAGTAGACAAACTTTTCATTTTAGATGAAAACAACATTGTAAGGAGCAGCATAGTATCAAAAGGACAAGATGCATTTGTTGAAATCAATTTTTCCTATAGAGACTGGGTAAGAGATACAAAAAACACTTTGATGCCAATATTTTCCGATGGTTTTGAGGGAAGAGATGGTAAATACAGAATAGCGATAACCCATCCAATAATAAATATCAAGACTGGAAAATATATAGGATTAGTAGCAGCACTAATTCCCACTACAGAGTTCTTTGCTCATTATGGCAACATTTACAACATTAAGTCAAATTTTCTGGTAGTTTTTGATAAAAAAGGAAATTACATAGCCACTCCAAGGACAGAATTATTAGGAAAGAACTATTTTGGAAATCAGTCTCAGCAAATCTTCCACCATAATCAGTTACAGTCTAATCTATATCGCCGCTTGCTTGGAGGACAGCCAGGCTATGCTTTATATGATTTTGGGATTGGCGAAAGACTAAATACTGGCTACCCCGTTTTTGTGCAAGGAAAACCAATATACTTTATAGCTGCAGTAACTCCCACTTCTGTAATATATTCACAGATCAATGATGTAATTCATACACAAAGAATAGAGACATTTTCGCTTCTTGCTGGCACTACGGCTGCAATTATAGTTCTCATTATATTTCTTATTAGATGGAGTAGCAACTTAAATGACGAAGTTAAAAGAAGGACAAGAGAGCTAAAAGAATTAAATAAGCAACTTGAAGTGGCTAATGAACAATTAAAAGTTCATGATAAAATGCAAAAAGAGTTTATTAATATTGCTAGTCACGAATTGAAGACTCCTACGCAAGCTATTCTAGGATTTTCACAACTGTTACAAACACATCCTGAAAGAAGAGATGAGATGATAAATGCTATAGAAAGAAACGCAATTAGACTTCGAGGACTTACAAATAGTATATTGGATGTTTCAGGAATTGAGAGCCAAACTTTAAAGCTAAACAAGGAGAAGTTTAACATTAACGAAAAGATAAGAGGTGCAATAAACGATTTAAGATCAAGCCACCGAGTAGAAATAACATTTGCTGATCCGAAAGTGGATCCTATAGTTGTAGAAGCAGATAAAATTAGAATTTATGAGGTTATATCAAATCTCTTAGTTAACGCCATTAAATTTACACAGAAAAATAGTAGTAGTAGCGCTGATGGTAATAGTCTCGGTAAGGGTACTATAACAGTCTTTACAGCCATAAAGTCTAACCAAGCCTATAAGAAAGGTATTACTAGTAGCGTTGAGGAGGTTATTATTGGTATAAGAGATAGGGGAGCGGGTATTGACCCTGATATACAAGACAGATTATTTTCGAAATTCGTTACCAAATCGGAGACAGGCACAGGATTGGGATTGTATATTTCAAAGGGTATTATAGAAGCTCATGGCGGAAGGATATGGGCTGAAAACAACGCTGATGGAAAAGGAGCAACATTTTACTTTAGCCTACCGTTAAGCAAGTAGTAGATATAAATTACTATTTGTTATAAATAGATATACATCTTAACTCCCTTTCGTTGCGTTGCGCCACTCTTCTACAACTATATTCATTGCTCCATCGTCTACAAACACCTTTGTATTATTTATCATATTTGTAAAACCAAAGTAGCCTGCATGGTTATCACCTTTTTCAACTGGTATGCTTTCATTTAATGCTAAATCAATATTACCATCTCCATCTGCATCACGTATAGCTAGTATTTGATCTTGAACGTTTGTTTGATTGTAATTTGAGGGAGGTGTTATTCTTTCTTGTTTTTCCTTTAGTCCAAGTGCAGTATCATTTTCATCCAAAGTATAAAATTTTATCAATGCCTTGTCTTTAGGATCAAATAAATTGTAAAACTGCGATGTCACATTTTCTATAACCTTGCCATAAGCAGATTTTATTCCATAGACATCATACCATTCTGACATATTCTTTACAATTGCCGGACTTTTAAGAATATAAGTGAGATCTTTGGATACTTCCTCATCATCTACAGCTGCTCCCATTAAATTAACAGATGTCACTTTGAATTTTTCACTATTCCATTTCTGATTATTATACAGACTATCTAAAGCACTTAGAACTACTCTAGCGTCAAGTGAATGAGCAACCAATCTAACTTCAGTATTAGGGCACTTTATTTTGAAATCAAGTATGAATTTAGCAAGTTTTGGTCCATTATCTTTAGCTATAGACTTTGAAATAGTCCAATTATTCTTATGTGGATTTGCATCCCAGCTAAAACCAACAACTGAATTGTTATTATTATTATAATTATGATATTTGTTGTGGTCTAATGACATATTTGCTCTAACAAATCTTTCGTCGGCCCTACTCTCATTAAGCCCCCATCCATGAACAATAATTGCAATTCCATCCAGACATACTCCACTTTGTAAACCAGGAATATCAGAATCAGCATAATCTGTTTTATTTGTCTGGAAGCAGTTCTCCTGTCATATTATCAAAATGGCCTCTAGTAGAAACTTTTACTGGGAATTTGATGATATTAGTAGTAGTAGCAGCTTGTCCCCAAGATATTCCAATCGGACTTGGTAAAGTAGTAATATAGTAATATGATTACTGATACGAATATCAAAACAAACTTAAAATGTTTCCTCTTATCTTGCATGCAGGCATCACGTTATATTCTTGTAACTTAAATACTTTTAATAATATAAAATAAATTATTATTAATCTGATCTATTATAATCAGATTACGCTCCTTAAAAAAATAAAATCACCCTAAATTACTTAAGTATTATTCTTATTCTCTACTTATTTATGGATAATAATGGTCGGGAACATAATAAGAAGGGACAATATCATGAATCAATAAATTTTGCAATAAAAGGAATGAGTGAGAAATATCTCTTAGTAGTCGAATTAGCAGAAACAACAACGACATCTGATATTGGTAAAGAATTAGGAAAGAAAATTAGTTATCTTACATAATCTTTCTCTCAAAAATACTTTGACAATGAACAAACTTTTTTCTAGCCGTCAAGGAAGTGTACTTATATATTTCTTGTTTTGTATCTATAAAATACGAATATATATCCTCCAATAGAACAAAGATTTTCACCTTTTGAATTTTATTCATTAATGAGAAAAAATAATCCCATTGTCTTTGATGAAGGACACGAACAATGGGGAATATATCGTTATAGTGATATTGAAAAAATATTAAGAGATCCTATAAAATTTTCATCTAAATCTGGACCATTTCAAGTACCCCAAGAATATCAAAAAAATCTTAATCGTCCAACCCTTTTAAACTCAGATCCCCCATATCATAGAAAACTACGTAGTATTGTCGATACATTATTTGTTCCCATAGAAATATCCAAATTAGAGACACGTATTGAAAATATTACAGGTGAGCTGATCGATGGCATCATTGAAGAAAGTAACGCTACAATCGATTTAATAACAGATTTTGCCTATCCATTACCTGCAACGGTAATTGCAGAATTATTGGGAGTACCATCTGAAGATCAGGATACTTTTCGTCAATGGGCAGATAACATAGTTAGCCTTGAACTTACTAGTGATAGCGATATTGATTCCATTAGAAAAGCGGACAAAACTGTGGCTGATATGGACATTTATTTTAGCAAATTAATAGAGAAAAAAAAGAAAATGCCAACCAATGATCTTATTAGTCATATCGTTAGAGCGAAAGTAGATGGACATTCTTTATCTGAAAAAGAAATACTTAGTTTTTGTGGTCTTCTTCTAAATGCAGGACATGTTACAACAGTTAATCTAATAGGAAACTTGGTTTTCTCATTACTTGAAAATCCTCAAGAATTTAAACGATTACAAGAAAATAAAAATTCTCTAATTAAACCTGCTATAGAAGAAAGTTTACGTTATCGACCACCAGTACAATTCTTATTCCGTATTGCAAACGCTGATGTAACTTTACCTGAAGTAAGAAAAGGAGAAGAAAGAAGAGTACATAAACAAGAAATAAAGAAAGGTCAAAGAATTATATTATTTCTGGGTTCTGCCAATCATGATGAATCAATGTTTACAGATCCTGAACAATTTGATATTAATCGTAAAAACTTACGTCATTTAGGTTTTGGAACTGGAATCCATTTTTGTTTAGGAGCTCCCTTAGCTAGACTTGAAGCACAAATAGCATTAAGAATAATTCTTGAAAGATTTGAGAGTCTTCAATTTAATTTTGATTATAGTGATAGACAAGATCTATACACAAAAGTTAGTCCACTCAAAAGTTCTTTTTTACTTGGATTATCACATTTGCCTTTACGTTTCCGACCTAAAAATAGATGATAAAATTTGGACATATTCAGATACTTAACATCTTGTACAGCATACATGATACCAGTAATGGGATCGATTGCAATAGATTGGGAGGATAATAATTTGTGATAGCAATGAAGATTTTATTTCTATTAATGCTATCAATGTCTAGAATTAATTAATAAATACCATTTATTCATCTTTATTATTAAATATGAAAGTCGAGATAGAAATGTACATAGACGAAGATGATGAAACTATCGTCATGCAAAAGGTCTCTTCTCTAACAAAGCAGGCAAAGCAAGAAGGCTTTAAAATAGGTGAATTAGAATTCTAAGGTTCAAAACATAAGTACAATGAAGACAAATATTATAAACATCATAATAATGATAATAGATAGTACGGGATAAAGATAAATGAATTCTCAAGAACTATTATGAACACTCTTTAATCGACTTTCCATAACAAATTGGATATCCATATAGTTCACTAAACGGAATATTTTTGCTTGAAAAATCAATAATAATATAAACACAAATAAAATATTAGTTAGTTAGCATATCGCAAAAATTGTCAAACACTATTTTACTTCAAGGTTTTTCAGAACATCTTCTGTGTGCTGTTCGTCTTTTACTTCGTCAGCCAAGATTTGTGTAGTAAGGTTGTAGGTTACAAAATCGTTATATTCTAATGCTTTTTTAGCAATATTGTTATAGTTCTCTACTGCTTTACCTTCAAACTCTAATCCTTTTTCTAATGCTCCTCTTAGTGTAAGATATTGTACTGGATCTAAAACACCTATATTACCTTGTTCCTTCCATACAGCAGGATCACTTGGAGCCCTATCTCCTAATTCTGAAATTCTGTTAGAAAGCAATTCTGCATGTGTTAATTCCCCTGTAGCTTGGGTCTTGAGAGCTGGAGCATATGTAACAAGGCCAATGCCTTCCATATTTATTCCAATATACCAAAAATAATGAAAAATCTGCATCTCATCACAATACGCTTTCTTTAACAGATCTATTATTACTGGAGCATTTTTGCCAAGAATATTTTTCTCTGTTCTACCCATCTGTTATTATCTCTAAGCTATCATTGTACTCCAGCTATTTTAAATTTACATAGTTTAGACGGCTCTGTTAGCTTATCCTCTATCAACTAGCATGAACTTCATGAATCTTATTCTATTCATCCATTGATGCAGGTAAAGTACAAAAAGTCTGAACCGATTATATGCACGTTGTATATTGTATTTATTTTTTCTATATGGAAACTGATTTATCAAAACGTTCAGTTCTATCTTTTACCTTTTGAATAAATCTTGCATTTTTATTCTTTAGTTCATTGCCATAAACATGATATTATTTAAATCTTAACCACTATTTGCAAGTCTAATTATGCTATCTAGCAGCGATGTGAAAAAGATCCTCGCGGCAAGTCTCTTTGTAATTCCTTGAAGAAGTGATAACATACAAAGATGGTTCTTTCTGTTGATAGACGCATCATTAAATATAAGTCCATGTTAGCTTCATAAGCAATCCACACCGAATAATTCTCATCATCTTATATGAAGCAAATTTCATCTACAAATATGATTTTTACCTGGCTTTCGTTTATTCTAAATTTCTCTGCAATTTTATACTGCTAAATTCATTTCTTTAATCAAATAGTCTGTATTGATAGGATATATAACAATGAAGCGTCTGGAACATCCAACCTGTGCACTTATTATTGAAATTGGAAATAGATTAAAAATATCTCGTGGCTATAATTTTTAGCCACCAGAATATGCCTAACATTCCATTGACATCTTTCTTTTGCTGCTCTCCTTCTTTTTCTTCCATTGCCTTCTCTAGTTCTTCCTTCAATTATTCTGATATCCTCTTCCTAGCGGTTATTGTTTCTTTTTGTTAATAATGAAAATCTTCTTACAAGATAAGGACGTTATTATATTAGTGCAATTATTATGAGTGATAAAAAAGAAATCCAAGAACCTGACTTAGATACAGAAGAAGCTAAAGAACTAGAACTAAACGAACAACCAAAACCAACAGGAAAGGTTAGTCATCCTGCTACGCCCTTACCGGATAATGCAGAACCAAGTACAAATGATAAAATAAAAGGTAGAAAGACTATCAAATAGCAAGATAAGCAAGACATTAATAATTAATTCATCGAGAGTGAATAGATCATTTTAATTGATAAAGAGAAACTACTTATTTGCATATAGCATAGCAACCTACCTTATCTCCTTTTTCATTCATCTTTTATTATATTCAATGTAGACTTAGTAATTTTACCCATATCTCATCATTAATCTTTTCTACTTGCTTTTTAGATTTATGAACAACATTCGTTATACTATCTTCCACCCTTCTTCTGACTTCAAAGGGCCAATGCTTATATCTTTATATATTCTCACGTAACCAGATGTATGACGTAGAGACAGATATTTCTGTAGATATATTAATACATTACACTTTCGCCTTTTGAACCGCTTATTAGTATAATTCTTCTATTAAGAATGATTAATGGGGCAAGAAACGATTCAAGGGAAAAAGAATGCAATAAAAAAAGATATATCCAAGACTTATAATGAATACAAGGAGTTTGAAGGGAAGCAATATACGGGCACGAAAGTGGGAAGAAGCCACAAATGGTATTATGATAAAGGCGAATGGAAAGAGAAAAAGATAACGCCTGATAAATGGGAATTTACTTATGCTGTCAATAAAAGAAGATCAGGGCATGCTCCAGAAGGCTCAGGTTTTCCAGTTGGAACAGAATATCATTGGTATATTCTTGCACATCAAAATGTCAGAAAACTAGATGCAAATAATTATACAACTTCAATGACAGGCCTCAAATACAAATTAGCACATAAGTGAGCTGAAAAAGAAAAATGGAGCACTACAGATAATCTACAAAGCGACTAATACAAATATTAGAAGAGTTAATTGTTCAGTTGAAAAGAGAGCAGGTTGATGCTGCCAAATAAAATTTCAAAACAAAATATCAAAAATATTTTTCAATGTTATCCAAATGGCAAGCTACAAAAAAGATAAAGGTATATTGTAAAGGACTTCATTAAAAACGACCAAATATAAAAGCTAAAACCATTGAAAGAAAAAGAAGAATTGTAGACCTATCTTATTTTTTATTTTCTGCTTTTCTTGAATTTTTACTTCTTCCCTTGCTTCTAACAAATCCAATTTAATGGCTGATCCTAGCAGACTTAGTTTAAGAGAAAGAACAATATTAGCAACTCGCTTTTTTAAATTACTTTGTTAAAAGAATGCAGATGCTGAACGAACTGGCATACCTCCTGCATTTGTTAAAGATGATGTTTGGGGAACAGATAATCTTGATGGCAATAACAAAGAAGATATAATGCCTTCAATTATAAACCATCTAAGGAAATTAGACTATATAATAGAGCATGCTGATAGCAAAATAAGTATTACTAATTTTGGTAAAAAACATTGTGATGAGCAAATCTCCTTACCTCAGAGTATATGATAATGATTTAGCTTAGATTATCTGTTAATTTTATGATGATGATAATTACTATTGCAAAAGATAATGCTAGTTATATATAGTGATACATATCTATATATGACTATGAGAATCAAGATTTAAAGTGTCAAGATTTACATAATATCAGAGAAGGAGCTAAAATATTCTTTATACATTCAGAAAAGGTTAAGGATCTCCTTACCTATGAAAATACACAGATACTATTGATGACAGAGATGCTAGAAAAGTTGAACTTACAAGGAATAAAGAGAAGATTACAGAAGAATACGCAGAAGGCAACAAAACAAAAACAGATAATACAGGATCATCAATTCTTGGTATTATCAACAATTTATTTGATAGAACCCATTATAATGTGGCAGATCCAGAAAGGAGATTGAGAAAGATAAAAGTAAAAGGGGTCATAAAAGAAGGAGAAGATAATGGCACACACACTTTTAATTTCTAATTTTAGATGGTGAAAATGAATATGATTTTTCGAGACAGAATTGATGCAGCTGAGAAACTTGCCGAGAAATTAGAGTGGCTAAAGGAGGAGGAACAAGACAGAGGAGAAACGAAATCATCTATCATCATTCTAGCCATTCCTCGTGGCGAAGTGATCATTGGAGATGTTATTGCCTCTGAACTTAATGCTAAGCTAGATGTTGTTGTTTCACGAAAGGATTGGTGCACCTAATAATCCAGAGCTTGCAATAGGTGCTGTAATGCCTGATGGTAGTTATTTTATAAATCAAGAAATTATAAATATGCTAAATATATCAGAAGAATATATATGGATACAAGCGCATGAACAGATAAAAGAAATAGATCGCCGATTAATGAGTTATTAGAGGAAGCAAGCAATATGATAATGAATTTGAAGATAAAATAGTTGTAATAGTTGATGATGGTATTGCGACAGGAGCGACAATGCTCGCATCATCGCAATGGATAAAGAATAATCAACATTGTAAAAAATTAGTTATAGCTGTACCTGTGGCAACACACACGATTTTAGATGATTTAAATCAAGTAGTAGATGATGATGATGATGATGATGATGATGATGATGATGAAGTAATAGTTCTATACTCTCCATTATCATTTGAAGCTGTTGGACAATTCTATCATGATTTTTCTCAAGTTAGCGAATTCGAAGTAAAAGAGATAATGAAAAAATATGGATATAGGGTCTCATAAAAAAAGCTCTTTAGGATCTATGTGTAGCGTAGCAATACATACATATGCTTTCTTGAGATCTATCCGATAATTTACTCCTTGAGCTGTATCTGCTATTATAACTCCATTACAAAAACTATTCCTTGTGAGCTTTTAGGATGTTTAAATTGCCTACATCTAGCGTTACCCACATACCTGCTGAGACGTGAATTAACTGATCTTCTTTGTTACATATATTGAATTTTACTCTGCATGATGTAATATTTTTTATCAAGGTACGGATGGAGTAAATCCCTGTATTCCATCTAAAA
>Ga0126311_10001251_pt1 | contig 12219 bp, 11 predicted proteins | sample Plot61_FD_92539 | JGI IMG/M metagenome (GOLD analysis project Ga0126311, IMG submission 92539) | Serpentine soil microbial communities from UC McLaughlin Reserve, CA, USA - Plot61 | ecosystem: Environmental > Terrestrial > Soil > Grasslands | place: USA: UC McLaughlin Reserve, Lake County...
ACGACATCCCCGTGACGGCGACGGCCGAGAAGCCTTACTCGACCGACCGCAACCTGATGCACGTCTCCTACGAGGGCGGCATACTCGAAGACCCCTGGGCCGAGCCTCCCGCGGACATCTTCCAGATGACGGCCGCGCCCGAGTCGGCGCGCGCCGAGGCCGAGTACGTAGTCATCGGCTTCGAGAAGGGCGTGCCCGTTAGCCTCGACGGCGAGAGTATGGGCGCTATCGAGTTACTCTCCGCGCTCAACCGCGTGGGCGGCGAGCACGGCGTGGGCCGGGTTGACCTCGTCGAGAACCGCTTCGTCGGGATGAAGTCGCGCGGCGTGTACGAGACGCCGGGCGTGACGGTCTTGCAGGCGGCGCACCGCGCGCTCGAATCCCTAACGCTCGACCGCGAAGTACTGCGCATGCGCGACGCCTTGAGCCTGAAGTTCGCCGAGAGCGTCTACTACGGCTTCTGGTTCGCGCCCGAGTCGGAGCTGATGCGCAAGGTGATTGACGAGACGCAGGAGTACGTGACCGGCGAGGTGCGCGTGAAGCTCTACCGCGGCAACGTCATCGTCGCGGGGCGGCGCTCGCCCAACTCGCTCTATCAGGAGAAGCTCGCGACCTTCGAGGCCGACATGGTCTACAACCAGCGCGACGCGGAAGGGTTCATAAAGCTCAACGCGCTCAGACTTCGGACGCGGGCCGCGTCGAGGCGTTAGGGGCGTTTGCGGAAGTCTTGGGGGAGTGGAGTAAGGAGGGGTCAGCGATGAAGCACGCGGACGAAACGTTCGGGGTCAAGGTCGTGGAGGCCGACAAGATCGGCTCGGTCGTATCCGGGCTCGGGTTGCAGAGGACGCTCGCGGTCACGGGCGGGCGCAGGCGCGTGAGGAGGGGCGACGTGGTCGCCGTGCGCGCGCTCACGGACAGCGCCACCTACAACCAGCTTGAGCTTCCGACGGGCAGGCTCGCGAAGATAAACCCCGGCGACGTTATCGTCGGCGCTCTGGGGAGCCGCCGCGCGCTGAAGGGTTTCGTCGGCGACGTGCCCGAAGAGTTGGCGGCGGGCGGGCGCCTGCACCTCCTGAACATGGGCGGCGTCATAGGCTGCTGCAAGGGCCACCACTCGTCTCTGAGCGACGCCATTGAGGTCGAAGTGCTCGGCTTCGTCGTCGGCGAGGACGGCGAGGCGCGAAACATCGCGGACGCGGCGCTGCCCCCGCGCGAGAGTCTGCCGGAGGGTTGCGCGCCGCTCGTCATCGTGGCGGGCGCGTGCATGAACTCGGGCAAGACGTTCGCGGCGACCGAGGTCGTGCGTCAGGCGACGCGCGCCGGCGTGCGCGTCGCGGCCGCGAAGCTCTCGGGCGTGGCGTGCCTGCGCGACACGCTCAACATGGCCGACCACGGCGCCGTCGCGACGGCGAGCTTCGTGGACTGCGGGCTGCCCTCGACGGTCGGCGTGGGCGACCTCGCGCCCGTCGCGAAGGCGATAATCTCTAAGCTCAACGAGAGTGCGCCCGACCTCGTCGTCATCGAATTGGGAGACGGAATACTCGGCGGCTACTCGGTCGAGTCGGTCTTCGAAGACGCGGAGCTTCGCGCGGCGACGGCGGCGCTGGTCTTCTGCGCGTCGGACTACGTCGGCGCATGGGGCGGGATAGAGCTGCTCAGGCGGCGCGGGATAGACGTGGACGTGGTGGCGGGCTCGGTCACGGACTCGCAGATGGGCGAGGACTACATCACGCGAGAGTTCGGCGTGACCGCCGGAAACGCGAAGCGCGACGGCGCGCGACTGTTCGAGCTGGTGAGGGAGAAAGTTTCCAGTTTCCAGTTTCCAGTTTTCAGTGAGGCGGCGGCCGCGGGCGACTGAGTCTGGACTGAGCGGGAGGTGCTGAAAACTGAAGACTGAAAACTCAAAACTGCGAATAGGCATCTTCGGCGGGTCGGGCTACGGCGGCGCGGAGCTTCTGCGCATACTGCTCTTCCACCCGCGCGCGGAGGTCGTGCTCGTCACGGCGAACGAGCACGCGGGCAAGGCCGTCGGCGAGGTTCACAGGAACCTTCAAGGGCTGACCGGCTTGCGCTTCGAGAAAGCGCCGGAGGACTTCGAGAGCCTCTCGTCGCTCGACTGTCTTTTCCTCGCGCTGCCGCACGGGCAGGCGCTTGAGATAGCGCCGCGCCTGCCGACGGGCCTGAAGGTCGTAGACCTCTCGGGCGACTTCCGGCTGCGCGACGCCGCGGCGTTCGAAGAGCACTACGGCCGCGCGCACACGGCCCGCGAGCTTCAGCGCGAGTTCGTCTACGGGCTGACGGAGTTGAACCGCGAACGCATCAAGGGCGCGCGGCTCATAAGCAACCCCGGCTGCTTCGCGACGGCGACGCTGCTCGCGCTCGCGCCGCTGGCCGCGGCGAATGTTTTGAAGGGGCGCGTGGTCGTGGACGCGAAGACGGGCTCGTCGGGCTCGGGCGCGAAGCCCGCCGCCAACACGCACCACCCGCAGCGCTCGAACTCGTTCTACGCGTACAAGCCGTTCACGCACCAGCACGTGCCCGAGATAGAGCAGACGCTCGGCGACGTGTCGGGCGCGTGGTCGAACGAGCTTGTGTTTATGACGCACTCGCTCCCGGTCTCGCGCGGCATCTTCGCGTCGGCCTACGCCGAAGTCGGAGAGGAGACGACGGCCGAGGCGTTGACTTCGCTCTACGAAGAGTTCTACAGAGGCTCCTTCTTCGTACGGCTCGTGAAGGGCTCGCCCGACATCAACTGGGTGAAGGCTTCGAACTTCTGCGACATAGGCTTCGCCGCCCGCGGCCGTCAGGTCGCGGTCTTCTCCGCGATAGACAATCTGGTGAAGGGCGCGGCGGGCCAGGCCGTCCAGAACATGAACCTCATGTTCGGGCTCGAAGAGGCGACGGGCCTGATGTTGGTCGGAGGTAACCCTTGAGCGGGCACGACGGTTTTGTGCCCGCGCCCGTAAAGGCGGTCGTCGCGTTCGACGCGGTCGAACAGTTGGACGTGCGCGTCGGGACGATTGAGTCGGCCGAGGACGTGAAGGGCTCGGACAAGCTACTGAAGCTCGACGTGAGTTTCGGCGACCACAGGCGCACGATACTCGCGGGGATGAAGCGCGAGCGCGCGAACCCGCAGGAGGTCGTCGGGCGGCAGGCGCTCTTCGTCGTCAACCTCGCGCCGCGGCGCATGGCGGGCGAGGTCTCCGAAGGGATGCTCTTCGACATAGGCTACGCCGACGGGATAACGCCCGTGCTCGCCACGCCCGAAAGGCCCGTGCCCGACGGCGCGCGCGCCGGATGAGAACGGAATGACGAAAACGTTAATGAAGACAGGGACGATAACATTCGAAGAGATAAGCGCGCGCGAGGAGGAGTTTCAGCTCGCGACCTATAAGAAGTTTCCTTTCGCGCCGGTGCGCGGGCGCGGGTGCTGGGTCGAGACGAGCGAGGGCGAGCGGTTTCTCGACCTGTACGGCGGGCACGCCGTGTGCGCGACGGGCCACTGTCACCCGCGCGTGGTCGAGGCTTTGAGAGAGCAGTCGGGGCGTCTGCTCTTCTACTCGAACGTCGTCTACTCGGACGTGCGCGCCGACGCGGCGGAGAAGCTCGTCGCTCGCGCGCCCGGCGAAATCACGAAGGCGTTCTTCTGCAACTCGGGCACGGAGGCCAACGAGAACGCTATGCGCATGGCGCGCATGAAGACGGGGCGCGAGAACGTCGTCACGTTCACGGGCGGCTTCCACGGGCGCACGGCCGACTCGATAAGCGCGACGTTCCTCGGCAAGTACCGCGAGATAGGGAGGCCCAACGTGCCGGGCCACCTGTGCGCGGAGTTCGGCTCAATCGAGTCGGTCGGGGAATTGGCCGACGAGACTGTCGCGGCCGTGATGCTCGAACCGATTCAGTCGATGGCGGGCGTCCGCGTGGCCCCGCCCGAGTTCTATCAGGAGTTGCGGCGTCTGTGTGACGAGCGCGGGATGCTCCTCGTCTTCGACGAGGTGCAGACGGGCGTGGGGCGCACGGGCTCCTGGTTCTTCGCCGGGAGCGAAGCGGCGGGCGGCGTCGTGCCCGACGTGATAACGCTCGCGAAGGCTCTGGGGAGCGGCGTGCCCGTCGGCGCGTGTTTGACGACCGGGGCGGTCGCGGCTTCGATAAAGGAGAACGACCTCGGCACGACCTTCGGCGGCGGGATGCTCGCGATGGCGGCCGTCGTGGCGACGCTCGAAGCGATTGAAGAGGACGGCATGCTCGCGAACGTTCGCGAGGTCGAGTCTTATCTGCGCGAGAGTCTGTCGGGCGTCGAGGGCGTCGCGGGCGTGCGCGGGCTCGGGATGCTCCTCGGCATAGAGTTTACGGAGCCCTCCGCGTCGAAGGTGCAGAAGTCCCTGCTCGGACGCCGCATCATCACGGGCACTTCGAGCGACCCGAAGGTGCTCCGACTTCTCCCGCCCCTCTGCCTGACGAAAGACGAGGCGCGTCTGTTTGTCGAAGCGCTACAGGCGATAGAGCTGTAGCGGCGGGCTCTCTATCGGCGAGGCGATTTCTTTATTGATGAGACACTTTCTTTCGACAGCCGACTGGACGCGCGAGGAGCTTGAGGGCTTGCTCGAAGCGGCCGCGCGCTTCAAGCGGGGCGAAGACTCTTCGAAGCCGCTCGCGGGCCGCTCGGTGGCGCTCGTCTTCTTCAACCCTTCGCTTCGCACGCGCGCGTCGATGCAGGTCGGCGTGTACGAGTTGGGCGGCAACGCCGTCATCCTGGAGCCGGGCGGGACGAGCTGGACGCTCGAACACCGGGAGGGCGTCGTGATGGACGGCGACAAGACCGAGCACGTCAAAGAGTTCGTGCGCGTGCTCGCGCGCTACACATCAGCCATCGGCGTGCGGACGTTCGCGGCCTTGAAGGACTGGAAGGAAGAGCGTGAAGACCCCGTGCTCGCGGCCTTCGCGAAGTATGCGGAGGTGCCGGTCATCAACTTAGAGTCGGCGATGCACCACCCCTGTCAGGCGACGGCCGACATGCTGACCGTGCGCGAGAAGCTGGGCGAGGGGCGCAAGCGCGTGCTCATGACGTGGGCGTGGCACCCGAAGCCTCTGCCGATGGCCGTCCCGAACAGCTTCGCGCTCGCGGCGGCGCAGATGGGCCACGACCTTACAATCGCGCACCCGCCCGGCTACGAGCTGGACGAAGAACTAATTCGGGAGATAAACGGCCGCGCCTTCGACGCGGGCGCGAACGTGACCGTGACGCACGACGTGGACGAAGCCTTCGAAGGGCAGCAGGTCGTCTACGCGAAGAGCTGGGGCAGCAAGGAGTTTTACGGCTCGCCGCAGGACGACATCGAAGAGCGCGCGCCCTACCGCGGCGAGTGGATAGTTGACGCGGCGAAGATGTCGCGCACGGACGGCGGCGTCTTCATGCACTGCCTGCCGGTGCGGCGCAACTGCATCGTCACCGACGAAGTCATAGACTCTCAAGCCTCCGTCGTCGTAGACGAGGCCGAGAACCGCCTGCACGTGCAGAAGGCGATTATGCGAAAAGTGATGAGTGATGAGAGATGAGTGATGAGAAGGTGATGGCTCTTAGCTTCTAGCTCTCAGCTAAAAGCCATCAGCTAGAAGCTAACAGCCCTCTTATCACTTATCACTCATCACTCATCACTCCCGAAGGAGTGAGCCCATGAGTCAGCCTAGACTTGACCTTCTGCGCGAGGCTTTGCCGTACATCCAGCGGTTCAAGGGCAAGACGTTCGTCGTGAAGCTCTCGGGGAAGGTGACCGAGGAGCCGGAGAACTTGGCGTCGCTCGCGGAGGAGTTGGCGCTGATGCATCAGGTCGGCATTCGCATCTGCGTCATCCACGGCGGCGGCAAGCAGTTGAGCGACCTCGCCGAGCAGATGGGCGTCGAGCAGACCATCATCAACGGCCGGCGCGTGACGGACGACGCCACGCTCGACATGGCGAAGATGATGTTCGCCGGGAAGATAAACACGGACATACTCGCCGCGCTCCGGCGGCGCGGCGTAGAGGCCGTCGGACTCTCGGGCGTGGACGGCAACATCGTGCTCGCCGAGCGCCGCCCGCCCGGACAGGTACTCAACAGGGCGACGGGCGAGAGCGAGCACGTTGACTTCGGGCACGTCGGCGACGTGGTCGAGATAAACGACCGGCTGCTGCAAGTCCTCTTAGACCACGACTACATGCCCATCGTCTCCTCGCTCGGCGCGGACGCCGAGGGGCGCGTCTTCAACATCAACGCCGACACCATCGCCGCCGAGATCGCCGTCCGCCTTCAGGCCGAGAAGCTCGTAATGCTCTCGGACGTTGACGGAATCTACCTCCGCCCCGGCGAGCGCGCGACGAAGATTTCGAGACTGACGGCCGCCGAGGTCGAGAGCCTCATCACCGACGGCGTCGCCACGGGCGGCATGATCCCCAAGCTTCAGAACATCACCGAAATCCTCCGGCGCGGCGTCCGCAGCGCACACATCATCAAAGGCTCCCTGCGCAACGCGCTGCTGTCCGAAGTCTTCACCGACGAGGGCACGGGCACGATGATTATCGCCTGACGGGACGGGTCACTGAACTCGACGACCTCAAGGCCGCTTGCCGACGGCGGCTTCAACGTCGGCGAGCATTTTGTCTAAATCCTGTTTGGAGATTAGCTTGCCGCCTAAGACCACGGCGTTGATTTTCTTTGTGTTGCCGATGTCGGCGAGCGGGTCGGCGTCGAGCAAAACCATATCGGCCGCCTTGCCTTTCTCAATCGTACCCACGGAATCGAGCCGACCTAGGTATTCGGCCGCGTCGCGCGTCGCGGACTGAAGCGCCTGCATCGGCGTGAAGCCGGCCCGCACCAGCAACGCCAGTTCCTCGTGCAGGCTGAATCCCGGAAAGATGTGCGGGTTGGCAGTGTCCGTGCCGGCTATGAATCGGACGCCCGCGCGCCGCATCATTCCGACCATTTCGAGCTGTTTTTGAAAGACCCTCTTCGCCCGCGCGTTATCTTCCGCCGTGTGCCCCTTCCAGCCGTAAGCGTCTTCCCAGAATTGATTCTTCAGGAAGTCGGGGATGTACTTCATCCGCGGGTCGTCGCGGAAGTCCGCGTCGCCGCTGAGCGCTACGGCCCGAAGCACGGAGAGCGTGGGACACATCCACGTCCCGTTCCTGACGAAGCGGGAGAAGAGTGCGGCGGCTTTCTTCTCGTCGAAGCTGTCGAGCGCCGCGGCCTGTTCGAGCGTCGCGGTGTCCCTGCGAATCCCCTCCGCGCGAAGTCGCGCCTCGCTCTCTTTCCTCAGCCCTTCCTCTTTCGCCGAGCACGCCACGATGACTCCCGACAAATGCTCGATGCTCTTCTGCCCCGCGTCGGAGGCTTCGGCGGCGCTGACGAACTCGGGCACGTGTCCGGCGAAGACCACGCGCTGCCGCTTCGCCTCGTCGGCAATCGCGAAGTAGGCGTCGCGCGGGAGCATGCTGTAAACCTTGACGAAGTCTGCCCCCATCTCCCTGACCTTCGAGACGGCTTTTCTTCCTTCTTCGGCGTTGCCGACCGCAATCGTGCAGGGCGCGCAGCCGGGATTCGGCCCGTCAACGATGATGCCGGCCGCGACTATGCGCGGGCCGGTCGTCGTGCGCGCCGCGATTTCCGCGCGCCACTGTTTGATAGGGGGCAGCGGCGAGAACATGTCGCGCACGCCGGTGACGCCGTTGGCGATGAAGAGCGGGAAGAAGACTTCCTTGTTCCACTCGTGAACGTGCATGTCCCACAAGCCGGGGATGAGAAACTTGCCGGAGGCGTCCACGACGCGGGCGTCTTTCGGGAGGCGGACGCGTCCGGCCCGGCCCAGCCCGACGATGCGGCCGCCGCTAACCACCACACTCATGTCGGGCTTCGCCGCCGCGCCGGTGGCGTCAACCACCGCGACGTGTGTGAAGACGAGTGACCCCTGTCCGCTGGCCGCTTCCGGCAGGGTAAGGAGCAGCGCCCAGCAGAGCAGAATGGCTGATAGTCGAACTGTCGTTCTCAAGGCAACCCCCAATAAAAGCTTTTCCGGGGGCTCGCTTCGGCGCTCGCGCCTCGTGCTCGCCCCCGGCCAATCTACGACGCCGCGGCTGCGGCGCATCACTTTTACCTTTTGTCTTACTCGTAGCTGCCGCGGTTCTTGAGGTTGATGAGTTCTTCGACGGTCGGGGCGGCGGAGCCGCGCGAGATGACGCGGCGTATGAAGGCGGCCGTGACGCCGTGGTCGCGCATGCGCACGAGGTCGTCGGTCGAGAGGCGTGTGTAGCCGAGACCTTTGAGTTCGGTCACGAACTCAGACGTGACGCCGTGATCCCTCATCCTGACCAACTCTTCGAGCGAGAGAGAGGTGTAGCCCTCGTCGCGCAGCGCCTTGATGTAGCTCGCGCTCACGCCGTGGTCGCGCACGCGTATGAGCCCTTCGAGCGCGGGGGCCTTGTAGCCCGCGCTTTGCAACTCCCGTATGAAGCCGGGCGTGATGCCGTGGTCGCGCGCGCGCAGAAGCTCCTCGGCGGCGAGGTCTGTGTAGCCGTACTCTCTAAGCTCGCGCACGTACTCGGGCGTGACGCCGTGGTCGCGCATCTTCACGAGCGCCTCGATGGTGCGCAGGCGGTAGCCGGCCGCGCCCATGCCGCGCAAGTAGTCTGCGCGCACGCCGTGGTCGCCCATTCGCACGAGCTGTTCGACGTTGGGCCGCTCGTAGCCTTGCGCGTTCAACTCGTCGAGCAGCGCGAGCCCCACGTCGGCGAGCGCGAGCGAGAGGAGCTGGCGCGAGTCGGGCGTGCCTACGCCGCGGCGCGAAAGCTCTGCGGCGAAGCCCTGGTCTGGGACGAACGTGAAGTGGCCCGAGCCGCTGCCCTGCCGGAACCATCCCTCGCAGGCGAACGTCCCGGCCTCGCGGCGCACGTCGAAGCGTACGTTAGTGCCTGCGGAGGAGAGTGCCTGTTCGCGCGTCAAGCCACGGAGGTCTGCGGGGTCAACGTTGCGCGTGGTGTTCCACTCGCCCGTGTGTCGGCGGCCGTCGTCGTCGCGCCTGGACTCGCGGTGGCGCAGCGTGAGCGAGGTCTTGCCCTCGTCCGTCCTGTACTCGACGAGCCACTGGCCCTCGAAACGCTCCTGCGCGGCGGAGACGGAAGTGGAGACGGAATCGGTCAGGCCGCGTGAGCCCACGCAGGCAAGGAGTAATGCGGACGACAGCGCGAAGGCCGCGAGCGCGCAGGCGACGCGGGCCGTCTTGGAGAGATGTGCGGCGAGCCCCGCCGCGCGGCGTCTGTTTTGCAGCGACATGTTGGTTTCTCCCGTCGGAAAGGGTTCGGCGACACGGTCGCGGTTCGGGTACACTCTCACCGCTTCGGCTGAAATGGATACACCGCCGCCTGCGTGTTTATGACAGGAGTCGCGCGCGGGTTTCAGTTTTTTTCGACCGCGCGCCGGGAAGCCTCGAACAAGCGCCGCTCGTCTTCGAGCCCTTCTGTCGCCCCAGACCGAGACGCGGCGAGCGCGGCGAAGAGGATTAGTGCGTAGGGCGCGGCCGCGCGCGGCTTCATTCCTGCCTCTTGGGGCGTTTGAAGTAGTAGACGGAGGAGGTCTTGCCGTTGCCGTCCGTGAGGCTGAAGTTCGTGGTGATGCCGGTCAACTCCCAGCCGTCGTCGCCGAGGCGCGTGAAGGCGTTCGCGAGCGCGCCCTCTTCAGTCCCGCCCTCGACCTCTTCGATGGTGTCGGGGAAGAAGCGTATGACCGCCGACGGTGTGTAGGAGTTCGAAGGAAAGTTCTTCTGCCGGTAGTTGAAGTTGACGATGGCGCAGTACTCCCAGCGCTTCGGCCCGGATGTGGCGCGCTCGTTTTGCTCCTTCGGGCTCGACTGAGTCTGTTCGAGGCTCGCGCCCGAGCCGGGCGGTAGCTTTATGACCGGGCCTGCGGCCGGGCCGCTCGGCCGACGCGGCGGCGGAGTCGTCTGTTGCGCGCGCGCCGTCGATGTGAAAGCCAACTGCGCGAGCAGGAGCGCGGCCGCGAGTCCCAAGAGTTGAAGTCCCGCGCGCGCGAACGGGTTACGTCTGAAGTCCATTTGGTTGAGCCCCTTTTCGGAATAGAATCTTTCGGAGCCGCGCGGGCGGCCCTCTCGTTTAAATAACGCCGGAGGAGTCAGCGCGTGCCGGAATTTTAGAGCGCGCGACGACTGTACACCCGTTCGTGGCGCGTGACCGGAGGTGAGGAGCGTCGAGTGAGTTCGCGCAAAGAAAAATTTGAAGGAGGAGCGCGCGGGCCGTGCGAGTTCGCGCGCGCTCTGCTCGCGGAGTGGAGGCGCAGGCGTTGGCCCGTGCGCGGCGAGCGCCTGGTCGTGGCCGTGTCGGGCGGGGCTGACTCGACGGCGCTGCTGCTCGCGCTCGAAGAGTTGAAAGGGGCGGGGCTGCTCGGCGTCGAGTTGGCGGCGGCGCACTTAGACCACGGGCTGCGCGGCGAGAGCGCGGAAGAGGACGCGCGCTTCGCGGAGTCGCTCGCGGGGGCGCACGGCTTCGAGTTCGTGTCGGCGCGCGCGGACGTGGGCGCGCGCGTGAAAGAGTCGGGCGACAATCTTGAGCAGGCGGCGCGCCGAGCGCGTTACGAGTTTCTGTCGGAGGCCGCGCGGCGCGTCGAAGCCTCGGCGGTGCTGACCGGCCACACGCTCGACGATCAGGCGGAGACGGTTCTGCTCAGGCTGCTTCGGGGGAGCGGCTCGGAGGGCTTGGGCGGCATGCGGCCCGAGCGCAGTCTGGAAGAGGGCGGGCGAGTCTTACTCCGTCGGCCGCTGTTGGAGTGGGCGCGGCGCGCCGACACCGAAGGCTACTGCCGCGCGCGCGGCGTAGAGTTCCGCGCGGACGAGATGAACGAGGACGAGCGCTTCGCGCGCGTGCGCGTACGCCGTCGCCTCCTCCCGCTCCTTGAGACCTTCAACCCTCGCGCGGCCGAGACCATCGCGCGCGCCGCGGGACTCCTCCGCGAAGAGTCCGCGGCGCTCGAAGGCTTCGCCGCGCGACTGCTCGAAGACGCGCGCGCCGAAAGCGGCGGGAAGTCGAATCCGTCTGACGCGTCGCCGGCTTCGGAGGCTTGGCCGCTTCGGGTCGAAGTGTTGAATACAGCGCCCGCGGCTTTGAGGCGTCGAGCGTTGCGCCTGTGGGTTGCCAGAGGCCGCGGAGGGCTGCGTCGCATAAGCCTCGCGCACGTCTCGGCGGTCGAGCGTCTGCTGAAGGGCGAGCGCGGCGGGCGCGTGGCGGAACTTCCGGGCGGCGCGAGCGTCGAACGCCGGAGGGGTCTACTGGCCTTTCGCCCTAAAGCGGACTCCTGAAGTTTCGCCGTAAAAAGATTGAAAAATACGCGTGCGAATCTTGGAAAAGGTTGAAAAAAGGGTCGCGCGAAACTTAAAATCTGACAGCGCGTAGAACCGCCGTGGATTGACCGGCAGTCTTCGCTTAACCCGGCGTGCCGGAAGGGCACAACCGGGGCCGACGCGCGGGCATCCAAAAAGGCCCGGTCGCGGTAAAGATTCCTGAGACGCTCCTCGGCGGAATCGGCGGCCGGGTCGGAGAAACGAGGGTTTGCGGGGAGCGACAAAAGGCGCCGGATTGTGTATCATCGGCGTCGGAGGCGTAGAAATTTGAGTTCCACGGCTAGACAACTAATTTTCTGGGTGCTCATCCTCGTCGGCGCGGTGATGCTCTACCAGTTCGTCGTCAATAAGCAGGGGCGAAACGCGCAGGAGAAGAACATCACCGAGTTGAAGGCGATGATTAACGACGGCAAGATCGACAAGGTCACCGTCAAGGCGACCGATGTCGTCGCCGTCGAGAAGGGCTCGAAGAACGAGATTCACACCAAGCTCGGCAACCCGCATCAGCAGAACGACGTGATGAACCTCGCCTCGTCGAAGAACGTGGCGGTCGAGGACGAGACCGCCGCGGGCAACGGGGCACTCTGGTCTGTTCTGGTGTGGTGGGGGCCCGTGCTCCTGCTCGTGGGCTTCTGGATATTCATGCTGCGGCAGATGCAGTCGGGCGGCAACAAGGCTCTCTCGTTCGGCAAGTCGCGCGCGAAGCTCCTGAACAACCAGCAGAAGCGCGTCACCTTCAAGGACGTTGCCGGAGTTGACGAGGCGAAGGAAGAGCTTCAGGAGATAATCGAGTTCCTCAAGGAGCCGCAGAAGTTCCAGAAGCTCGGCGGGCGCATACC